>JAEEGL011896622.1_pt1 | contig 13853 bp, 13 predicted proteins | sample 9134231 | NCBI WGS metagenome assembly JAEEGL01 (sample SAMN16246548, study PRJNA631951) | gut metagenome | biome: gut microbiome; feature: rumen; material: fiber-attached | host: Bos | place: Iran: Karaj | collected 2018-10
GAAGGCCACCAGAAACGGTATGATGAATACTATGAGATGTTCAGCATGAAGTATATGAAGAAGAAGGATGAGGAATAAACATCATGGATCTTCAGCGCATCGGGGAAATGGAAAAAATCCTGAATGAATGTACGGCTGCCACGTCGGCTCTGGAAACCCAGCTGGACCGGATGGAACAGCTGAAGGATCCCATAACCCGGCTGTTTACCTATTATGGCAGTGAACAGTGGTATGAAGACCGGGAGGGTGAACTGCCGGAAGGCACACCGGCCGGTGTACTGTCCGAGGACGCGGTTTATGACCAGATTACCGCCGTCCGGGACGCCGCATTCCGGATGCTGGAGCTGTCCACGGATATCCTGAAGAACCGGATCTGAGATGAAATAGTAAAACCGCTCATGCCTGCAAAGACATGAGCGGTTTTTTACTGCCGGGTATTAATTTGTTCCTTCCAGCGCGACGCCGTTTACATAAAGGGTATAGCCGTTGCTGATGACGTTTCCGGCGTTTCCGGAGAAACCGGAGATATATGTATCGGATGTCAGGGTCCAGGTGCTGGTTTCATCCAGGGAAACGATCACCGTACCAACTTCCGTGGAGATCTCTGTTCCTTTGGCGTTGGTGATCGCACCGCTGACGGAGCCTTCAAAGGAAGAACCGTCTGTCAGGGAGAGTGTCAGGGAGGAATTGTTTCCGACCAGCAGGGTGCCGGCAAGCGCCTGGGAAACCGCGTTCAGTTCCGCAATGTTGGAGGCACCGTTCCAGCCGTCATCGCAGACAGAAAGCAGGATGTCGCTGCCCTCATTAACCAGGTTTACTCCGTTCAGCGTGATGACCGCGTGGGTGTTGGTCACATGGAACATATGGCCGCTGAGGCTGGTCAGGCTGCCACCGGTCATGGTGAAGGAGGAAGTACCGCTGTCCGCGTCACCGCTCATGGACTGATAGATCATAATGGTATCCAGGAAAGTTGCGTGTCCGTTGCACTGGGTGTTGTTTGCGGCCAGGTCACAGTTTTCCAGGGTGATGGAATTCATCCCCTCGATACAGACGCCTTCGGACAGGTTGGAAACCAGGGAAGCGTTCTTCACGGCAATTTCCGCGGTAGAGTAGATGGCGGGGGAACCGAGACCGTTTGAGGTGTAGGTGCCGCCGTCAACCACAACGGTACCGCCGCCCCGGTCGGTGCGGATTGCGGCGGATGACCGGCCGGAAGTGGTAACAGTCAGGTCGGAAGCATAGGTGATTCCGCCGCCGGTGGTCATGATGCCGCCGGACCCGTCGCCGGTGGTGGTAATGGTTGTGCCGGAGATATACAGGGTGGTCCCGTCGCCGGCCGCGCCGTTGGCACCGCCGTTTCCGCCGTAGCAGAAGACACCGTTGGCGCCGGAGGCGGAGGATTCAACTGTGCCGCCGGAAATCTCGGCGGACGCTCCGCCCATGACAAGCACAGCGGCGTTCAGGCCGTAGAAGTTGCAGTTGTCACCGCCGTCGGAATCTCCGGTTTTGGAGACGGTCGGGTCAGTGATCGTCACCGCGTCATCGGTGTTGATGATCAAAGCGCTTTCATCCACGGTGCCGGAGGTGTAAGCCTGGCCGGACTGTGTATCCGCGGCGGTGATCTCCGTGGCACCGCTGTAGGTAAAGGAGGAGGCTTGTCCTCCGGGCGGGGTTCCTCCGCCAAAGCCGCCGCCGGGCTGGCCGTCAGGAGGAGTACCGCCGCCGAAACCGTCCGGCGGGTCACCTGGCGGATTGCCGCCGCCGAAACCATCCGGCGGATCTCCGGGCGGATTGCCGTTGCCGAAACCGCCGGGCGGGTCCCCGGGAGGTGCGCTGCCCGGATCTTCCGCAAAGGCACTGAATGCCGTGAGCAGCAAAGATAATGCAATAATGACAGATATCAGTTTTTTCATCTGTTCTCATCTCCGTTCTTTATTCATGGTCAGGGCCGGGAGAATCTCCCGACGGTGTTTATTGTATGCCGGAAACTAAAATGAACCTTAAACGAATTCCGATTCTGTTATTCAGATGAAGATGATGGTATAATCTTACCATACATTGGGCAGAACAAACGATACCCGGGGGGATTATGCCGTGAATACCGGAGAGATTGAGGCTTTCCAGCGGATCATTGACCGGTCCCGCCGGATTGTGTTTTTCGGCGGGGCAGGGGTTTCCACTGCCAGCGGTATTCCGGATTACCGGTCCGCGGACGGCCTGTATGCGGAAGAGGAGGACGGACTGACACCGGAGATGATCCTGAGCAGGACCTTCTTTTACCTGCAGCCGGAGCGGTTCTTTGATTATTACCGGAAACACCTGCTGCACCCGGAAGCGAAACCCAACGCGGCGCACCGGAAACTGTTTGAACTGGAACAGGCGGACAAGCTGCGGGGCATTGTGACCCAGAACATTGACGGCCTGCACAAAGCCGCCGGCAATATCCGGGTTTATGAGCTTCACGGCAATGTCCATGAGAATCACTGTATGGACTGCAACGCTTCGTATTCGATGGAGACAATCCTGCAGGCAGAAGGAATTCCCCGCTGCAAAGACTGCGGCGGGGTCATCAAGCCCGATGTGGTGCTGTACGGGGAACCGCTGGAGAAATATGTATGCATCGGGGCAATCCGGGAAATTACCAACGCGGATACGCTGATTGTAGCCGGCACCTCACTGGCGGTGGAACCGGCAGCCTCTTTTATCAGCAATTTCAGGGGAAAGAATCTGGTGGTGATCAACCGGGATCCGATTCCGGCAGAAGAACAGGCAACGCTGGTGATTCACGCGGATGTGGCGGAAGTGATGGAGCTGCTGCACTGCCTGTAACTGCCGGACGGAACAAAAAGACGTCACAATTCGTTCCAATCATCGGAACAACACGGAGAAGAAGCACAAAAGAAAGGTGGAAGACAATGAAACAGATCCTGAAACTGTGTATCCTGACCCTGATGATCCTTGCCCTGATGCTGCCCGCGGTACAGGCGGAGGAGATTGTTATCTCCGAGCGGGTGAAAGCCACAAGACTTGCGGACAAAGCGCTGGAGGATAAATACGGGATTACCCTGCTGGGACAGGAGTATTTTGACCGTGACACGACTGATAAGGAAGGCGGCGCATATATTGTCCGGTATATGGGTGCGGACTTCCTGGGCTATGTTCTCGGCACCTATAAGGTTGTTGTGGAGAACGGCGCTGTGACCGGAATCACCTGGAGTTTCGACGGAGAAGACATCTCCGGCGGGCTGGGCGCGGAAGCCTGGGGCAGCGAACAGATTTACGAAATGCTCCGGCTGAACCAGGAAACCGGGGATACCAGCCTGTTCTCGGACCGGGTGGAAAAGATCAACCAGAAGCATAGCTTCGTGCCGGACCGGGATGCTGTCAATGACACCACGCTGGTGATGCACGAAACGCGTTCTGAGGAAGTCCGGGACCAGGCTGTGCTTTCCGAGGATCAGATGAATGAGATCGCGAAACAGGCGCTGGCTGAACTGTATGAGCTGACTGATGAACAGGCTGCACAGCTGGAGGTGCTGAGTGAACCGGATGAGGAAGGTTACTGGTACGTTATGTATCATGATATTCCGTGCCTGATCTGCTGCATCGGGCTGGAAGATTATGAGGCAGAACCGGATGTGCTTCCGAACGGAATTATCTATACGGAGAAGAACGGTTCCTACTTTGTCTGCGTCAATGTGCTGGACGGTACAGTGGAAAGCGTCAGTTATGCTGCGGGGATGGGCGGAAACGGCTGACTGCAAGAGGAAAACATATGAACTTTGATCTGATCTGCATCGGAATGGCCCTGGTGGATTCCATTATCCGGGGATTCAATCCGGAACCGGTGTCCGCCTCCGGCTATGTGGCGGAATCCGGATCCCTGAACGCAGGCGGCGAAGCGGTGAATGCTGCTGTTGCTGCGGCGAAGCTGGGGCTGAAAACGGGGATCCTCTGCGCCCTGGGGAATGACGCAGCCGGGGAACTGGTGCTGGATATGCTCCGGAAGGGCGGGGTAGATACCCGGTCCGTGGTAAGAACTGCTGCCACACCGGTTACCACGATGTTTGTCCGGCAGGACGGAACCCGGAAATCCATCACGAACCAGACGCACCGGTTCAATTTCCACCCGGAAAAGGATTCATCCCTGTTCACGGACGCAAAAGCGGTGCTGCTGGGCTCCCTGTTCCGGGCGCCTTTTGACGATCCGGCAGTGATTCATGCCGTGGTAAGCGCTGCGAAGGATGCCGGTCAGCTGGTTTTTGCGGATACAAAAATCCCGAATTTCCGTCAGCTGACTCTGGCGGATATCCGGGATTCCCTGCAAAAGATCGACTGGATCACACCCAATGAAGACGAAGCACGCTTTTTCACCGGGAAAGAGAATCCGGAGGAAGCGGCGGATGTTTTCCTGAACCATGGTGTAAAGAACGTGATTATCAAACTGGGCGGCAAAGGCTGCCTCCTGAAGAACCGGGAAACAACCCTGCAACTGCCGGCACTTCCTGTGCAGGCAGTGGATGCCACCGGTGCCGGGGATAACTTTGCGGCGGGATTCATTTCGGAGATCCTCAGGGGAGCCGGGCCGGAAGAAGCCCTGCGGTTTGCCAATGCCTGCGGCGCTGTCTGCACGACCGCGGTTGGCGCCGGAACAGCCCTGCAGGACCGGGATCAGGTGCTGTGGATGATGGAGCGTTTCAATTCCTGAAAGTGTAGCCAGGAAGTAAATAATACTTATCCGGTCATTTCGGATTCTGTAAAGCTGTAACGGCCGGATGTCATCAAAAAAAGACTGCCTCATTCCAGGCAGTCCTTTTCAATTCGCTGGATTATTGCCATTCGGGTACAGTATCCCTGAGCTTGTCCATCCTGGCCCAGAATCCCTCTTCAACAGAGGGGTCTTTTCCAAAGACCTGATCTTCCAGCGCAAAATACGTTTCCATCTCGTCGGATGCGGCGGGAACAGCATCACCTTTCTTCCAGATTGTTATATAATCCTTCGGTGTGCCCTGGCGGAGTTCATCCGGCCTGTCCAGACTGTCCATGGCTGTCCAGCCACTTTTGCCGATGACTTTCCCGTCGTGAACATACTGCAGGGGGGCGGAGAAACAGTACCAGTACAGGATATTCTTTCCGTCTTCCTCGGTATAGATATGGGTCATTCCGTGGGAATTGGCATGGAACTGCAGATCTTCTGTGATAACAATCCTTCCGTCTTTGAGCTGGGACAGGGCCAGGGTGTAGAGTTTGTTGTCAACCGGCCATTCGCCGCTGTTCAGCCAGCTAAGCAGCATCCCGCTGCAGAACACTGCCAGCATGCAGATGGCGACCAGCAATACTGTTTTCCTGATTCGGCGTTTCTTTTGCTGGCGCTTTACTTTCCGAAGCGCTTCCACAATGGTCCGCTGTTCCTCTTCGTACTCCGCCCGGGTTTCCGCCGGCATATCCGCCTTCATTTCCTCGTACTGTTTCCTGCACTCATCGCAGGTACCGATATGATCCTCCACAGCCTCCCGGCTTTCGTCACTGGCGACCCGGTCCAGCACCAGCGGCATCAGATCACGGATCAAATTACAGTCAGTTTTCTTCATCGTTTTTCTCCTTCATGGCGTCCTGCAGCAGCTGCCGGGCGCGGTAGTAGGTGACCCGGGACCAGGACTCGCTCTTTCCAAAGAGCGCGGCAATCTGGGTATGGCTCAGGTCACAGAATGTTCTCAGGGTGAACACTTCCCGGTACGGCTCTTCCAGCATGTGCAGCCTCTGGTGTGCTACCATCACCTGTTCCCTGGAAAGCACCTGCTCCGTGAAATCTTCCCGGGAGGGGAGGTCTTCCGGCAGGGGAGAGGTGGGTTTCTTCCGCCTGATGGAATCACAGTACAGGTGCCTGGCGATGGAGCAGAGCCAGGTGGTGATGCTGCTTCTTCCGTCAAAGCGTTCGATGCTTTTAACTGCCCGGTAGAAGGTTTCCTGTGTGAGCTCCTCCGCAAGTTCCTCGCTTTTACACAGGCGCAGGAGATATGCTTTTACCGTGCCGTTGTACTGGCGGTAAATGCTGTCAAGGTCAACCGTTGCGTTCACCTCCTTTCTTTCACTGAAAGCTGCTTTCATATAGTTGGTCGCAGGAGTGAAAGGAACGTTACAAAAAACCGAAAAAATATCAGGATGCATGATCTGACAATAAAGTTCCTGCAACGGATCCCTCTTCAGAACGACAATCATTGAGTGCATTCTATCACAGCATGAGGTGGGATAAAAGATGCAGCAGACGCAAAACAGGCATGTAACTGTTTACAAAATCAAAAAAAGAAAAGAAATCAGGGCGGATCAAAGAAAAACCGCCGGACGAATCCTGTAACAGTTACACAATTACGGGATGCCCGGCGGGGATCAGACATTATTCTGTTAAATCTTCAGGTCTCCATCTTTCACCCAGCCGAGTTTCCGGACCACGGCATGGATAGCCAGGGAGAAGATCGCGGGAAGGACCAGGCAGATCAGGACGAGTCCGAGCCAGTCCATACCGGTGATTGCAGATTTGGCACCGGAGGCGACGTCATTGAGCCAGCCTGTGTAGACACCCAGCGGTCCGACCAGGCCGCAGGTACCCATACCGGAGGAGATCGCAGCGCCGTTCATTTCCATCCTGAACACACAGGTCGCGATCGGACCGGTGATGGCGGAGGCCAGTGTCGGCGCAATCCAGACCCGGGGATTCTTCACGATGTTGCCCATCTGGAGCATGGAGGTTCCCAGTCCCTGGGAGACCAGGCCGCCCACTTTGTTTTCCCGGAAGGAGATGACAGCGAATCCGATCATCTGTGCGCAGCAGCCCGCAACAGCAGCGCCGCCGGCCAGACCGACCAGCCCCAGCGCCGCACAGATGGCGGCGGAGGAGATGGGCAGTGTCAGTGCCACACCCACGATGACAGAAACCAGAATGCCCATCAGGAAGGGCTGGAGTTCCGTTGCCCACATGATGAGGTTGCCGACCGCCATGGCCGCTTTGCCCAGCGGCGGGGCGATCAGCCAGGACAGGAACATACCGACGCCGATGGTAACCAAGGGCGTTACGAGGATATCAATCTTGGTTTCCTTGGAAACCGCTTTGCCGAATTCAGCCGCGATAATGGCGATGAAGAGTACAGCCAGCGGGCCGCCCGCGCCGCCCAGGGCGTTGGCGGCAAAGCCGACGGTGGTCATGGAGAAGAGCACCAGCGGGGGACACTTCAGCGCGTAGCTGATGGCGATGGCCATTGCCGGGCCGCTCATGGCGGAAGCCATGCCGCCAACCGTATAACTGACACCGCCGACGGTTGCGACAGTCTGCATCAGGAACCCAATGTTCAGCTGGGCGCCGAAGGTGTTGATGATCGTACCGATGAGCAGGGAACAGAACAGACCCTGGGCCATGGCGCCAAGCGCGTCAATTCCGTACCGCTTCAGGGAAATTTCAATGTCTTTCCGTTTCAAAAATGCCTTCATCTTTCCGCAAAGACCTCCAAACATATTCAAGGAGAGATTATACATTTTTTTCGCGGAAATGCACGTTTTTTTATCGTTTGTAATGAATGGCAGAATATCCGTGTTATACAGCAAAACAGGAGGCCCTGATGAAAGGCCTCCTGTGTATCAGTTTATGCATTATTTTTCTGCTGGCGCTTATTTTCGTACATCAGATGATCTGCACGGCGGATGACATCCTCCACGGAATGATCCTTCTTCGGATCGAAGACCGCCATACCACGGGCAATGTGCACCTTCTCCCAGGGGTTCGTGCTGACAGCCCGCAGGTCAAAGCAGCGCTGGTCAAACAGAGCCAGAAGCTTCTCCCGGTTTTCATATTCCCTGTGCTGGAGGATGGCAGCAAACTCGTCACCACCGATCCGGAAGACCGGGCTGTGGGCAAAGACCTGGCAGATGGTGGCACATGCTGTCTTCAGGTACATGTCGCCTTTTTCATGGCCGTAACGGTCGTTGATTTCTTTCAGGTCATTGCAGTCAAAGTAGCACACAGCGAATTCCGGGAGCTGTTCCTTAGCGGCGGCCTCTTCCGTCAGCTTCTTCAGGAAGATGTTGAAGGCGCCTTTGTTCCGCACGGCGGTCAGTGCGTCACCATAGGCCAGGTCCTTCAGGTCCCGGACATAGGATTTCAGATGGGAAATCAGATGCCTGAAAGCATGGGTCAGGATCCCGACTTCGTCGGTGCCCTCATGGGTCAGGGCCACGTCATAGTTGCCGGCCTCCACCTGGCGGGCGGCTTCCGTCAGGTCAGCGATGGGTTTGGCAATACGGCCTGCCACCTTGACGGTGATCAGGGTGAAGATGATGAGCAGCGCCAGGGAAGCGACAGCATCCTCAATAACCCATTTCTGCCAGTCTTCGTTGATTTCCGACAGGGGAACCGTCACGTTCAGACGCATGCCGTTGACCAGCGGCAGCCAGACAGCTTCCTTTTCCACATTATTGTAGGTGTAGCGGATCAGGGAATTTTCCTCCAGCATGCCGTAGGGAGTCTGCCGCAGCCGTTCTGCCTCGATCTCCTCGTCGCTCATCCGCGGATGATAAATAATATATCCGTTATAATCGTTGATAAACGCATAGCCGTCATCATAAAGCCGGATGTTGTCCACCTGACCCGCCATGGTAGAACCGGCAATTTCGATGCCGATGACACCGACGAACACATCCCCGCAGTAGATCGGGACGTTGTAGGAAAGCACCCGGACGTCCAGGTTGTCTGTGACATACGGCGGAAGCCAGACGGCTTTGCCGGTGGCTTTGGGCACTGTAAACCAGACAAGGGCGGAGGTGTCTTCCGTGTCATACAGGGTGATGTCCGTCACCTCATGCTCCTCAAAGCCTTCCCCATCCAGGTTGGTGAACCAGAAACCCTTCACAGTATCGGAAACCGCCGGATCAATCCGGTAGTAATAGGTCAGGATTCCGTTGGTTTTGTTGGCTGTTTTCGCAAAAATGGAGCGGGTCCGGTTTACATGGGCCTCCAGCTGTTCGGGGTCAAGACTTTTCAGGTCTTCACCCACAAAGGAGGATACCATTTCAACGGATTGCTCCACACTGGTGAAATATGAATTCAGATTTTTCTGACCGGTCTGGCACAGCAGGCGGAGCAGCTGTTCAGAACTGCTGTTGCCGATGCCCTTGATGGTCAGTGTGCCCAGAAGGGCTGTTACCGCGATGGCTGCGAAGATTGCGCATACGGTGACCATGGTGATTTTTGTCCGGATAGATTGAGTACGTCCTGTCTGCCTTGCCAAAGTTATCATCCCAACTCGTTCTCAGATACAACTGCTTTCTGTATTGCCGCAGAAAACAGAACCGTTATTAATCATACCACGGATGTCAAACCATCAGAACCGGTATTCTGAGCCTGCTATTCCGACCGGACATGCCGCAAAACACATCCCGCAGGCACTTTTTCGTCCAAGCTTCGGAATAAACGCGCTGCGCATCCGGTTGCACCGGTGATAGTCAATGATTTCTGCACGAAGTTTTTCAGGATCCCAGCGGACGTTTTTGAGCGCCTTGCACGGGCAGATGTCCACGCATTTCCTGCAATCTTCCGGACAGCGGCTTTCGACAACCGGTTGGCCATATTTGAAAGGAGCGTTGATCAGAACAACTGCCAGCCTGACCCTTGGCCCGTACTGCCGGGTAATTACCACATCATTTTTGCCGATCCAGCCGATTCCCGCTCTGGTTGCCGCGTATTTGAAGGAAAAGGGGGCCAGCAGTTCAGTTTCATTGTTCTGCGCGAGGGGCGGCACATAATATGCCGTTTCGCGGGTGTTCAGCAATTCTTCAATCCCCGCGAGAATTTCTTCCATCCGGACTTTGGCAATCTGTATGCCGTCTTCAAAATCCTGCTCGGAATAAGTTTCCGGTGTGAGCTGCTTTCCATAAGGCACAGCGATAACAAGCGCGGATTTGTAATCCTGCGCGTAGGGACTGTATGAAATATCGGCAAAACCGAAAACTGCATCGAGATATTCCAGGAAAAGGGTTTCGATTTCTTTCTGAAGCATTGTTCTGTGCCACCTCCTGAGAACAGGCGCGACTCTCTGCGTTCGCTACCTGTACAGATGATCCGGGCTGCTCTGAGGCGGTGCAGATATGCTGTTGTTTTCCTGAACAGCATCCCGGATTCATATCATAGCACAGAATTGTTCCCGGAAAAGACCAGAGGTCGAATGTATCCATTATACATTCGGATGCATAACGGCAGACGGACAGATCATTCTTCCCATTTCCCTGTGTTCAGGTAGCGGTCCGCGCGGCTGTGGGCTGCCCGGACGATGGAATCATCAAAGCCAATGAGCTTCAGCAGATGGATCGCGTTTCGGGTAACTGCCGGACCGGGCTTGATCATGTAGTCAAAAACGATATCCGTATCGGTAATGTGCTCCTCAAAATGTGCCATCCCATAGCCTTCTCCCGCCATGCTGCACAGCTCCAGGTCGTGGGTCGCAATGAGGCTGAGAATGCCTTTTTCCCGCAAAGCTTTTAGGACTTCCGAGGAGGCGGCTATCCGCTCAATCGTATTGGTTCCGCGCAGCACCTCGTCAATGGCGCAAAGTACAAAGCCGTTCCCGGGCATGCTGTCCAGAATCCGCTTGAGGGATTTGATCTCCGCGATATAGTAGCTTTCCCCGGACAGCAGATTATCCGACAAAGCCATGGAGGAATAGATCCGGAAGGGACTGCCGCTGTAGGATGTGCAGGGAGCGGTACAGATTGTCTGTGCCATCAGGGCGGACAGGACTGCTGCACGGAGATAGGTGGATTTGCCGGAAGCGTTCGAGCCGGTAATGAGCAGGGACTGATCCAGCATGACATCATTCGGAACTGCCCCGGAAAGCAGGGGATGCACCATCTTTTCCGCATGGATGTACGGATGGCCCGCGTCATAATCGATTACCGGGACGGAACAGGTTTCCGTACTTCCCCGGTAGGAGGCGACGGAGATGGCAGCATCCACGCCGCCGACAGCTTCATGGATGATCTCGAAATTATGATGATATTTCACCAGACGGCCTTTCAGCACTTCGAAGTAGACCAGGTCCCACATCAGGAAGGGCATGAGCGCGTCAAGAAGGTCGTTGGTATTCTTCTGGGCGGCTATACTGCCGAAACGCAGGATAAACCGGAGCGGATTCATCGCGGCATAAGCTTTTTCGAGATAATGGTCCAGGCGGCTGCATTTCAGCCTGCGCATCCTTCTGAGTGTAAAGACCAGCAGGACACAGTAATTGACGGTGCGGATTTCATTTTCGCACCGGTGTTGCCGGAGATCATGGACGCCGAGGTTCAGCAGCAGGGACAGGAAGGGCATCCAGATGACACTGTTACCGATCAGCAGAGCGCAGGCAATGGATACCGGCACAAACAGTGCCAGCAGGGAATAGATGATCAGCCAGAACCGTGACGGGTTCTGCGGATGAAGCAGATTGCCCAGCCAGACAGAGCGGTAAATGCCGACTTTGGAAAGAATCTTCTGCAGGTTCAGCCGTGTATCCGGATCTTTTTCCATCATGGAAATCAGGCCGGCCTGCTGATCAAAATCCTCCCGGTTCATGGGATGGCGGAGCATATAATACAGGCTCTGCTCACCGGCGGTGGAGCAGCAGGCATTGATCCGCTTGTACACATTGTCCATATCCAGGTCGTTCCATGTGGTGTCATCCACATAGAACTCATCCGGATTGGTTTTGCTGTAATCATCATACCAGGAACGGATCCAGGTCATATCGCCTTCCCGGTATTCTCCTTCCGGCTTCTTTCCCCAGCTGTTCTTCAGTTTTCTGATCAGTTTTCGCTGAAAAAACATAAGCTTCCCTTCCTGTCAGATATATTGTTTGCCGGCACGATTCCGGACAGATACTGCGCAGGTTAACTGTAGCACGGGATTCCGTATACAAAAAGGATGAGATCGGCAAAATATTCCCGTTTATTTTGCGGCAGGCAATCGGTAAAAGAAAACCCCTGTCATGCAGCAGGGGGAAGTGAAACAAATAAAAAACCGGAATCACGCAACCAGGATTCCGGAATCGGAGAGTTTTTTCAGTATTGCGGCGGCAAGCTGTTCGTGGCCTTCCGCGTTCAGGTGTTCTTCATCCACATGGCAGGCGAAAGCATGGTCGGAGGCGGCAAGGAAACAGGTGCCCCTTCTTTCGGTGATTCCTCTGTAAACTGCTTTAAGCGCATTGCAGGTTGCGATGGAATCCCGGTCGAAGTCCGGATCCTTTTCCGGCCGCCAGACATCCTGTCCCAGCAGGATTGGTGAGACGACCAGGATTCTTTCCGGGGGGACCAGCGTCTCCAGCTTCAGGAGGCACTGCTCCAGTCCGCGGCCGATCTGCTCCGGGGTAGCCCGGTAGGTTTTCTTGCAGTCATTGGTGCCCAGCATCAGGATGGCCGCGTCGATGCCGTCGGTTTCCTTATACCGGGTGAGGGATTCGATACCCCGGCACCCGGAACGGGAAGGATCCTGGAAGACGGTGGTCCTTCCGCACACGCCGTCTTCCAGGATCCTGAATCCCAGATTTGCGACAGCTTTCCGCAGAATACCCGTCCAGCGGATGTGTTCCGGATACCGTTCACCGGTGCCGGGGATGAGTCCCCAGGTATTGGAATCCCCGAAGACAAGTATCTGCTTCATGCTGCATCATCCTTTTTATTCAGCCAGTCCGCCGCCTTCAAGCACCAGGCTGTCCTCGTAATCCAGACCGTAGGTTTCCACCAGGGTCGCTTCATAATCCTTATGGAAGAACTGTTCACCGGCCAGCGCCTTGATCTCTTCATTGATCCAGTTCAGCAGGGATTCGTTGCCCTTGCTGACCGCGGGAGCGATGGTGTCCTGGCTGCCCAGGGAAGGAATGCCAACGGTGTAGCCTTCATTCTGCAGGGCAAAGGCGATGACTTCGGTGTTGTCGTTGGCCCAGGCAACGGCATTGCCGTTTTCCAGCGCGTTCTTGGCATTTGCATAGGTGTCATACTTCTGCAGGGTGATTTCAGGATTGTTCTTGATCAGGTAGTCCTCAGCGGTGGTACCGGAGATAACAATCACCTGGTCATCGGTGCCGATCTCGGAAAGGTCTTTGATGACCCGGCTGTCGGGTGAAACAATACCCAGGGCGACGTTCATATAGGGCAGGGCAAAATCAACTTTCTCGGCGCGTTCGGGGGTCACGGTGAAGTTGGCCAGGATGATATCCACCTTGCCGGTCTCCAGATATTCCACGCGGTTGGCGGCTTCAGTGGAAACATAGTTTACAGTGAGGCCCAGGTCTTCGCCGATACGGCGGGCGAAATAGACATCATAGCCCTGGTATTCGCCGTTCTCATCCACATAACCGAAGGGGTTCTTGTCGGAGAAGACGCCGATGTTGATGGTGCCGGAGGCTTTGATTTCATCCAGGGTACGGTAGACCACGTCAGCGGACGCAGAAACGGCAAGGGAAAGAACCAGTACGAGAGCGATAACGGCAGCAATGATATTGCGGATAGTTTTCATGGGAATCTCCTTTCGGGCTTTTTAAGCCTCTTCTTTCTTTTTTCTGTTAAATTCAAAAGACTGAAGGAATTTCTTCGCCTGCTCCGTCTTCGGGGCGGTGAAGAACTGTTCCGGGTCGTTTTCCTCCAGGATCTTCCGGTCTTCCAGCAGGATGATCCGGTCGGCGACGGCCCGGGCAAAGGACATTTCATGTGTCACGATAATCATCGTCTTGCCCTGGTCCGCCAGGTTCACGCTGACGTCAAGCACTTCCCGCACCATTTCCGGATCCAGCGCTGCCGTCACTTCGTCAAACAGCAGGATCTCCGGATGCATGATCAGC
>JAEEGL012102858.1_pt1 | contig 13853 bp, 16 predicted proteins | sample 9134231 | NCBI WGS metagenome assembly JAEEGL01 (sample SAMN16246548, study PRJNA631951) | gut metagenome | biome: gut microbiome; feature: rumen; material: fiber-attached | host: Bos | place: Iran: Karaj | collected 2018-10
CCAATTTTTTTGCATCTAACTTAGGCTTATGGGCCTTGAGATACAAAGCGTATTCGGCAGGGTTTCTTTTTGCTAAATCCTTAGCGAATTTAACAGCAGGCATTTTAGAATACTGCTCAAAAAGAAGTGGTTCATCCTTTTGCAATTTTTCTTCATCTAACTTGATTGAACGTGGAAGACTCTTAAGAGTAATTTCATAAAAGCTCTTGTCATCAATTTTGACAGTAGCTTTATTAGCTTCACCTACAAGAGGGAAGATGTCTGATGTGAGTACATCAAGACGTTTACTCTCAAGTTCCTTGATTTGCTGATTTAGAAGATCGATATTACCGTTGATTGATTGTATTTGCTGTACCTTTGGAGCTACAGTTTCATCAATCTTAACAATATCGTTAGTTAAAGAATAAGGGCCAGAGGTCTTACGATAGTATTGTAAGATATGCTCTAATGGTTCCTCATCTTCGAAATTAGGCTCTGTTTTGGTTTTTACAAGCTTCATAAATTCCTTACCCATTTTTATAACCAAGTCCTCTACTTCAAAATTTCTTTCGATGTAGATATATACAAGGCTATTTACATCCATGCCAGTAAGACATGCGATGTAAAAGAATGGAAGGTTTTTGCAAAGCATATACCATTGAACCTGAAGATAGTAGTGAAGTGGAACAATTCCCTGCATCCATAATGGTCTATCTGGAGATGACCACATACATGTTTTACATTCTAAGCCACCCTCGACACCATTAATCACAATGGTTCTATCTAAGTCACATAGAATGAAAGGAAGTTCTAATTCACCATTTTCATCACGCCTGCCGCACTGATACATATGAGGGTCATTGAAAACTCTAATAGTATCTTCTGGGTGATCCTTTTTGTACTGATGTTCAAAATAATCAGCTACAACAGGCTCTAAAGCGTGTCCTTGAAAGAATATGTCCTCTTTTCCACCTTCTTCCATCTTTAGCTTTTCTGGAGCTACCTTAGAAAGCCAAAACTCTCTTTTGGTTTTATATGCCCCTGGCTTCTGGCCATCATAAAGCTTTAAGCTTTTTGATAGTTCGCTGCCCGCAAAAAGATTTGATACATCGGAACCACCAACAGTGTATTCAATATATCGTGGATCATTTGGATTTTGAAACTCTCCATGTGCTCGACAAATGCCTGCCCAGACATCATCTGTTAGATGAAATTTCTTACGTTGTGAGTAAGAAAAAAGAGCCTGAACTTCTGGCTCATATCTTGCAACATCTTCGGCATCAGCATCTTCAATTAATAGACGCTGAATAGGAGCTTCATCTTCTTTCACTAGTGATTCAAGCGAAACGCCCGATTTAGATATTGGAAATATTGTATTCTTAGGAACGTAATTATCCTGCATAGCAATGTCTTCCAATGTCTCTATAACTTCTTGCTGATACAAGTAGCCATAGATAGGTTTAAGCCCGTTCTCTTCCTGTTCAAAGGTTGTACAAGGCTTATTATTTCCATCTCTAAAATCAAGTCGATAAAGACCTTTAGTAAGAGATGGGCTTACTTTTGCAATGTAACCATTATCAAAAGTAATCGTAGCAACGTCTCCAGTAATAGTAGGAGAGTAGCTATTTAAAAATTTCAAATCCATGGTGATTTAACCTCCTTTCATGGATAAGCATAAAAATAAGCCACGTAAAAACGTGACTTCGTAGACGTAGACAAAAAATAACCCTGCCAAGCAGAGTTTTGTTTCCTTGCCTAGTCGGGGTTTATAGTTTGTTTTATTTATTTACCTGTATATAATATCATAATATTAACATTTAAGCAATTAAAAAAGACTCTTAAGGTTTAATGGAATCCATTATACCTAAGAGTCTTTCTATTAACTTTTTGCAAAAGTATACTTAACAATTTTTGCTTTTTTGATTTTGTATCTTAAAACAGATCGAGTAACTAAGTCATCTGTAGGATTAACCTCGATGAATTTAGAATATTTTTGACCTATTAGAAGCTCAAAACAGTTACCATTGTCGATAACGTATTTTGCAAAATCATCAATACCTTTTAAAGAACTATTCCATAAAAGACGAGAAGTGTTTAGCCCATGCTCTTTTATAAGCTTAGTGAGCTTTTTCTGATCGCCCTTTACATTGGAATTAGTAATATAATCCATGTCGAAAGCATTTAATATAAGCTTTACATGATTATCTTTTAATAAATCAAGTACTGGTGGCAATTCCTTTAAGTTTTTAGTTCCTGGTACTGCAATGACAGGAAGACCTGTAAGTGCATGACAAATATCAGCCTTCATCGCACCTTCTGTGATAATAACCACATCGCCAAGAATAGGTTTAGTCTCTTGAGTGTAGAAGTCTAAATAGAAATCACACGCAAAATGAACAAATCCTTTGGCTCCACATCCACGTTTTTTACCCTTAGATGCAATCCAGTCGTATTTATTTTCCTTTTTACCATCTTCATCCACTTCAAGTTTTTCATCATCTTTACGAATCTGAAAGCCTTGAATATTACGATTAAAGTCACGGTATGGAACTAGAATTCCCTGCTTGCGCCAACAAAGAATATTGTGGCCGTTTAGCTTCTGTTTAGTATCTTCATTCAAGAAGAATCCAGGGATTCCAACTATAGAAATACCCTCGTCTGTGATTTTTTTAGTGATATCAACTCTAGCCTTTTGAGATTGAATTAAAAAGCTCTTATAGCCAAGTTTTTTGACTTGTTCGAGCTGTAAACCTCTTTTCTTTAAATCTGCAATATGCTTTTTTGAAAGATTAAGGTTAGATAAAAGAGCAGAATATGCTTTATTTCTATCTTCAATACTTGCAATAGGCTCTTCAGGCTCATCATGAGGCACATATTCAAATGTACCACCAGTGCCTTCAATTATGCGTTTAGCTGCCTCTTTTGTTGAAATACCGCAAGCTTCGGCATAATAGGAGATATAGTTACCACCAAAATCGCATTTAAAGCATTTACCTTTAATGTCGTTAGCTTCAAAAGCCTTAGCACCACATTTAGGGCAGGGATATTTTCTTGAGGAACCCTTTTTAGTGCTTTGAATGCCTAGAAGAGATGCAACAATGGGCATTGTCGCTATTTCTTCGTTTTTAGAGTAGTCTTTACCCATGTTGTTACTTCATCCTTTCTTTCAAAATATCAAGAGGGCAAAGCCCTCTTGAATTACTGTGCCTTTGCGAGTGGAATACCTCTTGAAATAAAGTCGTTCTCAAACTCTTCATTAGAAAGAGCATAAAGACGGATAGCCTCCTTTAAACCGTCGTCCGCAGCGGGATTAGTGTAAAGGTATCTAGCTTCCTGTGGCTTTAAGTCACGAACTCTTGCACCCTGCTTTTTGAACTTACCATAAAGTACAAATGCTGAACCAGGATCTGATTCATCGTACTTTGGTGTGTTAATAACAGGTGGTGTAAGAGGAGTAACTTCCTCTTCTGGCACATTGTTTTCAGTAGGTGTCTCATTAACTTCTTCTTCAACTAAAGGGGTTGAAGCTGTAGGAGTAGTTTCATCAACTGGAACCTCTTTAGAAACATTATCTGATATATTCATAAATGCTTCAAGTGTTGGCTCTTCAATTGTTGTAGCTTCCTCTGTCTTAGCTTCTGTTGTTTCAGAAGGAGATACAAGGGTAGGAGTAGCACAGTTTGTTGCGTTAGCCTTAGTAGCTTTAGTAGTCTTGCGACCTCTCTTTGGCTTTTCTGTTGCAGCATCCTTTACCACCTTAAAATCAACGATGTCAGGATCTTTTCTAAGGTCTACAGTAAAGAACTTCTCAGAGCTCACACATTTAACAGTAAACTCAACAATTTTTCGTCTAATAGAGTCTTTATTGTCATAAGTTAATTCTGTTACTACCAAATCTTTATTTGGAATACGGAATAATTCCTGCCCAAAATCATTAGTAGCATGTGTTTCGGCCTTATCTCCAAGTAACTCAAACGGGAATTTGAACTCATATGGAATCTGCTTTAACTCAATACCGATACCGCAAGCAAATCCTGCTCGCTTGTCTGCATCTGTAAACTGTTTCTTGATTGCATCGTCGCCTTGTTGCTCATCACCTACATTATCAAAAGTCATCCATTCTTTTAATTCATCATTATAGATTTTAATGATAGAACGAACTTCTTCAGACCCATTAGGTCTAAATACGACCTCATGAGATATCTGCCATTTACCAGGATATTTTTCCTCAAGCATTATCTGGTCAACGGTAGCTGTTTTATAAAGATTAAATGTTGCACCCTGAAGAGTTACCTCATTTACCTTTACTTCTACGTCCTCTGGGCGTAGTGGTCCAAAATTAGGCATATTTTTTGCCTCCTTTCATTTTTAAAGAGAAAAAAGGAGCCACATATTAAATGTGACTCCTAGACAAAAGTTACTGTATTAAATTAGTTGAATGGAAGCTCCTCGTCGATTCCATCTGGAATGTTCATGAAGCCGTCGCCTGGATCAGAATTTGCTGACTGGAAATTGCCACCATCTGACTGCGCACCACCATTACCAGAACCCTTGCTCTCTGCGAATTCAAGATTCTCAACAACAACGTCAGTAGTATAAATCTTCTGACCATCCTTGTTTGTATATGAACCTGTCTGAATTCTACCATCTACAACGAACTTAGTACCTTTTCTTCCGTACTTCTCAATAAACTCTGCTGTCTTGCCAAATGCAACACAGTTAATAAAGTCTGCAGTCTGTTCGTCGCCTTCACGCTTAAATCTACGGTCTACTGCAAGAGAAAATCTTGCGACTGCACTGTTATTAGCTCCACCGTAGCGTACCTCTGGATCTCTTGTACATCTACCCATAAGAATTACTTTGTTCATATTGTTTACCTCCTTAATGAACGTTTGTTGACATAAAAAAAGCCCCACATAAGGGTATGCTTTGCTCTCCTTATGTCGGGGTTATTAATTAGTTCTAATTTATTTACTCGATTATAATATCATACAATCACATAAATTGCAAATAAAGTTTGTAAAAAAAATAGGAGACTCACAAAATGTGAATCCCCTATATAAGCTAACGTTGTTTGTCAATTTCCTTTTTTAGGATTTCAACAAACCGCTTTGGCATTTTACTTAGGTCAGTAATTTCCAAGAATTGAGGTGCAATCTTTTTAGATACGCCATATTCATACAAATCTTTGATTTCATCTGCGGCATTACCTATACCTGCTGTAATAATTGAAATTCCTTGCTTTGCACAATTTTTTTCAATTTCTACAATATCAAGCTTTGCATTACCAGAATTTGACATCTCATAATTGCTTGGCTTATCTTTTATATAACAAAAGCCATAGTTGCCATCGTTTGGAGCTCCATCCGAAATGATAATTAATATCTTTTCAGCAGCTTGTTCCTTTGATAATTTCTCTGCGCAGTAACGTAGAGCATAACCATCACGATTACAACCACCCACATAATTTTCTATGTTAGCAATACGATACAAGTCTTTTCCATCGATAGAATCAAATTCTGCAAATGAACTAAGTCGTACTGTACCTGACTTTTGATGTCCATAACAGCTAAATCTGATATCTAACTCTTTACAAAACTTATAAATAAGCATTGCGCTTTTTCTAGCAGCCTCAATTGATGGGCCATTCATAGAACCAGACATATCTATCAAAAGACAAATACTCATATCTGGAATGTTCTCTGGTGCCTTTTTAGAAGAAAATCTCTTTAAATCAGTTCTATATGCCTGTTTTAAACGACGGCCAGAATAAAGACCATTGAGATTATCTCCAATTTGCAGATCGTGAATCTGCTTTACCCATTCTTTGATTAAGCGCTTTAGGATTGTATCACATTCCTTATTGATTTCATCAAAATCTCTACACTTACTAGCATCTGTAATTCGAGTTATGGTTGAACGGACACCTCTATGAAAATCGCTAAAGTCCATGTCATTTTTAAGTGTGTTACACTGCTTTTGAAGTTCTTCTTCCTGCTTTTGCTCAACCTTTTCCTGTGCGACGTTATTTTCTACATCTGAAAGCTCATTAGAGCAATCTCCGTGGTTAATAACATCATTTGAAGGAGCTTGTTGTTGCATAGAGTTAGATGAACTAGAACCACTTGAATCTGAATTATCATCAAGAGGAGAGTAGTTAGCGTTAGAAGAATCACCTTCTTCTCCAGATAAATCATCAGAAAGGTTTAGGTTATTATTTGAAGCATCTGAATTTCCAGACTCTCCATCAGAACCATCGGCAGACTCATCTGATGTGCTATCATCAGCACTATCTGAGCTATTGCCATTATCCGAATCTGAATCATCTGCATCGCCCTGGCTTGATGACGAATCTTGTTCTTCATCGCCAGAATCATTTCCATTTGCAGGGTCATTTGAATCAAAACTATCGGAACTAGAACTATTATCATTACTTGATGAATCATCGTTGTTAGATGAATCGTTCTTGTTCTGATTTTTCTTTTCTTCTTCTTTCTCCTGCAAGAAGTTGATTAACTCAGATACTATAGTTACACAGTAGTAACATCTTTTCTTTGAACTTTGCTCTTTAAGAGAAACATTTATTGTAGGCTTCAGATACTCTAAAGCTTCTGTTGCTTCAATATTATCGAAGTTATCTGGTTCAAATCCATTTACTGCATAAGCTAATAAAAGATTTAAAAAGTCAATAACTGTATCGCCAGAAGAACCATTCGACTCCATGGTTTCTCTTTCCATTGCCGAAGCAAGTTGTCTCATAGCTGTGAGGTATTTTCTATAACCCATATAGGTATTATTGAATGTACGCTCTATAGCTCCATCTTCAATGATGTTAGAGACTCTAAGAAAAAGACCTTTTACTTGTCCTCTTTGTTCTGGGAACTTCTGCAAGTAAGCATTAAGTGCTCTTGCCTCATAGGACTGAATGGTGCCTACTTTTATTTGATTAACAATTCTGTTTGTTTCCTTAAAGTCTGTCCATAATCTATGGCTAACTTCGTGACAAAGACAACCGATTAGAGCAGGAAAGCGGTGCTTTCTATCTAATCCCTGCAAGTAAACGTTATTTGCATTTAGCGTAAACTCACAATTTTCATCAACACGGGCAACAATGCCTTTTTCGTCGCCCCAGAAAACGTTAATCTTGAATTTAGGCATATTATATATTTTACCAACGCCCCTAAGTAAGCTTTCGGCAAAATCTTTAAAAGCAGACGAAAGAAACACTTCCTTATCGGTAAGCTTGTCTCTTTCCGCTGATATAGCTCTTTTTAAGCTATTCTTGAAGTTCATCTTTAATTCCTCCTTAAAAAATCAGCAAGGAAGATAAACCTCCTTGCCAAATATTACTCATACATTGAGCATTCACCAAACTTTGCATCGATGCAGCCAGTGGCTACCTCTGCAATAGCTTCCTCGTCCTGTGAAACCTTGTTGATTACAGTTCTCTGAGCGCATTCTCTGATAATATCAGAAGTAGCTTCAGTTTCACCCATATCTTCAAGATCACACATGATTTCTATAGCCCAATTGTTAAGCTCACGCTGTCCACAGACACCATCATCAATACCCTTATCCTGGCAATAAGCATTGATATCCTGTATCACTTCTGCCATTTCCTTAAGCATATCCTTAGAATAGAAGTCTGGAACAATCTTTAATGTTCTTTCCACCATGACATTAGCTTTCTCATTCTGGAAGTAACGAACGTCACCCATACGAGAAAGAACTGACTGGTTAAGATTAGCTGTACCAACATATCCGTTATTAGATGTGAAGATAATAACAGCATTTTTATGCTTCTTAAGAGTCTCGCCAGTTGGGAGAGTAATGAAAGCATTACGGCCTGTCTCTAAAAGAGCATTAAGGCCTACAGCAACACCTGCTCGCTTTACGATACCAATTTCCTGTATCTCTACAGCATATCCGTATCTAATAGCCTTTGTGAGCGGGCCTTCTACGTACTTGTAATCCTTACCTTCGAGTCTCTTTGCAACACGCTTATTTACAAGATTGATCATCATCTCAATAAGCTCACCCTCATCTACATTTCCAGTAGGTCTTCTTTTGTAAATCTTAATGAATGAGCTCTCTGGATCCATCATAATGTCTGAGACACTAGGAAGACCCATTTCTTTACGAACTCCATTAAAATCTAAAGCCTTATTAGTTGTATTAGGGTAAATCTGACCGATGAAATCAAAGATTTCCATATCAGGGTTGCAAGTGATAATGTCATACACAAGGCCAAGTAATCCAGAAAGAATTCTTGAACCCATTGACTTACCACATCCCGCAGGGCCTACAAAGTAGAATGTTCTAATTGGCTCTGCATACTTTGAAGATAACTTACAATACTTTGCTGCACTTTTTGCCCACTCAGGAATATCAAGTCCATCAAGATTAGGAATTAATAACTTTTCCTTATCTGAATAGCTAGTATCTAAAGCAAAATCTGTTAAAGATACCTTGTTTGACTTCTGAGCAGTAAAATAGCGAGGAGTTCCAATAATGTCATTTCTGACCTTTGTTTTTAAATCTCCCTGCGATAATGTTTTCATTGTATTGCTCTTATCAGCATTATTATCTGGTCTGTTCTTTTCTGGAACATATAACCTTACTGTCGCATTGTTTGAGCCTGCGTCAGTGATATTTCTGTAAATGCAATCTGTAAACTTAGCGAGCTTTAAGGCAAAACCATTAAGGTTTTCTGGCTCACCGTTTGTAATTTTGCCCCAGAAATTCTTATCATCGTCAGAATACTTTGTATAAGGAACAATGTCCTCATAGCATCCCTTGATTTCGTCATTTTCATTAATTAATTTAAGAATTAAAGCTATAAGAACAGCTGTACCAGTGTAACCAACACCAGTAGCCTTTTCGAAAATAACGTATTTTGCTGCGAGTACTGTTGATGGAAGAGTAGTATCGATTGTAGCTGCCTTTACAAGAACATTTCTGTTCTTATCAAATGTAACCTTAACCGCCTGCACTTCGCTTGAGTTTGAAGAATCAAGCTCTACAACATAACCGTTTGCAATTTCTCCTACATAGCACTGTCTATTAGACTTGCCATTAAGTATCTTAACAGCCTCCCATAAATTACCAGATACGGAACAACCATTTCTCTTGTCGTTCCATGAACACTTTACCTCATCGGCACTAAAACGCTGCTTCATTGACTGAAGCTCACCTTTAAATGAATCAGAACCGAACTGTAAAAAACTCAAAGACATGTTAATTAATCCTCCTTAACAAAAAAAATCAGGCCGTCACCAGGACGACCACAGTAGTTACTGTTTAACGTCCCATAAGACGACTTCCTATATTAAAGAAGTTATTAGGCTACAAAGTCAGTTGCGACAACGACCTTAAGTACGGTCTTTTCATCGTCGTTAATAATTGACTGAATGCCTTCATCAAGAAGTAAATCTTGAAGCTTCTTTACCTGCTCACTATCAAGCTCTGTAATGTCGTAATCAACACCTAACTTATCGTCAAGCTTCGCCATTTCAACCTCGCCCAATATTGCTTGTAAATGCTCCTTAAGAAATTCATATTCTGCCGTTTTGACAAAATCATTAACATCTTCTTGATCAACAGGCTCACGAAAGAAAATATCTGATGTATTCTGTAGACATCTTTCTGTTGTTCCATCTGCTAAATAAACCTTAAAGCCTATTTGAGTTGTATGGACAGCAGTTGTATATTTTCCAGAACTAATTTCAAAAGAAACCATCGTAGGGTACTTTCTTAAAAGATACCTACGTGCGCATTCATAAAAGAAACGCATTTTTGCATCCTTATAAGGATTTTCTTTGAATTGTTCATCATTTACATGAGCTCTTAAATCTTTGCCACCATTTAAGTTATAAGCTACAGAACCTAAAACTGTTATGATAGCAAGTAGAAAAGCGATAAAAATAATTGCCATTATGCGACACCTCCTTTAACTTTAGCCGTTGTTTGTTTACTAAGCTTAGATTTTGATTGTGGCTGCTTTATAGCATCAATCCACTCAAGATCCTTAACATTAAATGCGAATGTCGGAATTGGAACCTTTTTATTGCTCGCAGGGTCTAAGAAGGTTTTTATAAACTGATTTGCATTGCAAGTAAGATTGTAATAATCACCTTTTCTTAGAATCTTTTTCCATTTCTTGAAGTTAGAGCGAGGGTTTTCCTCATCATCCTCCCAGATTGTACAGTGATAAACGTCATTATCACCATTAGTTTTAACAGAAAACTTAATATAAGAGTCTCCGTTAGAACTTTGTCCTACAGGGCTAATGTCACAACATTTAGCGTAGGTTAAAAACATCTTTGCACTCATGGCATATGTCCTCCTAAAAATAAAATAAGCCACGCATAATGCGTGACTCTTGCAGACTAAAATAAAAATAACCCTGCTAAATAGTAGAGTTAGTCCCTATTTAGTCGGGGTTAATAGTATTGTTATAATTATTTACTTGAACATAATATCACAAAAATCACATTTAATCAAACCCCAAATAGAACATGTTGAAGCTACATGATTAGGATAATAGAAGGAAATTTGCTTTTTAACCAAAAAGTGATTAAAAGCTATTATATATAGTGTTACGCAAAAAGTTGTGATAGTATACCTACATGGATACTTTAGGAAATAATTTAACAAACTACATTAAGTCCTTAGAGAATGCTTTACAAAGTGCGAGAGAGGGCGCATCTTCGACAGTAGACATCGAAAAGGTTTTTATGGATTTGGAAGAATGTAAAAAGAACGCACAGTTCTTATTGTCAGATGATCCATTTCCATATAGTGATACCAGTAAAGCTTCTTGCGATTGTACACACATCATGGATATTAGCAGAATAGGAGAGGACACTTACAAGTTTGTACTTGATAAATTGCTTCCGCATAGACTTGATTATCATAAATTAACACACAAAGTTGCATCAAGAATCAACCAGAGTTATGCAAAAAGTTTTGAGCGAGATATATTTGATTTTTGTTTCAATGAAGATTTTAAGAAATACGATGATACTGATAAGGTGGTAGTTGTTTTTATTAATTACTATAATTCATCAGATTCAAGTACCTGGGATAATGATAATTTGGATGTAAAGGTCTTTATTGATTATGTTATTTCGGGAAAGTTTATTGTAGACGATAGTCATGAGCATTTGTCATATTGTATGCTTTCAAAAGAAGGAAAATACACGCATACGGAAGTATATTTAACAAAGGAGTCTAATTTAGGAAGTATCCTAGCACTAATTTAGGAGACAAAATTGATTATGGAGAAATACATATCAAAAAAGGAAATCATTAAGCAGTATCATGATGATGCAGGCTGCACAATCAAAGAAGCGACTGTTTCAATCAATTTATTAATTAAGATTGTTACTGAAGCCTTAAAAACTGGTAAGCCAGTCAGACTAGATGGTATAGGAACTTTTGAAGTACGTGAAAGAAACAAGTACAAAGGGTTTAATCCTCAGACTGGTAAAAGAATTGAAATTGGTGAAACTTCTTTTTTACATTTTTCACCAACACCTGCATTAACTAGAGATATTAATACGTGGAGATTTTGGCCAGATGAAGAAAAAGATCAGGAACAAAAACTCTTAGCTAAATAATTATATGGGCTTCAGATTTGAAATATCTGGAGCCTTTTTTGAGGTCAAATTTTGTCTTAGGTTCTTATTAGCAATTCTGCTTGATTAATTTTCACAAAAACTTTAGTAAAGAAATAGTCTAAAAATGTTATATTAAGTAAAGGGAAGCCAAGTTTGTGATATGGATTATATATTAATGTCGGTAAACCTACGTTTGACGACATTACTCTAACGTGATATAATAGTTTTATGCTAAAGATTTCTAATAAATTACTACTATCTTTATAGAGAAAGGCTTATATATGGAAAAAGTATATGAATACAATAAATCTTTTAGGAATGGTTGGTATTTAAGATCTATTGACGGTAAGGATTACAAATTATTCCCAACAGATATTTCCCTAAAAATTTACGCCAAGGAAAACGACATCACGCTTGTAAAAGGTGAAATTAATAAATATTAAGGAAATGATTTATGAGAATTCCAATTGCAAATGAGATTAAAGAAAAATTAAATAATGGCGAGGTTTTAGTTGCTGTAGATTGGTTTAAATGGACTTTATTTGGTCTAAGATTTACTTATCACACTGCTCCAGACAAAAGATGGTCATGTAGCAAACTGCATGCAATTGAAAGAAATGATTTTTCTGATGAAGAATATGCTTCAGGCTATGAGATTGATGATAAATTTTTACGTCTCTCTCCCTTTAAGAACTTTGGAATCCCTCTTAAGGGGCAAGGATATGTCTGTGGACTCAGTTTAGAGTCTGATGGCATATATTACGATTTTATATATGAAACCGAATATTTGGCTCATATTAAAGTAAAAATGACTGAAGACGGTATATTTGAAGGAAAGATCATTGTACCGCCTACATGGGATCTAGCAAAAAGGGAAAAAGTGCTACTCTCTTCTGCCAAAAACGTAAATGTCGTTTGCACTGATATTTTAGGCAGGGCTGCATAAAATGATTATAAGGAGTTTATATGGCCAAGAAAAATATTATTAACTTTCCAAGTCTTGAGGAAAGAGTTTTAAGTAGTTACGAATTAAATGATACTGACGATGTATCTACAGAACGATTGTTAGCTATGGTTGCAGATGATTGCAATTGCTCTATTTCAGATGTAGTAGATATACTAAGTAAATCAGTATAAAGGAATATATTAATGCAATTATTAAATAAATGCCCTGTTTGTGGTGGTAAACTCTATGAGGATAACTTATATCAATTTAGCAGAATTTATGAGATAGGCAAATCTGGAAAGGCTTTATCTAAATATACAAAAGTTGCTGACTGCCCAATGGAATGCGCCCAATTATACTGCGAAAATAAAGATTTCATTACTGATTTTGAATTTACTGTAGAAATTCCAGATAATTTTGAAGGCAAAATTATTCGAGAAAATGGAAAGTACTATTTAGATACAGAAAAACATGGTTGGTGGGATTATTAAGTATAGACTAGAAAGGAGTTTTCTATGTATGGTACGTATCGAGAATGCTTTGATGACAATGGTGTAGCTTACATTTCTGAAGCTGAAATGGCTCGTGCTCACGGTGTATTGCCTAGTACCTTTAACAGACGTAAGCTTAACGGTGCTCCATTGAGTTCCTGTCTAAAGCCATATCAAAACCCTTATAATAATGGCAAAGATTATTTTGTTTATAAGCGAAAAAGGTATAAAAGCTTAAGAGCCTGCTGCATGAATCTCAAAATATCTTATAGTGCTGTTGCAAATAGAATTGCAAGGGCGCAATGCTCTCCTACTAAAGCTATTGATGTAACTTTAGAACGTAAACACGGAAAGGAGCTGTAATATGCTATACGAATTAGTAAACCCATCTGACAGATACATTTTTGAGGCCAAGAATCGAGAAGTTGCCGCTCTTACTGTATTATCTTTATCCACCGCATATGGAGCTACAGCAAAAGAGGATGACGAAAATAATAATATTCCAGTATTTATATTAGGCGGAGCTAAGGAGTGGTACGAGGAGACTTTTAAAAGAACTCCAGATGAAGGGATGGACGAATTAAAAAATGACGTAAGCACTGCTCTCTCATCGTTTATGCTAGGTGGATTTGAAGAATATCGCAGATATCAGGCTGCACTAGATGCTATCACAGACGAAGAGAAGAAAGAGAGGTTTATTACCGAGTGGCAGGATGGACGTTCTTCGTTAAATGATATAGGCACATATGCTCATGAACTAGGTAAGAAGTTTTTGGAGGGATAGAAAATGAAAAATAAGACAATAACATTGAGCAA
>JAEEGL012557613.1_pt1 | contig 13853 bp, 11 predicted proteins | sample 9134231 | NCBI WGS metagenome assembly JAEEGL01 (sample SAMN16246548, study PRJNA631951) | gut metagenome | biome: gut microbiome; feature: rumen; material: fiber-attached | host: Bos | place: Iran: Karaj | collected 2018-10
CCCAATCCCCAATCCCCAATCCCCAATCCCCAATCCCCAATCCCCATTTAAATTATAATTTATAATTTTAAAGATATTTTTTAATTAAAATTTTATTATTAATGAATTTTTTTTATTTAAAATTTTATAATTAATTTAATTATATATAAATATTTTTATATTATATTATTTATTATCAGGAAATCTAGAATTTATTTCTTCTAAAATATCATTTTGACTTAAATTTATTGTATCTATAAAATCTGAATTATCTTTAAAATTATTTTCAATATCATCATTAATTTGTTCAATTTTATTTTCTAATTCCATTATTTTTTCATTAATAAAATCAACATCTACATTATCGTTATTATTATTTAATTTTTCTTCTTTAATATTATTATTATTATTTTCAAATTTAATTGAATTATTATTATTATTATTATTTTCAATATTCAATTTATTTATATTATCATTTATTGCTGTTAAATTATTAATAATATTATATAAACCTTCCGCAGAATCTGGTTTATTGTAAACATATGTATCTTTTTTTTTATTTAAATTTTTTATATAATGAATAATTAATCTTAAAATTATTCCAATAAAAAAAAATGATAAAAAAATATAAGATTGATCTATTTTTAATTCATTAAGAAAATAAATTATTTTAGTTGGTATTATATTAACATAAAATTCAATTATTTTATAAATATTTTCTATTTTTTCTTTAAAATTCGACATTAAAAAATAAAATAAAAAATAAAAAATTTTAAATAAAAAAAAATAAAATATGAATTCTAATAATAGCAATTCAGATATAAATGATTTTGTAACTAATCTTCAAGCATTAGTAACAATTGAAGATTTTCCTTCAAAAAACGATATATTAAAAATATTAAAAGAATATTTAGATAAAAATAAACATAGAAACACTCAATATAAAACATTAATATATTCAAATAAAATAATAATAACATTTTTTAGTAGTGAACTTGCATTTGGATTTTTAAAAAGAATCAATCAAGAAATTTATGATAATCCTTATTACGCATATACAAACTGTAATTTAAAATTTAAAAAAAAATTAAATTTATTAAATAAAAATAATTCAACTCCTTCTATTATAAATAAAAGTAACTATAATTATAAAAATAATTATAAATTATCATCTTATAATAAAAGCGATTTCAAAAACAAATCATATAAAAATCTTAATAATGAATCGAAAAATTTTTTTTCATTAGATTCTTATTATAATTTATCAACTAACAAAAGTAATATTATTAATTCATATAGTCACAAACATTGGGAAAATATATATAGCAAAGCAGGTGTAATTAATAATGATGGTAGTCCATATATAACAGAAGAAGAAAAATATTTGAAAGAAAGAATAAAAGATAAAATTAAATGGATAAATAAAAAAGGATTTTTTAATTTTGTTGGAAGAGCTTCTAGTAATAAATCATATGTTATTAAAAATTATGTTTCACAAACACCAAGTTTACCACCTATTTTACATAATTTTAGACCTATTAATAAAAGTAAATGGATAATTAAAGATGATTTTAAAGTTTGTTAAAAATTTGAAATATTTATAATATTTAATATAAAAAAATTATAAATATTTTATTTATAAATAAATAAAGTTAAAATAAATATATTTTAATATTTATATAAATATTTTTATATTATTGATAATAGCAATTTTATAATTATTTATTATTATTATTATTAAATTAATATTTATTATTATTATTAAAATTAAAGATTTGTATACATTTATTTTATTTACATTAAAATAAATCATTAATATAAAAAATACAAGAATATTATTAAATATTATGATTATAATATTATAATAATTACTAATTTATTTATATACATTTTAATTAACACATTAATTTTGATAAAAAATAATATATCAAAAAATAAAAAAATTTTATTGTTGTAAAAGTGAAAAAAATTTTTCTAATTTACTTTTATCATCATAAATATCAAAATTAATTTTCCCTTTAATATATTCTCTTACCAAAAATTTTTCTTCATTTTTCATTAATTTAACTGCATTTAAAATAACAAACATACCAAATTTATTTTGACTAATTTCATTAAAATTATTTATATTTAAAAATATAATATTAACTAAACTTTTAAAATCATTATAATAATTATTATTATGGCTTAATAAAATTACTTTATCAACAACATTTGAAGAAAATTTTTGATTACTTAAACCTACAATATTATTAACAATTATTTTAATTATACTCATACAATTAAAATAACCATATTGATCTAAAGCATGTTGAATAGCATAATTTCCATATTGATCAATTGTTATTTCAATACAATTTTCAGTTAATAAATTAATACATTTTTTTTTTAATTTTTCAGAATTTTTTTCATTTATAAACTTCTTAATTAAACATATACCATTTACATCTTTACATAAAAAAATAAAATTATTAATTATAAATATATTTATATATTCTCTATCATCTTCAGATAAAGTAGATATGATTTTTTGAAGAACATGAGTTGAATTAATATTAATACTTAATTTCATTAAATTATTTTCTATATTTTTTTTTAATATATCTTTTTCTTTTTCACTTGATATAACATCTATTAAAGATTGAATACAATGAGTACCTGCTATATCATTTGCGATTTCAATGAAATTATTTTTTAATTTATCATATAAATAAAGTCGTTGTCGTAGATTACATTTTAAAATCAATTGTTGAAGAAAATAATTTCCGTAATTATCGCACATTAAATCTATAATTTCGTCATTTAATCTTAAAAAAATTTCATCTATGTCATCTTCTTCTATTTTTTCTAACATTTTTTGTAAAAATCGACTTCCTATTGAAGCACACATAATGTTACTTAATTTATGACCTGAATTGTTTAAAAATTCTTTGAATGTTTGGTTGATATTTAAAAGATCTGGATCGATAAATTCATGATGAGATGGAATTTTTGAAGAATATTTTTTTACGGGAATTTTTGGAAATTTTTGAATTGAAATTCCATTTACTATAATGTTTGTTCCGTCGTTATTTGAATTGTTGTTATTTGAAAATTGAGAATAATTTTTTTGATTATTATTATTATTGTTTGGAACATTAAATTTTATACTTTTTCGATTTGATAAAGAAGAATCACTTTGTTTTCGTAAAGGTTGAATAATTTTAAATTTGTTGATTGGACTATTATTTAAATTATTATTATTATTATTATTTTGAATATTATTATTATTATTATTTAATTGAGAAGGAGTTAAAATAAAATTATTTATGTTATTATTATTATTATTATTATTGTTATTTGAATTATTAATATTTGATTGTTGTTGATATTGACTATTAACTTGAATGTTGTTTATAATTGTTGTTAAATTTATAACATTATTATTATTTTCTGCGTTTGAATTGTTTATTTGATTTAAATTTAAAAGATTTGGTTTTTGTTTTAATAAACTTTTTTTATAATTTCTATTTAATAAAAAATCACTTGAATTTGGGTTTATCATATAAAAATTATTATATAAAATTTGAGGAGGAGGTGTATTATTTTTGTTATTTACAAATAATAAATTATTATATAAATTATTATTATTATTAATCAAAAAATTATTATTATTATTATTGAAATTAAAATTATTATTAATATTATTATTGATATTATTATTATAAATATTATTATTAATTGAATTATTATTATTATTTACATTTTTATTATCTATTTTATTTTCATTATTATTATTATTTAATAAATCATTTGAATTAAAATCATTATTTGTTAATGGTTTAACTTGTAATATATTTAAAGAAGATAAACCCATTGATGAACTCCTTCTTCTTTGATTTTTTTTTATAGAATTTATTCTGAAAATAGGATTTTCATCATCATAACTTGAACTGTCACTAAAACTTAAATCATCAACTAATAAAGATTTAGGTAAATAATTAGATAATTTTTTTTTCTCATTTCTTTGAAAAGATTTATTTTCTTCTTCCATAATATTTTAATTAATTATTTAATCAAAATAAAAATATGTTTTTTAATTTTAATAATTATTTTTTTATATATTAAAATAAATTAAAAAAAAATAAGTGAAATTTAATAAAATTGAATTTTCTTCATAAAAAAAATTTTTTTTGTTTATTTATTTCAGATTTTTTATTATTATTATTAAATTTTTTTTTAATGAAAATTATCTTTTATTTTAACTTCACAAATTAAAATTTCTTCATTTCCATCATAATAAAAATTCAGATTTTTATTAATTTTTTCATTCACATTTTTACAGAATTTTTTCATATCTTGAATTATAAAATCATTTAAAGTTTTTCCTTTTTCGACTTTTTTAATAACATTAAAAATCTCAACAATAATTAAAAAAATAATTCCTAAAATAACAAAAACAATAGAAATATAATATAAAGTTTTATTATTCTTTTTTTCTCTTGGAGCAATACTTAAAAAAATCATAAATAAAATAAAAAAAACTATTGCTAAAAATAATAATAAATTAGTCCATAAATTTATTTCAATTTTTTCATATTGTTGTTTTTTTATTGAAGAATAACACATAATTTTTTCTGCTTCAGTAATTATATCATCGTAATCTTTTCTCGTAATTAAATTTGATAAATATGAAGGTTCATATGTGTCATGAACTAAAAAAAAATCTTCGTCGCTTTTTTCAATTCGGATTTTTTTTGTGTTTTCATTTAAAAAAAATTCTTTTTCATTATTATTATTCATTTAATAATAATAATATTATTATTATTTTATTTATTTATAAATAATAATTTAATTTTAAAATGAATTTTGTTAAAACTGGTCAATTTAAAAGTGAAGATTTTAATGTTAATAATAATAATAATAATTATAATAATAATAATAATAATGAAATAAATTATTTAGAAATAAATGAAGAATATTTAAGAGAAATGGAAAGAAATTCAAAAATTTTTGAAGAAAAAATGAAAAAATTAAATCAATTTCAAGAATTTTCAAATAATAATAATAATAATTCTCCTTTTAAAGAAAATAATAATAATAAAAATTATGAATTTAATAATAATAATAATAATGAAGATATGTTTGAAATAAATAAAAAAATAGAACAAATGCAAAATGAAATTTCATATAAAGATTCTTTAATAAATGAATTAGAAAATAAAATAAATTCGGAAAATAAAAATAAAAAAAATAATAATTTAGAAAATAATGAATTAATAAGAGAATTAGAATCGCTTCAAAAAAATTTTGATATAAAAATATCAGAAAATAATAAATTAAAAGAAGAAAATGATAATTTAAAATTAAAAATCGAAAATTTAAAAAATGAAAATAATAAAATTAAAGCAAATAATGAAAAACATATTTCTCAATCAGAAAATCTAATAATTCAATTAAATGAAGCAAAAGATGAAATTATCAATTTAAAAAAAAGAATAAATGACCTTGAAAAAACAAATCAAAAATTAAATCAAGATTATGATATTTTAAATAAAAATTTTTTCAAATCAAAAAAAGAAACTGAAAATTTAGCAAATATTTTAGAAGAACAAAAAAATATTAATTTTAATATGCAAAAAGATTTAAATAATTATAAAAAACCAATGAATATTAGTAGAGATAGAGAAAATAATTTCAATAATAATAATAATAATGATTTTAGTAATAATACTTATTCAGGAAATTCAAAAAATTATAATAATTATGAAAATAGATTTAATAATAAATTTAATTCAAATAGCACAACTGAACCTAATAATAATAATAATAATTTAAATTCTTTAGGATACAATAGTTATAATTATAATCATAATAGATATAATAAATATAATTATAATAATAATTATAGCGAAAATAATATTAATAATACTACTGATTTTAATAATATAAAATCAAATAATAATAATAATATTTTTGAAGAAGAAAATTTAGAAACTAAATTAAATAATTTATTAAAAGAAAAAAATGAATTGGAAAATGATTTATTAAAATTACCTGATAAACCAAGAATTTTAAAAGATATTAAAGCAAAAAAAGAAAAGAATGAAAGAATAAAAAAAATTGAAGATCAAATTGAAATAATTAAAAAGAGAATTAAACAAGAATATTAAAATAATATTATTTTATTATTTAAAAATTAATTAAAAATATAAATTATATAATTAAATTTATATATTTTTTATTTAATCAAACTCAAACATTATTTATATATATTTAATTAATATACTAAAAAACGATATTAAATATCTGAAAAAAATTTAAATTTTCATTGGAATGCAACAACAAAATAAATTTTTTTTTTCTTTGGTTGGTGTTTTTTCTAATTGGTTTTGATTCATAGTATTGATATCATTTATATTATTATTTACTTTATTATTTACATCTTTATTTTCATTATTTTTGTTATTTTCATCAACAATTTTACTATTTCTTGTTTTTTTCATAAAAAATTTATTTGTTAATGTGACATATCTTAACAATCTTTTATTACTTTGTGTGAATTTTTTTTTTTCATTTGAATCATTTAAAAATACTGAATTTAGTTTTGTTTTTCTTTTTTCATTAAAAATATTAATTTCATTATTACTAATGCTATTATTATTTTTTGAAGAAATTAAATATAAAGATTTTCTTTGATCTTTTTTATTTAAAATTGGTGTTAAACCTAAATCTCTTTTTTCACTATTATTTATATTATTTACACTATTTATATCATTTTTATTATTATTATTATTATTAATATTATTATTTATATTATTATTTTCATCATTAGTTGAAAGATTTTCATTTGCATTAATATTATTTGTATTATTGTTATTAGTACTATTATGAGTATTTTTTGATTCTTTATATAAAGAAGATTTTTTAATTTTTTTATCATCGTTTTTTTTATTTAAATTTAAAAGCTTACTACCTTTTAAAATAGAAGGATTTGAACAAATTCTAAAAATACTATTACAATTCATATTTATATTACTATTATTAACGTAATTATTCATTTCACTTTCAAAATTTGATATTTTACGAACTTCAGGAGATAATTTAATATCTTCTGGTTTATATAAACTATTTACAATAATATTATTATTATCATTATAAATAATATCTATTTTACTATTATTTATTGGAATTAAATTATTTTTATTTGTTGCATTTTTATTAGAATTAAAATAAGTATATTTATTATTATTATTTAACATTATTGGAAATAAATTATTTTGATGATTAAAATCAGTTTTTTTAATATTTTTAAAACTTTGATTTTTTTTAAGTTTAATATTATGATTATTATCTTTTTTATATTTACTTTTATTTTTTTTATCAGTTTTTGGATTTTTTTTATTAGTTGGAGAATTGATTTTTTTTTTCTTATTTTTATTAGTTAATTTACTATCAAAATTTTCATAAGTTTTAATTACATTTTCATTTTTATTATAATCACTATCATCCGAAGATGAATTATTATTATTTTTTAATATTTTTTGTGTTAAATTATTTATATTAGCAATATTTTTTGATTCATTATAAGTTTTAGTATATTTATAATTTTTATTTAAATTATTACCATCAACATTACTATTATTATAATTAGGATAATTATTTTTTTTATTTGACATTTTCATATATTATTTTTATAAATTTATTTCATTCGATTTGTAAAAATATATGATTAATTTTTAAATAATTAAATAAATAATATTTAAAACTTTATAAATATTTTTTTAAATATTATTAAATATTTATTAATATATATAACTGAATAAAAAATATTAATTAAAATAAAATATGGATAAAGAAAGAAAAGCTATAATTAAAAACAGTGATATGACTGAAGATATGCAACAAGATGCAATTAATGTTGCAACTAAAGCAATTGATTCTTATAATATTGAAAAAGATATAGCTTGTTATATCAAAAAAGAATTCGATCGAAAACATAATCCAACTTGGCATTGTATTGTTGGTAGAAATTTTGGAAGCTATGTTACTCATGAAACTAAACATTTTATTTACTTTTACTTAGGTCAAATTGCAGTTTTGTTATTTAAATCTGGATAAAATAAATAATATATAATAATATATACAAAAAACTATTATTTTAATTTTTTATTTTAATTTACTTTATTTTTAAATTCATTATTTTTTTTTTGTTAATTTTTATATGATGATATTTATAATAAAATTATTTTATTTAAAAATATATTACTATAATTTTAATTATTGAGATATATTATATTAAATTCATTTATATAAAAACTATAGTTTATGTAAATTTGTTATTTTATTTGTATTTTAAATTCAAAATATTTATTCAAAATTTTAAAAATAATTTTATTATTAATTAATATAATTAAATAAAATATATAAATTTTAATTAATTAAATTAATTAATAAATATTTTTAATATAAAAAAAAATTGTAAATAATTTCATCTTTAAAAATTAATATTAAAATATTTATGAATAAAATATATTTAATTATAATATAATTAATTGTTATAATGATTTCATTATTTACTAATATTTGTGCCAACGATTCTGAAGAAAAAAATTCAGATGTTAAAGTAAATCCAATTAGAAAACAATCAAGTGATTTTTCTTTAAATTTACAAATAACAGATTTTATACCTAATATTCAAAATATAAATATTTTTAATCATATTAATGGAATTTCTCCTCAAACATTTCCTTCATCAAATAATTATATTATTAAAAATATAAAAGAAAATAATGATTTAAATTTAAATAATAATTTAAATAAAAAAAATTCAAATAGAAAACTAATAAAAAAAGCTTCAAATAGTAATAATAATAATAATAATAATATAAATATTAATATTAATTACAATAATAATAATAATATTAATAATAATAATATAAATTTAAATAATTATAATAATATTAATTCAAACAATAATAATAATAATAATACAAATAATAATATAATTACAAGCAATATAAATAGCAACAATAATTATTTAAATTCAACAAATAAAATCTCAAATATTATTCCAAATCACAGAGGTTCAAAATCATGTTATAGTTATTCAATTCGAACAAACAATTCAAATGGAACAAATTCAAACGATAATTATTCAGTTAAAGTATTTTCAAATTTAATTAATCGCAATAATCAAGAAATAACAGAAGAAGATAATTTAAAAAATAATAAAATTATTTTATCAGATTATGAAGATAGTAATTTTTTTAAAAATGATGTTGTTGTAATAAATGCTTCAGGTTATAAAAAATCTTTGCGGGGAAAAAATGATGGGTATACATTTTTTGGAACAGTAAAAGAAAATAATGGTATGATTATTAATGATTATATTATAAATAATGAATTAGGTTTAATTAAAGAAAAAAGATTATTTGTTATTTTTTTTAATAAAAAAAATGAAAAATTTTATTTTCGAAGCATTAATGATAAAGAAGAAAAAAAAAATAGTCAATTTATTTATTTAAAATTAAGTGTTCATCCTTTAATAATAAATAATAAAATGAAAAAATATTTTCAAATAGGAGACATTATTTTTAAAACTGAAATTAATGATAATAATCAAATTCATATTATTTTACATTTAAATATAGGTAAAAAAACTTTGTATTTTAATTCAAATCAAAAGAAAATTATTACTTTTGGAAGAGATAATTTATCTACTGTGAAATTAAATGAAAATATGATAAGTAAAATTCATTGTACAATTGAATTCAAAAATAATAATTGGGTTATTTATGATGGAAATGGAAAAAAACCATCAACAAATGGAACATGGATGTTTTGTAACGAAAAATTTGAATTAAATGATGAAATAAATTATGCAAAAATAGGAAAAAGTATAATACAAATTAAAAAGATGTAATTTTAATTAAATAAAAAAATATATATATTTTTTTGTATATAAATATATGTTTCAAGTTCTTATAATTAAGTAAGATATTATTTTTTAATTTAAAAATATTTATTATTAATAAATTTAGATAAATAAAATTTAATATTAATTTATATAAAATTCTATAAGTATATTATAATTAATATAAACTAATTTTTAATATAAATTTATATAATTAATAATATATTTAATATTTATATAATTATAATATTAATAATATTAAAAAAATAATAAATGGAAATTGGTTTTTTAATTCATTCTTTTGATTCAGCCACTCCAATGGTAATCAATGATTCAAATACAATATTTGAATTTAAAGAAATGATATGTAATTTTTTATGTCATGAATTTAATAATATAAATTTATATTTAGAAAGTTATGGTCAAATTGATATAGAAGATATCATTAATTTACCTTTAAATATTTTAGGACTTCAAGATAAAAATACATATACTTATTCTATATTTTTATATGATAGATTGAAATTAAATGAAATTCATAAAATTTTTTGTTCAAATAAATTATTAGGATTAAAACCAATTAAACAAATTGGTTATAGATTATATGAAAATAATGATAGAATTTGTTTAATTTGTAGCATTTATTGTAGAAAAAATCAAATTAATTATGATAATAAAATTATTAATGAAGAATTTATTTGTAAATGTCCTTTAAATAATGATAATAAATGTAAATTTTTAAATTGTGATGTTTTTATAAATAATGATATTAATTTACATAATAATGTAATATATAATATTTTAAAAGAACATAGCAATAGTTTAAAAATATTTCAAAAAAATAAAAAATTAGAAGAAAAAAATAAGTATTTAAATCGAATTTTTAATTTCGAACGTTCAATAAAATTTGGATTAGAACGTGTGAATCAATACAAAAACGAAGAACTTCAAAAAGAAATATTAAAAATAATTCCACCAAGAGAAAATAATATTTCTGATGAAGATTATGTTAAAATATTATTAAAATGGTTTAAATATAATTTTTATACATGGTGTGATAAACCAATTTGTCCAACATGTCATAATAATAAAGAAAATATAAAATCAATTTCAACTTGTGAGCCTAATCAAGAAGAATTAAAATTTTTAGCAAGTAGAACTGAATTATATAAATGTACTAAATGCGATTGTAATGTAAGATTTGCGAGATATAATAATCCTATAAAATTATTAGAAACTAAAACTGGAAGATGTGGTGAATGGGCAAATTTATTTGGAGCTATTTTATTTGCTGCAGGATTTAAAGTAAGATTTGTTGATAATTTTGAAGATCATGTTTGGAATGAATTTTATAGTAAAAATCAAAAAAGATGGATTCATGTTGATTCATGTGAAAACGCATTTGATAAGCCATTATTATACGAACAAGGATGGGGAAGAAAAATGACATTTATTTTAGGCTATTCAATAGAAGGTGTAAAAGATATAACTAGTAGGTATGTAAAAGATTGGAACATAATATTAGAAAGAAGAAGCAAAAGAGAAGTTGATAAATTAGAAGAATTATTAGAGGGAATTAATTTAAGTTTAATTGTAAATTTGACAGAAGAAGAACAAAAAAGAATAGAAGAAATGAATAAATTAGAAGATGAAGAATTAGAAAATAAAAAAATTGATAAAAATAAATTAATTTCTGAAGCTGAATTAAAAGAAAGAGAAAGTGGGAGTGTTGAATGGAAAAAACAAAGAGGAGAAATGAAATAATAAAATTATATAAATAAATAATTAATAATTAAATAAATAATATTAAATATTTAAGTAATTTTATTTATATTTATTATTAAATTTAATTATTTTTTATCTAATTTGTAAATATGTATTTATTTTATCAAAAAAATAATTAATCAAGTTTTTTTTTAAACAAATATTTTATTTATAAATAAAAAATTAAATTTATAATTATTTTATTCACATAAAAAAAGATGTTTAAATTTAAATATTTAATTACATTTTATTTTTTTCTAATTTTCTAAAATTATTTACTTTTTTAACTATCTTAAAAATACTAATATTTTTTTTCTTTTTATTAAATTCATTTAAAAATTTTTTATCAATTGTTTTTTTTCTATTATAATTATATTTATTTAAATTATTTTCATTATTTAATTTCAAATCAATCATTCGTTTGTAAGGAATTTTAAATGATTTAATTTTTTTATTTCTTTCTTCAATTTCTTGTTTAATTAATTGAGAAATTAAATCAAATTCTTCAATTTTATTTTTATTATTATTTATATTTTCTTTTTTTTCATTAATTTTATTATTTTCATTATTATTATTATTATTAAAACAGTTATTATTATTTTCATAAATAATATTATTTTCAAAAAATAAAACATTTTCTGCTTCATTATAATTATTATCAAAATGAATAATTTTTTTAAAACTTTTCATTTCTTTTCTAATTTCACTAAAATCAAATTTTTCATTATTATTTCCTTCTGAGTTTTGTTGAGTATCACATTTTTCATATTCTTCATCATCATTTTCTGGACAAGATAAACAATCAATTCTATCAGTTTCATATTCATTCACAAAATCTATAGTAACTCTGTCACATTTATAATTAGAAATTCCAAAATCTTTAATACATAATTTAAATTTCTTGAGTTTTGAATTGTTTTTTGATGGACGAAGTTTGGGAACGAAATTTAAATTATTATCATTATTGTTATTAATATTAATATTATTATTATTATTTGTGCTATTTATTGAATTTTTGAAATTAAAAATTGAATTATAATTTAAATTTTTAAAATCATTGTTTTTTATATTTGAATTTAATGATATATTTTCTAAAGAATAATTATTATTTATATTTATTTCTTCCATATTATATGTTCTTAAAGATAATTTTATAATATGATATTTAATAAAAAAAAAATAAATAAAATTATAATGATATTTAATAATTTATTAATTAAATTAAAATAAAAAAAATAATTTAAAAATTAATTAAAATTTTTCTTTATTTTTCCAATTTATTATAAATTTATTTATATTTTATATAAACTGTTTTTTAATAATTAACAGCAGCCAAAAATCCTTGAACTTGTTGAGGAATAACATTAGTTAAAACAGGAATAGCATTATTTTGAACATTAGGTTGAATATTAGAGGGAGGATAAATTCCATAAGAATTAATAACAATTTTATTAGGTTCAGTATTTGAAGGTAAATTTTGATTATTTCCTAAATTATTTTGATTAGGATATAACATATTATTATTATTATTATTTTGATAATAAACAGGTTGTTGTGGATTAGTAAACATCATTTGATTTGAATAAATTTGTTGTGGTTGTGGTTGAGGTTGAGGTTGTTGTTGAGCATAAAATTGTTGTGGTTGTTGGACAATAATTTGTTGTGGTTGTTGATTATTAAATGGAATTTGATTATTTGTTAATAATTGTTGTTGAGGTTGAATAATTTGTTGTTGTGGTTGAATAATTTGTTGATAATTTTGATTTTCATTATTAATATTTTCATCTTTTACAAATCGACATGTGCATTTTTTCTTTTCAATATTTTCTTTTTTAAATCCTAAAAAAGGTTGTTTTACTTGAATTAAATTTGTTTCATATTTTTCTTGAGATTTTTTGGGAATTTCTATGTAAGATTCATCTAAATAATAACGATTTATTTTTGGATGCCATGTTTGTTTTTTTTCGTTTTGAATGTTCATTGGAATGTCAATTAATATTTTTTTTATACAAAAAATAGAAGAAAATAAAAACAATAATAATATTTTTTTTTTCATATTTTATTATTTTTAAAGTAAAATTTTATTATTATTATTATTTATTTATTTATTATTTTAATTTAAGGCGTTTATTATATTTTTATATAATTTATTTGAAAAATTTTTTATGGGGATTGGGGATTGGGGATTGGGGATTGGGGATTGGGGATTGGGCCC
>JAEEGL012685261.1_pt1 | contig 13853 bp, 9 predicted proteins | sample 9134231 | NCBI WGS metagenome assembly JAEEGL01 (sample SAMN16246548, study PRJNA631951) | gut metagenome | biome: gut microbiome; feature: rumen; material: fiber-attached | host: Bos | place: Iran: Karaj | collected 2018-10
ACTACCTTTCATTCGGATAGTCTGATTGCCTCCGTTGGTATCGATGCCATCGTCGGCTTACTGGATGTGCGCAGTCCGGAACTGCTGATCGCCGAAGGCCAGTACCCGCTTCACGGGCTGCGGCTGGAGGATGTCGATGTGCTAATTGATCTGCGTAAGACTTCACCGGACACCACCGCCAAAGATACAACACCTCTCCTCTTGGCTTTCGACCTGCCAGACGGCGAGTTACGTAATATCCACTACGCGATGACGCCCTTGAATCTGGACATCCGTACGCGTTCGCTGTCCACCGAGGCACTGGTCGATGTGGGTGCAAACCGGTACGAGGCGCGGCGACTCAATGTAGGTGGATTCTCTTTCGGCTTGAACCAACTCCGCATCCCTGCAGACACGATCTACGGTGCGGCGTTCGTGGATTTGGTGAGCAACCTCATCACGAGTGACGGCCTGCATGTACGTTCCGATGAAATGGGTGCCAAAGCCGATCTCTATGCGACGCAGATGAATCTCGCCACCATGCGGGTGGAGGCCACCGGTGATGCCGAGTACCAGGGCAGCAAAGCGAGTCTGCGGGCATCATACGATATCGACGACGAGGTCTATGATGCTACGGTGCATATTGATCGCGTCAACCTCAGTCCGTTCCTCAAGGACTCAACGCACGTGGTGCTCGCCGGCGATATAGAAGCGCAGGGTAGGGGGATCAATCCCAAACGTCCCATGCGGAGTCATGTCAAACTGCGGTTGGATGAAGCGATTTACGACAAGTTCAACCTCTCCCATACCCATTTTGAAGGATCCACGGATAGCGTCACTTCGCTGGCGCTATCCGTGCCGGGACTCAAGGCCGATGTGTCGTCTCCGATGCCGCTCATGACCTTGATCGATCGTATCTTACCGCTCGTTCAGACCGTGAGTGACTCGGCGGTACTGCATGCCTTGACCTCATTGGAAGACCTGACGGTTTTAGATACGATCCGCCGTAAGATACCTGCTCTCCATGCCGATATCGCGCTGCGCAAAGGCAGTCCGATACAGTTCATTATCGACAATACCGGTATCGCATTTGACAAGGTCGATGTAGCGCTGCGCTCCGATTCGCAGCAGACCACATTCAAACTCTCGCCGCTTACCCTGTATCTGCCTGACTCGTTGCGTCTGCCGGCGGTAAAGGCCTCCACGGAGATTCGCATGATGGAAGGGTACACAAATGCAATGCTCGCTGCCGACACACGCCTCACGGATGGTGCGATGAGTTTCTATGACCTATGTACCAACGCAGCGTTTCGGTTGGACTTGATGCGTGAAGGACGTAACTTGTACGGCGGCGGGAAACTGCAACTGGATAGTATCAATTATGCCAATAAGGACTTGGGCAGTCATGCAGTCAACTTGCAGATAGCTCCCTCGTCCCTTTATGCCAATGCCCTGCGCGCAGATGTCCAATTGGATGACATCCCGCTCGAACTGATCAATAGTTTTGTGACGCTGCCGAGTGACTTCGGCATCACCGGTGCGGTGCGAGCATCGGCTTCCGTCGATGGTTTACCCTACAAACAGGACATCTCTGCAGACGTACAACCGCTGGGTGTAACGGCCGAATACAAACCTTACGAGATAGCGATCGGGCTGGGTGAGACACCGATCATCATGCGTCACAACCACATCGATCTCAACGGCCTGCCGGTCTATGGTGTGGACAGTACGTTCATCGCCCTCAATGGTGGTCTCGACCTCGATAGTATGCGGTTGGATATCACGCTGGCTGCGGATAGTTTTGCTCCGGTCAAACTGAACCAAGACGGACCGTTCCCCGTGTACGGAGAACTCGCCACCGATATCCGCGGTAGTGTTGTAGGACCGCTCGATAGTATCATCGCTGATGTCGATCTGACACTCCTGCCGGTGACGGATATCACGTACCCCATCGATAAGAAGAACCTCGCGCAGGTCAAGCCCCACGGCACAGTGCACGTGCATTGTCCGGTGGCCAATATTGACTCGCTCGCTCTGGGCGGACAGATTAACGTTGATGACGGCTTCGTGCGGTACTCGCCCAAAGCGTACCCCATCATGCCTTTCCACGTGGACTCCGGCAGTCACATCGCTTTCTACGGTCCCATCGGTCAGACACGACTCGCTATCTCTGCTTCGCAGCAAGTGAAAGCTGATGTAGAGTCCGAAGGCGAAGACACGCGGCGTGTGGACTTCCGAACGGGTGTGCGGGTCAACGGCATCGTGGACTCGATCGAGATACGAAGTATCGGTTTCTTCCTCGAAGCCCCGGAGGACGAGACCATCACGCGCGAGTTGGCCTCTTTGGATGAGGATACCCGCGAAGGACTCGCCGCCACTCTGCTTGCGACGGGTATGTACGTTGGCGAGAGTAACGTAGCGGCACAACGCGACGGATACGCCCTCTCTTCCGTTATCAACAGCCGCATCAATGCCGCGTTGGCAAACTCGAAAATGGGTAAGGTGGTGGACATCGACTTTAGTAGCGGCCAGAGCGAACATAACACCGGGACGACCAATGACATGAATATATCGATTAGCAAATCCTTCTTTAAAGATAAGCTGCGCCTCACGTTAGGTACCTCGCTGACGGACAATCCGGAGGTCAATAAAACGACCGGTATGTTCGCCAATTTCACCGCCGATTACAAGTTAACCAAAGACGGCAACGTCCTCTTGCGTCTCTACTCGCAGCGTGACTACAACAACGTCTTCGAGGGGGAACTCTATAAGTCCGGTCTTGCTGTACGAGCTACCAAGGACTGGCGGCGTAAACAACTCTTCCGTGGGGATAGCATCACCCGTACCTACGGTCTATCGGCCGATGCCGGCGTGGCGTATCGTTCGAATAATAGTATCGGACCTGACCTGACACTCAAATCGACCATCAGGAACGTGCTCGGCAAAGGCGAGACATTCACGCTCAAAGGCAACGGCGCGTATTACTGGGCGCTCCGTAATCGACATCCGGGTGATCCGAGAAAGACCGATACGTATAAACTCGGTCTCAACGCCTCGCTCGTCTTCCCCTACCTCCATTGGACAGGAGATAACAACCCACAAGGCGACACGCGGTACATGCTCGGCTACCAATACGAGAACATCGCCGGCGGGTACGGCGTACATAAACTGAGCGGCTCGTTCACCTATTTCATCCGCTCGGCTCACTCTTCTTATATCACGCACGCGTTTACGCCTTTCTCACTCTCTGTGGTGCTGATGAAAGCGGAGACGGACAGTCTGCTCAATAAAGCAGCTGAGTATCCGCAACTGATCAAGGTCATTGCCGGCGATGAGTTCATTCCGTCCATCGGGTATAACTTTATCTATGATAACTATCGCTCCAAACGCGCCGTGAACACGTTCTTGGACCTCGGCGTGAAGGAATCCGGTAATCTCATCAACGCAATCTATTGCCTCTTCGGATACAAGTGGAACACCAAAGAGAAACCACTCGGAAAGATCGCCTTCAATCAGTTCGTCAAACTCACGGCTGAATTGCGCAATAAATTCAATTTTACGGACAAGATCTGTATCGCTACGCGACTCTTTGCCGGGGCGAATATTCCGCTGGGTAACTCACATTTCTCGCCCCTCTCGGAGGCCTTCTATACCGGTGGTCCCAATAGTCTTCGTGCCTCGTCGCCTTACGCCTATGGACCCGGTAACTTCTATTCGGCGAAATACAACCAGAACTTCTTCCACTCCGGTGACGTGAAGCTTGAGGCCAATTTTGAATTCCGCTTCCCGATCGTGTGGAAACTATACGGTGCCGCGTTCTTGGATGCTGGCAATGTATGGAACTGGTACTCCACCGTTGATCTCTTCAAGGCCGCCGGATACGATGACTACCTCACGCGCCTCGAGATACCCGAGACCCTCTATGACGGCATCATCAACAATCCCGAGTTTGCCAAGCAGATAGCTCTCGGCACAGGTGCCGGTCTGCGTCTGGATATCGACGGGCTTGTTGTCCGACTCGATATCGGTGTCGGTATTCATGCACCGTACCAGACCTTCAAGTACGACAAAGAAGGTAAACCCGACTTGAACAAACCCATAAAATCTTATTATAATATTCCATCCGCACTTGATGCCATCCGCATCAATTTCGGTATAGGTTATCCATTCTAAAAATCAATATTATTATGAACAGTTTATCAAAAGGTTTGGCACTCTTCATCGGAGGTGCAATCGTAGGAGCCGCTGCGGCTGTGTTACTCACTCCCAAGAAAGGCGAGGAGGTTCGTCAGGAATTGGCAGATTTGGCTGCTGAGGCTAAGAAACGTGCGCAGGATTACTGCGAGCAAGTGAAACAACAAATAAAGGCAGAAGATGGAAAACTCAATTCTCAACCAAGTCAAAAATGAACTGACGGAATTCGGTAAGTCAGTAGGTGAGATAGGCAAACTGCGCCTCATCGGCATCATCAGCCGCGTGCTGGGTTTGTTCCTGCTCATCCTGACAGTCGTGCTGTGCGTACTGGCACTCTTCACGTTCGGCGCAGTGGCAGCCATCGATGCGATGTCCGCTTGCATGCCTGTTTGGGCTGCGGCACTGATCATCGGTAGCGCGTACATCGTGCTCATGGTGCTGGCTATCCTTTGCCGCCGACCGCTCTTTATTAACCCGTTCATCAAACTACTCTCCAAGCAGATCAAATCGGAAGAGGAATTGGCGCTGAAGATCATGGAAGCCGAGCATAAAGTAGAGCTTCAACACGTGCGTATGCGTGCCCAAGTGGAGAACGTGACGCGTGAAATGAACTTCTATGCCGGTCTTATCACGCGTGCGTGGAGAGCTATCAAAAGACTGTTTCAATTGAAAGATGGCAAAAAATAACAAACCCTATTTGGATCAACAAGGCCGGGCGTTGCCGTACCCGTGGCTCATCAATCTGATGCTGATGCTGGTGGGCGGTTCTCAGACGCTACGTCTGCGTTTCTGGAGTCGCAAACCCCGTCACATTGCGGAAAAGACGCTTCGTGATATCCTGACTATCTCGCGCGACACGGTCTATGGCCGCGAGCATCATTTCGATCGTATCCTGAGTGCAACGACGGCGGAGGATCTCTTTCGGCTCTACCGCCTCTATGTGCCGGTGAATAACAGTTTCGAAACCTTGCGTCCGTACGTGGAGCGGCATAAGCACGGAGAGGAGAATGTCCTCTTCCCCGGTAAACCGGATATGTACGCTACGACATCAGGTACGACCTCGGAGCCCAAATGGATCCCCATGACGCATAAGTACCTCAAAGACGTGTATGGCAAGATGAGCCATATATGGACGTGGAACTTTGTGAAGCACCGCAGTCGTATCTTCGGTGGACATATCTTCACTACCGTCGGTAAGGAATGCGAGGGTTACGCACCGGACGGCACGCTCTTCGGTGCTGTAAGCGGTGTGCTCGTGCGCGATATCCCGGCGATCATCAAGAAGCATTACACGAGTCCGGCGGCCGTCATGTCTATCCCTGACTACACGGCGCGTAACTACGTGCTGATGCGTTTGGCGCTCCAGCATCGTGACGTCACCTTATGGGCGACTGCCAACCCCTCGACCATCCTCGAGTTGTTGCGCGTGATGAACGAGAACATCGACGAGATGATCACCGACATCGAGAAAGGCACCATCTGCGAGGACTTCGACATCCCATACGAGATTCGTTCGGAGCTGGATGCGTATATGTCTCCGAAGCCCGAACGCGCTGCAGAGTTACGTCAGATACTCGCCGAGAAGGGGCACTTGTACCCGAAAGATTTCTGGCCGTGGTTGCAGTATTTCAGCACGTGGAAATGCGGTAACACCAAGATCTACATGGAGAAATTCATGGATCAGTTCGATTGGGACAAGACCTACTATCAGGAGTTGGGCTATATCGCTACCGAATGCCGTTTCGGTTTCTCGCTGGACGACACGAACGAGTCGGTGCTCTTCCCGCAGTTCCATTACTACGAGTTCGTGGAGGAGTCCGAGTTGGACAGTCCCCGCAAACACTTCCGTCAGATAGACGAACTGGAGCTCGGCAAGCGTTACTGCGCGTACGTGACCACCTACTCGGGGCTGTTCCGATATAATATGAACGACCTCGTGGAGGTGGGAGGTAAGTACAAAGAGACCCCGACCGTGCATATGGTATCGAAAGTCAACGGCATCGTCTCCATGACGGGCGAGAAACTGTATGAACCGCAGTTCATGGATGCAGTCCACCAGGCAGAGGAAGAGACGGGTATTAAGACCAAGTTCTTTGTCGGTTTTGCCGATGTGGAGGAGTCCAAGTACCATTTCTACTACGAGTTCGCGGATGAGAAGATACGTCAGGAACAGGCGGAACAGTTCACCAAAGTGGTGGACGAGAAACTGCAGCATATCAACCTCGAGTACGAGTCCAAACGGCAGTCGTTCCGTCTGCATGAACCCGAGACACATATTCTCCTATCCAACGCGTACGCACGCTTCAAGGCCGCGTGTCTGAAGGATGGCTTCCGAGACGGACAGTTTAAGTTCAACTTGCTGATGCAGGATGAGAAACGCCGCACGAAGTTCAACATGCTGCAGCGCTGGGAGAGCCGCTTCGAGAAGATGAGTGAGAACATTATTAACAGAGCAAATGAGATAGATGACAGACAAAAAGAACGCGCCAAAAGGCGTACTGAACGGCGTACAAACCGTCGTGCTCGATCTGGACGGGACGCTGTATGACAAGACAGGTTTAGCGAGACGCATGGTGCGCCGCCTATGGTGGTGCCTGCCCCTCTTAGCCGCCGAAAGACTTGCACGTAAAAACATGCACTATGTGCAGTATGCCTCCCAAGAGGAGTTCTTCGGGGCTTTCTTCCGATATATGTCCCGCGGACATTGGTGGGGCGTAAATGTAGCCGCTACCTGGTATCACACCACTTATATGCCGACGATGATACGCCTCATTCGGCGGTATCATTCCCCGCGACCCGAAGTGATGGCGCTGGTAGAAGAGGCGAAGGCGAAGGGACTGCAGTTAGCGATCTATTCAGACTACGGCTGTGTGATCGAGAAGCTCGAAGCACTCGGCATTGACCCGTCGCTGTTTGACCTGATGGTGTCTGCGCCTGAGTTAGGAGCCCTCAAGCCCTCCGAACCATGTGCCCGGAGAGTGATGGAACTGCTGAATGCGAAGCCTGAGACCACGCTCTTTGTGGGTGACCGCGAAGATAAAGACGGGGCTTCAGCAAAAGCCGTGGGGGCACGATTCTTGCTAATTGATGATTTATAATTTATAATTGATAATTGATGAATAAACGATATCAAGATCTGAAAGTGACGGAGGGTACGTATGTGCCGCCGGTGACGATCGACTATCCGGAAGACGATCCGTACGAGGGTCTGTACAAGCCGGTTTATGACCGCGATTTTCCGGAAGTAGATGCTACCTATCCTTATGTGGACGACCGTTTCGGAAGACGCCTCCTTATATGGTGCGGCTGCAATGTGGTGTTGCGCCTGTTGGGGCTTATACTGCGCCTGAAATACGGTTTACGATGGAAGATGGAAGGTGACAAACACTGGTCACGTTGCTCATGGACGCTCCGCCGCAGACTGCGCAAATACGACTTCAGTCACGGCGCCATCACGATTGCCAACCACTGTTACCGCCATGACTGCGCATCGGTGTTGAGTTCGATCCACGCCTCGCATCATCTGCGTATCCCGATGTTCGCACCGAACTTCCGCACCAAAGATCAGGTGTTCCTTTGTATGGTGGGCGGTATTCCAATCCCTGCTCCGGAGGCAGGTTTGAGTGCAATGAAAGCTTTCAACGCCGCTTTCGATGAGTTCCACCGCCGCGGGTATTGGTTTCATATCTTCCCCGAGGCCAAACGCTGGGATTGGTACAAGCCGCTGAGGCCTTTCCAGAAGGGCGCTTTCACGATGGCGTACAAGTACAACAAACCCATTATTCCTTTTGCGGTTACCTATCGTGAGCGAACGGGTATATGGCGTTTGTTGGGACCCAAAGATGAACCCCTGACGCAGGTCATAATGGGGGCACCTATCTTCCCGGATACGACTCAACCGAGGGCGGCGGAGACTGAACGATTATTGAACGAAACACATGCAACCATATGTCGGTTAGCGGGAATAGAACACAATACGTGGCCGTCGCAGCGCTGATCGTGTCGATGATCATCTGGTCGGTGAGCGGCATCGCTATCAAGCATGCATTGGCTGTCTTACCGCCGTTCACGATGATCGTGATGCGTTTTGTGCCGTCGGTGCTACTGATGCTCATCATCGGTCTGGTGCGCCGCAAACACTCGCTCTTCTGTCTGCAGCCTCTGGAATGGAGAGACGTACCTCTCTTTCTCATTGCGGGTTTCTGTCAGCCGTTCCTTTATTATCTGCTGGAGACCTACGCCTACGATGCGCTTAATAGTCCGACTATCGCAGAGACTTTGCTCTCCACCTCGCCGATACTCAGCCCGATTTTTGCGGCAGTGATACTGCGGGAACGGGTGACGAAGTACAACATCCTTGGTATCCTCATCTCGACGGCAGGAGTCTTTGCCCTCATGTTGTCGGGGAGTACGAACTACTCGATCGGTAGTTATTGGGGGATCCCTCTGGCTTTCGCTGCCGTCTCGGCTGCCGTCATTGACTCCATCATGATGCGCAAAGCACCACTCAAATACAGCTCGCTCTCATTCGTGTTTTACACCCAACTGGTGAGCCTCTGTTTCTTCATCCCGATCTGGTTCATCAAGGAAGGCCCTTCAGCGATTTTAGATTTAAGATTTCAAATTTCAAATATAGAGGTACAAACTGCTCTTTGGTGCGTTGGTTACCTCACCGTCTTCGCCTCTGTGACTGCGTTCATCCTTTTCTGCTACGCCCTGCGCCAGATCGGTGTTACGCAGGCGAATGCCTTCAATAATATCCGTCCCGCATTCACGGCACTATGGATGTTTCTATTTTTCGGCGAACACTTGCCGCTCGCCAAATGGATAGGTATGGGTTTAATCATTTTCGGATTATTTGTGTGCCAAAAGCAAGAAAAAGTTTCCGATTCTTAAGATTTTTTGCAAATACAAAATAAATTTTGTAATTTTGCAAGCTTTTATTCCATTCCGCAAGGAATGAAATATGCAAAAGTAATTTTGCTAGTGCGAAATTTAATAACAAACAATTATGCCGATAGAAAATATCTACTCGATTGATTTCTTTTACGACTTGCTGTACATCATGTTTTTGGTGGGCTTAGTCGTTTTTGTTTCCCTGTATTTCGTGGACGCCGGTTATGGTAAGATGCGTTCGGAGAAATGGGGACCGTCGATGAATAACAAAGTAGGATGGCTGCTGATGGAGTGTCCGGTGTTCTTCGTGATGCTGTACCTCTATTTCAAGTCCTTCCCGCTCTACGACGGAGTAACGAAGAATGTGCCGTACTGGTTGTTCTTCCTGTTCTTTGAGTTCCATTATTTCCAGCGCTCGTTTGTCTTCCCGTTCTTGCTGAAGGGTAACGGCAAGATGCCGGTCGTGATCATGATGCTCTCTGTGATCTGGAACCTCATTAACGGTTATATCCAGGGCTACTGGCTCTTCCATCTTGCGCCGCAGTACTATCCGGATCTCTACACCTCGTCGTGGGTAACGAGTCCGCAGTTCATCATCGGTACGATTATTTTCTTCACGGGTTGGGTAATCAACATGCACTCGGATCATGTGATTCGTCACTTGCGTAAACCGGGCGATACCAACCATTACTTGCCCAAGAAAGGCATGTACAAATACGTCACGAGTGCGAACTATCTGGGGGAGATCACCGAGTGGCTCGGCTTTGCTATCCTCACCTGGTCGCTGGCAGGACTGCTGTTCTTCTGGTTCAGCTGCTGTAATCTCGTGCCGCGTGCGCACTCGATCTACCTCAAGTACGAACAGGAGTTCCCCGATGAGTTCGATCGTAAGAAACTGAAACGTATAATACCGTTTATTTACTAAATCATGACTAAGCTCTTCACCCCCTACAAGTTAGGACCTATCACGCTGCGGAATCGTATTATCCGCAGCGCTGCTTTTGAGAATATGGCGCGCGCGAATGCGCCTACCAAAGAGTTACAGGACTATCACGTATCCGTAGCGCACGGAGGCGTAGGTATGACCACCGTTGCCTATTGTGCAGTTGATCTGACCGGTGTATCTTTTGATGGACAACTCTATGTGCGTCCGGAGATCATTCCCGATATGAAGAAGATGACCGATGCCATCCATAAAGAGGGCGCGAAAGCATCTATTCAGTTGGGACACTGCGGAAATATGACCCATATGTCCACCTGTCATTGTATCCCCGTCAGTGCCGACACCTGGTTCAATCTCTACAGTCCGACGATCCATCGTCGCCTCAAAGTGTCGGAGATCAAGACCATCGTGAAGCATTTCGGTGAGGCGGTGGATTTCGCCCGTGAGTGCGGGTTTGACTGCGTGGAGATCCATGCCGGACACGCATACCTCATCTCGCAGTTTATTGCACGTCGTACCAACCATCGTCATGATGAATACGGAGGCTCTTTCGAGAACCGTGTACGCTTCATGAATGAGGTGCTCGACGAGGTGATGGCCCATGCCAAGGACGACATGGCCGTAGTGGTCAAGACCAATATGTGGGACGATTGCTGGCAAGGCGTGTCCATCGAAGAAGGACTGCAAGTAGCTCGTGAGATCGCGAAGCATAAAGTGCACGGTATCGTGCTCTCCGGCGGAACGGTGAGCCGTAGCCCCATGACCATCCTCGGTGGTGCCATGCCGATCAAGACGCTGGCGCATTACATGCCCATGAAAACACTCTGGTGGCTCAAAGCAGCTCTCCATATACCGTACGTAGGCGCTATCATGACCCCGACCGTGCCGTTCAAGGAACTCTACTTCATGGATAAAGCCAAGTACTTCCAAGAGCAACTCAAGGACATCGATATCCCGCTGATCTATGTGGGTGGTGTACAGAGCGGTGACAACTGCCAGCAGATCATGGACGAAGGTTTCGAACTTTTCCAGATAGCACACGTGCTTATCAAGGATCCGGACTTCGTCAAACATGTGCAGGAGAATCCGCACTATCATGCCGGTTGCAAGCGCTCCAACTACTGCGTAGGACGTATGTACTCCAAGCAGATGAAATGCCACGAGTGCGTAGAACGAGACGGCGAGTTGATACCGAATAATATCCAACGTGAAATCGTCAAATTAGAGAAAGATGCTAGCATTAGTAACGGGCGCAAGTAGCGGTATCGGTCTGCAGTACGCCACCCAACTCGCGCGGGACTATCACTGCGATTTGCTGTTGGTCAGTAACCAGCAGAAGGAACTCGACGAGGTAGCCAATGACCTCGCTCAGAAATACAACGTCAAGACCGTAGCACATTTTGCAGACCTCAGTCTGAGTGACGCGGCGGAGAACCTGTATGAGTGGTGCAAGAAAGAAGGCTATGAGGTCGACATCCTCATCAATAACGCCGGTGTCTTCTTTTTCAATCCTTACTGCGAGACCTCGATGAAGCGTATCGAGTTGATGCTGCAGCTGCATGTGATGACCGTGGCTAAGCTTACGCGGCTCTTTGCGGCAGACATGTGCCAACGGGAACTGACGGAAGAGGAAGCTCGTTCACGCATCTGCGGGCATAAGCGTATGCGCGGGTATATATTAAATATGAGTAGTATGTCAGCTTGGATGGCGATGCCGGGTATTCAGACCTACAATGCCTCCAAGGCCTTCATCTATAATTTCTCGAAGTCTATCTGGTACGAACTCAAGCCGCAGAACGTCGGAATTACGGTCATGGCTCCGGGTGCAGTCGATACAGGACTCTTCGGTCTCGCGCCTAACTTGCGTAAACTGGCGGTGGCGCTGACGGTTTCCATTCCGCCGGAGAAACTCGTTAAACGGGCGCTCAAGAAAATGTTCCGCAATAAGAAAGCGGACACGCCGGGATTCATCAACTGGCTCTCCACGCCGCTCCTCAAGCATACACCCGACTGGCTACTCTTCCTGGCCATCAAATACGTAGGAAAATACCAGAAATAAGATAATCCTTTTATTATCCAAAAATGCACTATTGTTAAGATAGAAATAAAACAGTAGTGCTTTTTTTTAATAATCAATATACGATTATTATGATGGTTAAAAAATGACACTTTTTTCTTAAATCCAAATGATCAATTTTTCGTAAAAATGTTGTAACTTTGCGCCGTTTTTTGAATTTTTTGAAAAAAGTATGAAGCATTTTTACAGTTTATTGGTATTAGTCTTTCTTTCACAAACGCTTTTAGCAGAGACTTTAACCGGTGTGATATCAGACGCTTTTACGCGTGAACCGCTCATAGGCGTCACGATCCTGAATACGGATAATAACAGCGGTACTGTCACTGATTTTGACGGTGCCTATTCGCTTGAGGTCACTTCCTTACCGGCGCATATTAAGTTCTCGTATGTAGGTTATCAGACTGAAGAAAAGGTCTTCAAAACCATCCCGGCAGTATATAACTTGGTACTGCAGGCGGATAATGAAGTGCTGGACGAGGTGGTGGTAACGGCCGGTCGTTTTGAACAACGGATGACGGATGTCACGGTGTCGATTGAGGTGGTGAAACCTCAGGCGCTTCGCAGCCAGGCTCCTACAGACCTGTCCGCTACGCTCCAGACGCTTCCCGGCGTGGAGGTGATAGACAAACAACCGTCTATCCGTGGCGGTGGTGGATGGACCTATAGCGTGGGTTCGCGATGCCAGGTGCTGATGGACGGTATGTCGATACTGAACCCGAAGACCGGCGAGATCAACTGGAATAACGTGCCCTTGGAAAATGTTGCGCAGGTGGAGGTGATCAAAGGTGCTTCGTCGGTTTTGTATGGTTCGTCGGCGCTGAACGGTGTGATCAACGTACGCACGCAACGTCCGGGCGAGAAACCCGAGACGAAGATCAGCGGGTATGTAGGTATCTATGATAATTATAAGGAATACGCGTACACAGGCGCGCGTTTGCCGTTGTATTACGGAGCTGAGGCATCGCACGCACGCCGAGTAGGTAATTTTGACGTCTCGGGCGCTATCAGCGGCTTTAAGGACGAGGGATTCCGCCAGCAGAGTTTTAACGACCGTGTGCGTTTGGGAGGTAACTTGACGTATCACCAGCCGATGGAGGCCGGCAAATACATGACGATGGGTGCGAACGTGAATTACGTTGCTAACCAATACGGCGATTTTTTCATCTGGCGCAGCCCGAAGGATCCTATTCATCCTTCGCCGCTGACGAATATGGGCCGTAAAGAGCACAACTTCAATATCGATCCGTTCTGGAACTACGACGACGCAGACAAAGGTATCTCGCATAAGCTGCGCGCACGGTTCTATCTCACCTCCGATAACTTGACTACCCCTTCTGCTACTATGAGTACAGAGGAGTTGGCTAAATGGGCCGTGCAGAGCTTTGACTTGGGAAAAGTGAAGGGTAAGTACGACGAGTTCAAGGGCTATACGGATGGCGGGATGTCCACACCGGACGCTCTGATATTGACCTTCCAAGACGTAGTTATCCCCGTGATGAACGAGGATTGGTTGGGGGCAGTGCAGAGTGGTATCAACCTGGTACAGAACGGTTTAGGCTATACCGGAACGGTAGCTGAAATGCAGGACGCAGTAGCTTACGCCATGAACCTGATGACCGATCATACCCCTACGCGTCCTGAGTTGACATACAACGGCTATGTGGATTACCAGTTCGCCAAACAATGGAAATCCGGCGTGCGTCTGACGACCGGTATTAACTGGAATCATATTACCAATACCGCCAATATCACCGGCACGCACCA
>JAEEGL012770487.1_pt1 | contig 13853 bp, 10 predicted proteins | sample 9134231 | NCBI WGS metagenome assembly JAEEGL01 (sample SAMN16246548, study PRJNA631951) | gut metagenome | biome: gut microbiome; feature: rumen; material: fiber-attached | host: Bos | place: Iran: Karaj | collected 2018-10
ACCGGCCTGCCCATGGGCGGCGGCAAGGGCGGCGCGGACTTCGATCCCAAGGGCAAGTCCGACGCTGAGGTCATGCGCTTCTGCCAGAGCTTCATGACCGAGCTTTATAAGTATATCGGACCGGATACCGACGTCCCGGCCGGTGATATCGGCGTCGGCGCGCGCGAGATCGGCTATCTCTTCGGCTGGTACAAGCGCCTGACCGATACGCATACCGGCGTTCTGACCGGCAAGGGCCTGACCTACGGCGGCTCGCTCGCCCGCAAGGAGGCCACCGGCTTCGGTCTGTGCTATTTCACCCGTGAGATGCTCGCCGGCGCGGGCATGAGCTTCGAGGGCAAGACCGTCGTCGTCTCCGGCTCCGGCAACGTCGCGATCTATGCCACGCAGAAGGCCACGCAGCTGGGCGGCAAGGTCGTTGCGATGAGCGATTCCAACGGCTATGTCTATGATCCGGACGGCATCAAGCTCGATATCGTCAAGCAGATCAAGGAGGTCCGCCGCGGCCGCATCAAGGAGTATGTCGCCGAGGTCCCGACCGCCACCTATACCGAAGGCTGCCGCGGCATCTGGACGATCCCGTGCGACATCGCCCTGCCGTGCGCCACGCAGAATGAGCTCGACATCGACGGCGCGAAGGCGCTGATCGCCAACGGCTGCAAGGCCGTCGCCGAAGGCGCGAATATGCCGTCCACCCCGGAGGCCATCGAGGCCATCCGCGGCGCGGGCCTGCTGTTCGCTCCGGCCAAGGCCGCGAACGCCGGCGGCGTCGCCACCTCCGGTCTTGAGATGAGCCAGAACTCCATGCGTCTTGCCTGGACCTTTGAAGAGGTCGACGCAAGGCTCGACGGCATCATGCGCGATATCTACAAGAACGCCTACGCCGCTTCCGTCGAATACGGCGATCCGGGCAACCTGGTCATGGGCGCGAACATCGCGGGCTTCCTGAAGGTCGCCGAAAGCATGCTCGCCTACGGCATCGCGTTCTAAAAAATCCATTCGAAAAAAGAATTTTGAAAAAACGGGCGCCGCTTGTCAGCGGCGCCCGTTTTTCCGTGCAGGCAGGACGGAACACTTTTGTTCCGCCCTCTTTTTTATGCCGAAAGCTGTGCTATAATAGAGGCGATAGAATCTATTGCCCTCGGAGGCTGTATGAAAAAACGACCATCCTTTTTACAGATCATCGCGTTGGGCGTCCTCGTCATTATCGCGGTCGGGGCGACGCTTCTGATGCTGCCGCGTACTTCCGACGCCGAAAAGGATTACCCATCGATCGCAATGAATATATTGCAGGAATTGGGTGCACGGGACCCGACGATCGTTTCGAAAAACCGCGCGTCGGATCTTGGCGACAACCTTGTCAAAAATCCGGCGACAGCGATAACGTTCAACGGTACAAGCTATGCTTTTTTGAATGAGGAGGGGGAAATCATCCGAATCAAGCGCGTAGAAGAACTCAGAACGAAAAAAACAGGCGGTGCTTCCGAATCGAATTTTCAAAGCGCGGATTCCCTGAAAGACTATATTGAGCAAAATCTTGTCGGCAGTGGATATGTTCTGGTAGATGAGCATTATTTTTCGGAAGAAAGTCAGTCTTTGCGATACGAGAAAATGCTCTTTCCCGGCGCTTTGGACAGGTACGACTATATCTCGGTCAGGATCGATACTTCGCTGATTGAACTTGAAACATTTTACAAAGCGGAAAGCGGCTTCCGGCTGGAGAAAGATAAGGATATGATTTCCGAGGAAGAAGCGATCGAAACTGCATGCGGTATTTTGAAAACGGACGAGAAAATAATCGAGACTCGTTTGGCCACCGTGAAAACAAACGATTATTTCAAAAATTCTGCCGGAGAAAACGAGCTCAGATTGGCGTATATGATCAGCACAGCCGACACGATCGTATATGTGGACGCCTATACTGGCGAAGTGATCGGAGGCGACGCGTACAAAGCGCTGTACTAGGAAGCGCAGTAGGCAGCCGGCTTCTGTTTAATCTCCTTCTCCGCCGCCGGGAGCCTGAAAAACTGCAGATCGGCGGTAACGTAAAGCTTACTTCTGTGCAGGCAGGGCGGAACTTGTTTGTTCCGTCCTCTTTCTGCAGCGGTTCGGTATTTTTGTGTATCCTTTGCCAGTCCGTTTATACCGGACAAACAGTACTTCTTTTATCGACGCGTAAAGAAACGGCCTCACTCCCTTGAATATCGGAAGTGAGGCCGTAAGATCTGCCGTTTGACCGGAGCTTGTTTTCACGGGCGCGGGAGCTTACCAGTCCCAATCGTCGTCGTAGTCATCGCCCCAGTCATCATCATAGTCATCGTACCAGTCATCATCATAGTCATCGTACCAGTCGTCATCATAGTCGTCATCATAGTCGTCATCCCAGTCATCGTACCAGTCGTCGTAATCCCAGTCATCGTCGTAATCCCAATCGTCGTAATCATAGTAATCGTCCCATTCGTCCCAGTAATCGTAGTCGTCATCATCGTCCCAGTCATACCAGTCATCTTCCCAGGGATCCCAATCGTCGTAATAACCGTAGTACTCCCAATCCCAATCATAATACGACTGGCAGTCGCCGTATTCGTCTATGTAGTAATCGTCGCCGAATCCGATGAAATAATCATCGTAGCCGTCAAAGTACCAGATGTCGCCGTCCTCGTCATACCAGTAGTAGGCTATTCCGTAGTCGCCGGAATCTCCGGAGTAACCGGAAGACCCGGAGGATCCGGAGCTCTTTCCGGGATTGGAAGGTCTGACAGGCACGGGCTTTGGCGCGGTGCTCCAGCCAGCCGTGAAATCGAAGGTGTCGAGCATCGCATTGCAGATCTCGAAATAGTTTCGGATGCGGCTCTCCATCGAGATCGTCATCGCCACGAGCGCATAGCCGATCGGGCCGTAATAGCGGGCTTCGATGCAGCCGCGGACGGGCTGCGACGGCCCGTTGGAGAAAACGGATCCGTCCAGCCAAAGATACCCGGTCATGCTGAAACAATCCCCGTTATCCTTGAAATCCGAGCCGAAGACCTTCAGCAGTTTGTCTCCGTAAACATTGGAGGCGATCGTATCGATCATCTGCTTCAGATACGGCTTCGCGGTGCCGGAGCCCCGTGTCATGTAGGGGTCGAAACCGGAGATCGGGAAAAATGCCAATGTGATATTGCTGTAATAGTCTTCGGTGCCGTCCTCCATGAGCGCGTTGAAGCTCAGAGAATTGTTGAAATGCGAAGACGGACGCGCGCTCATCGTTTTGGGATAGTTTATCGAGACGCCTTCAAAATCGCCGGAGAAAACTGCGGTCTCGGTCAGCTCATCCTGCGGGGTGGGCAGAAGGATCAGGTCGCGCATCGGGGCCAGCCGTGCTCCCGAAGGATCATGCAGACCGTCGGAAGCTCTCGTTAAAGATGTGATGAGTTCGCCGTTTACATAAAGACAGACCTCGTCACCCTCGACGACCGCCTGACCGATGCCGGTATCCTCGCCGTACAGATTGACGGCCGTCCATTCACATTCACCGCTGATGATCACATAGAACGGAATATCTTCAAATTTCCACAGGCCGACGTACGGAGAAATAGCAGATTCTTCTTCGACAGGTTCGGGCTCCGGCTCTGTGCTGCGCTGCGGCTGTGTCTCCGGCTCCGCTTTTTGCTCGGCATTTTTATCCGGTTCGGAGAGGAAAGCCCGCATCGCATCATTGCTGTTTTCTGCAGCTGCTTCCGTGCTCTTCGTGTTCCCGCCGCAGGCGGTCAGGGAAAAACACATCACGGCAGCAAGCAGGAGGATCAGCACGCGTCTGGTGTTTGTCATCGTAATCACTCCTCATCAAAATAGGGTACGTTTCGGTTTTACCTCGTTTTCATGAATAATTATAAATCAAAAAAAGAAAAAACACAATCTTTATTTTTACGTTTTTTTCTTTCCGACCGACAGAAGCACGGCGGTAAGTTTTATGTGCCGCAGGCGGAACAGTTTTGTTCCGACCTCTTTTTTTATGGCGAAAGCTGTGCTATAATGGAGGCGTCAAACTTATTAGCCTCGGAGGCTGCATGAAAAAACAACTGTCCTATTTACAGATCATCGCGCTGGGCTTCCTGACCATCATCGCGGTCGGCACGGCGCTTCTGATGCTGCCGGTCTCTTCGGCCGCGCCGGGCGGCGCGCCGTTCCGGACGGCGCTGTTCACCGCCGTCTCCGCATCCTGCGTGACGGGCCTTGTGCTGTGCGATACGGCGCTGAGCTGGACGAGTTTCGGGCAGGTCGTGATCCTGTGCATGATCCAGATCGGCGGTCTCGGCTTCATGACCTTCGCCACGATCCTGTTCGTCCTCCTGCGCAAGCGCATGGGCCTGCGCGGCAGGGCTGTGATGGTGGAGAGCATCAACACCACGCAGCTCGGCGGCATCGTGGATCTGACGAAAAAGATCGTGCTGGGCACGCTGCTTTTTGAAGGCGCCGGCGCGGTGCTCCTCTCCATCGCCTTCATCCCGCGCATGGGCTGGGGCCGGGGGATCTGGTACGGCGTTTTCCATTCCATATCCGCCTTCTGCAACGCGGGCTTTGACCTGCTGGGGCGCTACGACGGGGCTTACGCCTCCTTCGCCGGTTACGCTTCCGATCCGCTTGTCAACATCACGCTGTATGTGCTGATCACGGTCGGCGGCATCGGCTTCCTCGTCTGGGACGATATCTCCCGCAAGAAATTCCATTTTCGCCGTTACCGCCTGCAGACCAAGCTCGTTTTGACGGTCTCCGCGGTGCTGACCTTCGGCGGCGCGGCGCTGTTTTTCCTGACGGGCGACGCCGTGGGGGACGATCTCGGCACGCGCATCCTCACCGCGCTGTTTGCCTCCGTGACCCCGCGCACGGCGGGCTTCAATACGATCGACGTCGCCGCCATGACCACGGGCGGCAAGATCCTTACGATCATGCTCATGTTCGTCGGCGGAAGCTCCGGCTCCACCGCGGGCGGCGTCAAGACGACGACCATCGCCGTGCTGCTGCTCCACGCCTTCGCGGGCATCCGCAACGAGCCGAGCCCCGGCGCCTTCGGCCGCAGCCTCGAGCCGGACACGCTGAAAAAGGCGGCGAGCGTATTCTTCGTAAACCTTCTGCTGGCGCTTTTCGGCGCGCTTGCCATCTGCATGATGCAGGCGCTTTCGATGGAGGATGTGCTTTTCGAGTGCTTCTCCGCCATCGGCACCGTCGGCATGACCACCGGCGTCACGCGCGCCCTGACCCCGGGCGCCAGCTATGTCATCGCGTTTTTGATGTTCTGCGGCCGCGTCGGCAGCGTATCCTTCGCCGTGGCGCTGTTTGAGAAGCGCTCAAGGCCGCCGATGCAGCGCGTGCGCGAACAGATCACCATCGGATAAAAGACAAGGAGAGGACTTTTTATGAAAACATTTCTGATCATCGGAATGGGCACCCTCGGACATCATCTGTGCCGCGCGCTTTCGCAGTACCGCTGCCAGATCATGATCGTGGACAATGACGCGCAGCGCATGGAGGATCTTCTTCCCTATGTCGCCAGCGCCAAGGTCGGCGACTGCACCAACCCCGCCCTGCTCGAGAGCCTCGACGTGCCGAGCTTCGACGCCTGCTTTGTCTGCATCGGGCAGGATTTCCAGAACAGTCTGGAGGTCACGAGCTTACTCAAGGATGCCGGGGCGAAAAAGGTCTTCTCCCGCGCGGATGAGGACATCCAGGCGAAATTCCTGCTGCGCTGCGGCGCGGATCATGTCATCTACCCCGAGCAGGACATCGCGCGGCGCATCGCCAGAAGCGAGAGCTCGGACAGCATCTTCGATTTCATCGAGCTCTCCGCCGACTGCGCGATCTATGAGATCGAGGTGCATCCGAAGTGGGTCGGCAAGACCATCGTCCAGCTCGATTTCCGCCGCCGCTACAATCTGTCGATCCTCGCGCTGAAAAACGGCGATAAGGTGACGCCGGTCACCAATCCCGAGCATACGTTCACCGCCGACGAACACCTCTATGTCCTCGGCTATCCGGAGGACATCAAAAAGGTGATCCGGTAAAGGAGAGCGCCATGAATCCGTACTTACGAAATCTGAACCGGATCGAGGTCATCGAGACCCTCGCCTGCACGGGCCGCTGCAAGCACTGCTCCGAGGGCGATCATACCGGATTCTCCGCGCATATCGACGGTGCGCGCGCCGCGCAGGCGGTCGCCGAAATCTGCAGTGCGTACGCGATCGAGTCGCTCATGGTGTTCGGCGGGGAGCCGCTTCTCTGGCCCGAGGATGTGTGCGCGATCCTGAAAGCCGGGGCGGATGCCGGTATCCCGCAAAGGGAGATCATCACGAACGGCTATTTCAGCAAGGATGAAAAAAGGATCCGGGCGGTGGCCGAAAAGCTCGCCGAGAGCGGCCTTTTATACATCCTGCTTTCGGTCGACGCTTTCCATCAGGAGACGATCCCGCTCGAGCCCGTGCTGTATTTCGCGCAGTGTGCAAAAGACGCCGGGATCGAAACCAGGCTTACCCCGGCATGGCTCGTGAGCGAGTCTGACGGCAATCCCTACAATGTGAAGACAAGGCAGATCCTTGAACTGTTCACGCAGCGCGGCTTCGGCATTGCGGCCGGAAACGTCATCTGGCCGGAGGGGAATGCGCGCATCTATCTGAAGGAATACTTCGACGATACGAAGGAATACAAAAATCCTTACGAGGACGATCCCGAAGATCTGCGGGCGGTCTCGATCGAGCCGGACGGGACGCTCCTGCAGGGCAATATCTATCAAACTGGCGCACTGGAGATCCTTCAAAACTACAGACCGTAAAAAAGGCCCCTCGATGCATATAAATCGCATCGAGGGGCTTTCCTTTATCTTTTTTATTCCTTGAACATGGATTCGAGCTTTCTGCAGATCATCGCATGGGCGGGATCGGCAAATTCCGGATCGGCGGCGGCGAGCGCCTTCGCCGCGGCGTCCGCGTTCGACAGAAGCAGCATGTCCGCGCCGAGATCGGCGATCCGCAGGCCCGGCACGCCGGATTGGCGTTCGCCGAAGAATTCGCCCGGCCCGCGCAGGCGCAGGTCTTCGCGCGCGATGGCGAAGCCGTCGTTTGTGGAGCACAGCACGGCGAGGCGCGCCTTCGTCGCGGCGGAATGGGAGGACGACAGCAGCACGCAGTAGGATTTATGTGTCGAGCGGCCCACGCGCCCGCGCAGCTGGTGAAGCTGCGACAGGCCGAAGCGCTCGGCGTTTTCGATGACGATCATATTCGCGTTCGGGACGTTCACGCCGACCTCGATCACGGTCGTCGATACAAGGACCTTGATCTCGCCCGCGGCGAAACGCTGCATGATGGCGTCCTTTTCCTTTGCCGGGAGACGGCCGTGCATGAGCGCGACGGGGAAATCCGGGAAATACTCTTCCTCCAGTTTTTTCGCGAAGACGCCGACGGCCTTCATCCCGTCGTCCTCGCCCTCTTCGATCAGCGGGCACACGACATAGCCCTGTCTGCCCGCAAGGATCTGCTTGCGCAGGAAGCCGTACACGGCGTCGCGCTTGTCCTCGTCCGGCGCGCGCGTATCGACCGGTACGCGGCCCGGCGGGAGCTCGTCCACGACCGAGATATCGAGGTCGCCGTAGATCACCATGGCGAGCGTGCGCGGGATGGGCGTCGCGCTCATGACAAGCATATGGGAGAGCGCGTCGGCCTTTTCGCGCAGCATGGCGCGCTGACGCACGCCGAAGCGGTGCTGCTCGTCCGTGATAACGAGCCGAAGCGCCTTGAATACCGTCGTCTGCGATAAAAGCGCGTGCGTGCCGACGACGAAATCGATCTCGCCCGCGCTCAGCTTTTCCTGCATCTCGCGCCGCTCGGGCGCGCGCATCCCGGCGCTTACCAGCCCCACGCGGATGCCGAGCGGGTCAAACAGCGCGGACAGATCGTGGTAATGCTGCTGCGCGAGGATCTCCGTCGGCGCCATCATGGCGGCCTGATAGCCCGCGCGGATCACGGCGTAGGCCGCGGCGGCGGCGACGAGCGTCTTGCCGGAACCGACGTCGCCCTGCACCATGCGGCGCATGGCCGGGGTGGAGACGTCCGCCATATCGGAAAGGATCTCGCCGATCGCGCGCGTCTGCGCGCCGGTCGGCGTATAGGGCAGGGTATCGTAAAAGCTCCGCATGTCCGGAACGGGGATATACGCGCCGGGTTCGGTGCGCGAGGCGCGGATGCCGGCATAGCCGAGGGAGAGATAAAAAAGCTCCTCGAAGGCGAAGCGGCGGCGCGCAAGGTCGAGCTTCTCCGCGTCCTCCGGGTGATGGATCTGCCGGTACGCTTCGCCGATGGGCAGAAGCGCGTATTCTTCCAGGATCTCGCGCGGCAGTGTTTCGGGCGCTTCGTCGGCAAGGCGCAGCGCCTCGTCCAGCCAGCGCACGAAGCCCGCGTTGGAAAGCCCCGCGGTCAGATCGTAGACCGGCCAGATGCGGCCGGTCTTTTTGCCCTGCCCCGAGGGCTCGCACACGGGGTTGACCATGCTGATGTGCGTGCCGTAGAGGTCGGCGCGGCCGTAAAAGTCATAGCTTTCCCCCTGCGTGAGCTTGAGATAGGGGGAATTGAAGAAGGTCAGCGGCATGGAGGCCGTATCGTCCGCCACCGTCACGCGCGTGACGAGCCTGCCGCCCGGGATGCGGCGGGTGGACGGCGCGGAGAGGACGCGCGCGCGGACGGAGCCGGAATCGCCCGGCTTCAGCTCCGCGATCTCGCGAAAGACCGAGCGGTCCTCATAACGGCGCGGAAAATGGTCGAGAAGGTCCGCGATTGTGAAGATGTCAAGCTTGGCTAGCAGCTTCTCGCGGGCTTCCCCGACCCCTTTTAAATATCGGATTTTGGTGTCCAGACTGTCGGTCATAGGCTCTGCTCCCGCGGCTCGGACTCCGCCTGCGCGGCCTTGAGGATCTGCCGGATCTCCCGTTCGATCGCCGGCGTCAGGCGCTTGCGGAACAGCGTCAGCGAAAGCGGCGCGAATACCGCTTCATGCGTGAATTCCTGCAGGCCGATGAAGTACTGCAGGTAGGGATTTTCCTGGATCTGCCGCACGGTTTCGGCGTCCGACACCTTGAGGAAATCGCCGATGATCATCGAACCGAGCATCATGCGCAGCGGTTTCGCCGGTGCGCCGCGCGTGGAATAGAGCTTGGGCACGATGCGCGCCTCCAGCGTCTCCCACGGCATGGCTTTCGCCCGAACGACCCAGCGGTTTTCGGGATCGAGCATGTCCTCCAGCGGATGGATCAGCGTATAGATATCCAGTTGTCCGTCCGGAAGCTTGTACACGGGATCGTCTCCTTTTGAATGTTATGTAAACTTAACGGTTCAGTACTTTTCGATATCCACCCATTCCACGGGGCCTTCAAGCTCATGCTGCAGGAACATTTCGGCGCTGGCGGTGAAGCCCGCGGTGCGGTCGCTGACATAGTAGCGCACCGTACCCTTGTGATCGGGGGCGTTTCGCAGGCCGTATTCATCCAGCATCGCGGCGGCCTGCGCGGCGGCCTCCGCGCCGGAATCGACGAGCCGTACGCCCGGCGCCGCCTCGGCGATAGCCGGGGCGAGAAGCGGATAGTGCGTGCAGCCGAGGATCACGGCGTCGGCGCCGAAGGAGAGAACGGGCGAGAGATACTCGCGCGTGAGGATCTTTACGATGGGGTCGTCCGGCGCGAAGCGTCCCGCTTCCACGACGGGGACAAAGAGCGGGCAGGCCTGTTCGCAGACCGAGAGCTTAGGATCGATCCCGTGCAGGCGGTCGCTGTACACATGGCCGGAGATCGTCGCCGCGGTGGCAAGCACGCCGATGCGCCCGTTTTTCGTGACGGCGGCGGCGCGGCGCGAGGCCGCTTCGATCACGCCGCAGACCGGGATCGGAAGCTCCCTCGTCAGCGTGTCGAGCGCCGCATAGGACGCGGTGCCGCAGGCGATGAAGAGCAGTTTGATCCCGAATTTCATCAGGAAAGCGGCGTCCTGCCGTGCGTAGCGGGTGATGATGTCCCTGCCGCGCGTTCCGTAGGGGACGCGGGCGGTGTCGCCGAAATAGATCAGATCTTCCCCGGGCAGGAGATCGCGCAGACGGGAAAAGCCCGTCAAGCCGCCCAGACCGGAATCGAATACGCCGATCGGGCGCGCATCACAGCCCATGGCTTCCCCTTTCCAGCGCAAGCGCGACGAGCCTGTCGATCAGGTCGGCATAGGGAAGACCTGCGGCTTCGAACAGCATCGGATACATGGAGATGGAGGTGAAGCCGGGGATGGCGTTGATTTCGCTGAATACGACCTCGCCCTGCGGCGTCAGGAAGAAATCCGCGCGGGAGAGCCCGTAGCACTCGAGCGTGCGGAAGACGGTCTCGGCGTCGGCGCGCACGCGCGCGGCGGCCTCGTCCGGGATGCGGGCGGGGATGTACAGAAGGGTGCCTTCGTCGGAATATTTGGCGTCGTAGGTATAGAATTCCTGTTCCGGGCAGATCTCGCCGACGATGGAGGTGCGTACTTCGCCCCTCGCGTCGCCGAGCACGGCGCATTCGATCTCCTGGCCCGTGAGGGCTTCTTCGAGAAGCACCTTGTCATCGTAGCGGGCCGCTTCGCGCACGGCGGCGGCAAGCTCGCTTTTTTCCTTGACCTTGCTCACGCCGACCGAGGAGCCGGTGCGCGCGGGCTTGACAAAAAGCGGGAGCGAAAGCGCGCGCACGGCCTTTTCGGAATTGCCCTCGATATCCGAAAGGAAGACCGACGCGTCGTATACGAGTGTTTCGGCCTGTTTGACGCTTGTGCGCTCGACGAAAAGCTTGGTGATGGCTTTGTCCATGGTATTGGCGCTCGCCGCGACGCCGCAGCCGACGAAGGGCACGCCCGAGAGCGTCAGCAGCCCCTGCATCGCGCCGTCCTCGCAGGTCTCGCCGTGCATGACGGGGAAGACGACGTCCAGACGCTCGACGCGTCCGTCCGCGTAGAGAAGCCCGTGATGGCCCGCGTCCGGGGAGAGGACGCAGGGGACGTTGGCCGGATCATCGATCCATGTGCCGTCCGCGATGGCGTCATAGGAAGCATAGCAGCGGAGCCAGCGGCCGTCGCGCGTGATGCCGACGGTCACGACCTCGTAGTTTTCTTTATGCAGATGAGAAAGAACGCTTGCGGCGGAGCGGAGAGACACTTCATATTCGCTTGAACGTCCGCCGAAAAGCACGCAGAGTTTTATTTTCATAGGATCCGTTTCTTCCTTTATGAATGTACGGTATAGGTATGCGCGGGGAAAGAAGATTATACCCATACACAATAAGTATAGCACACAAGACGCGCGTTTTCAAATAAAAAATAGACCTTTCCTTGAAAAAACGAAAGAAAAAATCTTCCTCTCCGGCTCCTTTTTGCCCGCCGCCGATGCTTTTTCCGAATAAAGAAGCCGCGCAGTGAAGATCTGCGCGGCTTTTCGCGTTGTTTCGGCGCTGTTTACCGGATCAGGGTGATGCTGCGGAAGACGCTGACAAGGGTATTGGCGACGGTGGACATGGTCTTGATGAAGATATCCAGCGCGACGCCGACGACGTCCTTGCGGGTGTCGCCGATGGTGTCGCCGGTGACGGCCGCCTTATGCGCGGCGGAGCCCTTCGGGTAGCCCTCGAGCGAACCGGCCTCGATATACTTCTTGGCGTTGTCGAACGCGCCGCCGGAGTTGCCCATGAAGATCGCGCGCGGGATCGCGACGATGGTCGCGCCGATCAGCAGGCCGCCGACGAATTCGACGCCGAAGACGAAGCCGCCGATGATCGGGATGACCATGGCGAGGACGGACGGAACGAGCATTTTCCGCAGCGCTTCCTTGGCCGCGATCTCGATCATGCGGTTGTAATCCGGGGTTTTCTTACCGGAGAGCACCTCGGGTGTCAGCTGCTTGTCGCCCTCGTCCGCCATGAGTCTGGCGGAGTCGATGGTGTTGTCGGTCAGCATGGCGGAGAAATACTCGACCAGCGCGCCGCCGATGATCGCGCCGGCGACGACGACGAAGGATGCGATGTTCAGATCCATTTCCGCGGAGTAGCTGCCGACGTAGGACACGATCAGGGAGACGGTCGCAAACGCTGCAGAGCCGATGGCGAAGCCCTTGCCGACGGCGGCGGTGGTGTTGCCGACCGCGTCGAGCTTATCGGTGATCTTACGCACATCCGGGGCAAGGCGGCAGCTTTCCGCCAGACCGCCGGCGTTGTCCGCAATCGGGCCGAAGGCGTCGATGGAGACCGTCGCGCCGACGAAAGCGAGCATGCCGAGGGAGGCGAGCGCCACGCCGTAGGTCCCGGCGAGCTTTCCGGAGACGAACAGGGAAATGCCGATCAGCAGGATCGGGAGCAGCACGGAGCGCGAGCCGACCGCGTCGCCCTTGGTGACGACGAAGGCTTCGCCTTCCGGCGCCATCTCGGCGAGGGAGCGGGTGGGCTTATGATCGGTGGAGGTATAGTATTCGGTGATGGAGCCGATGGCGACGCCGCTGCCGATGCCGAGCACGGCGCAGATCCACGGCGAGGTCCAGCCGGCTGTCCAGCCGTACAGGTCCTTCAGGACGGCTCCGTCGATCTTTCCGAAGGCGAAATACGCGCCGCCGAGGCCGAGCAGGACGGTCAGACCGGCGGAGAGCCAGGTGGCGAGGTCGAGCTCGCGGGAGGGGTCGTCGCCCATCTTCTTGACGGCGGCATAGACAAGGCCGAGCAGACAGGACAGAAGTCCCATGCCGGCGAGCATGATCGGATAGGTGATGGTGCTTTTGAACATGGCTTCGAGCGCGGCCGCGTCGCCGGAGAAGGTCTTCTCATAGCCCTGGAACAGAACGACGCCGATCATCAGCGCGGCGGAAATGGTTGCGACGAAGGATTCGAGCAGGTCCGAGCAGTTGCCCGCGATATCGTTGACGTTGTCGCCGATGAAGTCGGCGATGACGTTCGGGATGCGGGAGTCGTCCTCCGGCAGGTCGTTGCGGACCTTGGCGAGGATGTCGGCGGAGATGTCGGCCGCCTTGGTGTAGTTGCCGCCCGCGACGCGGTTGAACATCGCAACGAGCGAGCAGCCGAGGGAATAGGTGGTGATGTGCATGATGGTGGGATTCACGCCGTCCAGCGTCGTCAGCAGGCCGCCGCCGGATACGTCGTGGCGGACTTCGCCGAAAATGAGGATGACCGCCACGAGGCCGAGCAGGCCGAGCGCCTGGACGGCAAGGCCCGAGACGGAGCCGCCGCACAGCGCGGCCTTGACGGTCTCGCCGATGGACAGCGTTTCGCGCGCGCGGTTGGCGGTGCGGACGTTGGCATAAGTTGCGCTGCGCATGTCGAGCACGCAGGCGCAGGAGGACATCAGCGCGCCGAAGAGGAAGGTCAGGCCGCTGGTTTTTTCAACAAAGAGGGAGAAGACGACGGCGAGTACGGCGACCACGATGACGATCGTCTTATACTCCGTTTTCATGAAGGTGTTGGCGCCGGAACGGATTATGGCGGCCATGTCGCTGAGCTCTTTCGTGCCCTCCGGCATTTTGCGGATACGCAGGAAATTGAAGCAGACATAAGCAAGGGCCGCCGCGATGATGCAAAGTACGATGACGTACCAGTTCAGGTCCATTTTAAGGAACCTCCTGACAGGATTGATGAAGGATTTGAGACGGCAGAGATCCGGCGGGAAACCCCATACGCCAACTCTCGCCTTTATAGATTATACGGGCAAGCCGAAAAATGTCAAGACGGCGGCGCGCCTTTTTCCGGGAAAAACGAAAAATCGGAAAAACGCCGAAAAAACCCGCATAGAACGCGGATTTTTTCGGCGTTTTACAAAATGCGTCGCAGATAG
>JAEEGL014379469.1_pt1 | contig 13853 bp, 8 predicted proteins | sample 9134231 | NCBI WGS metagenome assembly JAEEGL01 (sample SAMN16246548, study PRJNA631951) | gut metagenome | biome: gut microbiome; feature: rumen; material: fiber-attached | host: Bos | place: Iran: Karaj | collected 2018-10
AGTCCGCGCCATGGGTGGCATAGTCCGCACGAAAGCCGAGGTGACGGAACTTATCGAGAAAGAGGGTAAGATAGCCGAGGTAGTAATAAACGGCGAAGAGCGTATCTCGTGCGATTGGGTCATCAGTGATGCGCACCCTGCCGTCACGCTTGGCTTGGTTAAGGAGAGTCATGTTCTCCGGGGTATCTACCGCCGCCGCATCAGTGGGCTTCAAAACAGCATAGGTATGTTCACGGTGAACATCCGTCTGAAGCCGAACACGCTGCTTTATCAGAACAAGAACCTCTATATCCACACGGCAGATGCCGACCTGTGGAACGTACGTACCGACCGCGTGACGAGCGAGCTTGTGCATTTCTATCCGCCTGAGGATGGTAGCAACTATGCACAGGCCATCGACCTGCTCACGCCGCTTCGCAAAGAAGATTTACCTCAATGCCAAAGCGATATGCCCGGTCACAGGGGTGCAGAGTACGAGCAGTTCAAGCGCGACAAGGCCGCCGAGTGCATTCGTTTTGCATGCAGGCAGTTGCCGGAACTGGAGGATGCAATAGATGCTTGTTGGAGCAGTACCCCACTAACCTATGAGCATTACACGGCTACTCCCGGCGGAAGTGCGTTTGGCATAACCAAAGACTGGCAGTCGCCCATGACAACTATCATCAGCGCCAGTACACCTATCGAAAACCTCCTGCTCACGGGGCAAAACCTCAACCTGCATGGTGTTCTCGGAACCAGCATGACCAGTTTGTTCACTACGGCCAAGATGCTCGGAAAAGAAAAAATCAAACAGGAAATCAACTTATAAAAGATATGTATGCATTAGTTACCGGCGGAAGCCGAGGAATAGGAAGAGCCGTCGCCGTGAGATTGGCGAAGATGGGCTACAATGTGTTGATAAACTATATGTCCAACGATGCTGAGGCTCAGAAAACGCTGGAGATGATCCGCGAGGCCGGCACCGATGGCGAGTTGCTCAAATTTGACGTCAGCAGTGCCGAAGAGGCCAAGGCTGCCTTGGAGAGCTGGCAGGCCGCCCATCCGGACGACTATATCGAAGTGCTGGTCAACAACGCAGGTATCCGCAAGGACAACTTGTTGGTGTTCATGGAGCCCGCAGAGTTCCAGCGCGTTCTGACCACCAACCTCTTCTCCTTCTACAACGTGACCCATCCGCTCATCGAGAGCATGATTCGCCACAAGTACGGCCGCATCATCAACATGGCGTCGCTCAGCGGCCTGAAAGGTCTGCCCGGTCAGTGCAACTACAGCGCAGCCAAAGGCGGCCTGATAGCAGCCACCAAGGCTCTGGCACAGGAGGTGGCACGCAAGAACATCACCGTCAACGCTGTGGCCCCGGGTTTTGTACGTACCGACATGGTGGAAGGACTGGACGAAGCCGAGCTCAAGGCGCAGATTCCCATGAAACGCTTCGGCGAGGCAGAAGAGGTGGCTAACCTCGTGGGGTTCCTGGCGTCCAAAGAGGCCGGTTACATCACAGGAGAAGTAATCAGCATCAACGGAGGACTATATACGTAAGTCAAAGGTCAAAGGTCAGAAATATGAAATCTGCTGCAAGGCGAACAAAAGTTCACTTTTGCAGTTTGCCGAAGCGCAGATTGCCATGTTTTTAATTTATTAAAAAGATGAAATTAAAATACGAATTTGCAGTACGCACTATTTGCGGAGAATCAGTGGCAGTAGCCGTTGGCGACGACAGCCGAGAGTATCACAACATCATCAGTCTCAACGAGACGGCACGCGATATCTTCCGTTTGATTCAAGAAGGCAACGATGAAGATGCTATCGTGGCACAGATGTTGCAGGAGTATGATGTGACCGAAGACAAGCTTCGCCCCGAGGTAAAAGCACTGATTGAGCAACTCCGCAGCGAGGGCTTGTTGATAGACTGAACATGTTCGAAGGCAAATACATATTAGCGGATATGTGCATTGGCATCCGAAGCCTCTATGACGAAGTGCAGCGGATGTGTGGGGACTATCGTGCGCCCGAAGACCGGGAGCCCGAATTTCTGGTTCAGGTAACCGAACAGGACATTGAGGCCGAGCGCGCGCAGTCGGAACAGACGCGTATAGAGGAAGGGCTTCCCGACTATGCCTTTGACGATCCCTATCTGGAGACGCTGGCGGTCTATCGCAAGATAGCAACGGCTTGCGTGTTGCGCGGACGCTTGCTCATGCACGGCTCGGTCATCGCTGTCGATGGCCGCGCCTACATGTTCACAGCGCGCAGCGGTACGGGCAAATCGACGCATGTCCGTCTGTGGAGACAACTGTTCGGAGACAGAGCCGTCATGATCAACGACGACAAGCCGCTGCTGAAGGTGACGGAAGAGGAGACACGTATCTACGGTACGCCCTGGGACGGCAAACATCGCCTCAGCACCAATACCTCTGCGCCCTTGCAGGCTATCTGCATCCTTACCCGTGCCGCAGAGAACACGATTCGCGAGATCCGACCCTCCGAAGCGCTTACGATGCTAATCCAACAGACCTACAGGCCAGAAGACTCGGCTCTGCTGCTGAGCACTTTTGAACTGATTGACCGAATGGCCCGGAACGTACGTTTCTATCTCCTCGGTTGTAACATGAACCCCGAAGCCGCAGTGGTTTCCTCTAACGCAATGATGCCTCACTGATGGTCAGCACGTTTGAAGACATATTAGACCGCGACGGACGCCTCGTTTACACCAACGTAGGCACGTCCATGATGCCACTTCTGCGCCAGCGGCATGACCTTATGGTCATCGAGAAAAAAGGCCCAGAACGCCTCCATTGGCTTGATGTGCCCTTGTTCAAACGCGACAAAGGTCAGTATGTGCTCCACCGCGTGATGTGGGTCAGGAAGAACGACTACGTCATTTGCGGAGACAACCAGTGGTATCTGGAGCGCGGCATCACCGACAAGCATATCTTGGGCGTACTCGTTCAAGTGGACCGCGACGGCAAAGTGCTGGACATGCGCAGTCCCAAGATGCGCATCTACGGACTCCTGCAGTGGTTCTGCTACCCCCTCCGCGCCTGCTGGCTGATAGGACGAAGTGTACCCGGAGCCATCCTCCGACGAATAAGACGATACAAAGCAAAACATCATGCAACAACGTGATTATAAGACCAATATACGCTGGACCTGGCAGCAGTTGGAAGGGATGCGGCTTCGTATCCTGGCTAACTGTTTGATAGGTATGCTGCGTATATGTATCTCGCTTTCGTTTGTGTGGGTGTGCAAGGTTATCGTGGATGTTGCGACAACCCGTCAGGGCGAGCATATATGGTGGTGGATAGCCGTTATGTGCGGAATTATCCTCCTGATGGTCATCGCTTCCGCATGGAACACCCGGGTCCGCGAAAAAAGCCGTATCATCATCACCAACCGACTCCGCGAAAAACTCTTCAGTCGCGTAATGAAAGCCCGTTGGCATGGTCGCGAAGCCTTGCACAGCGGTGATACGGTCAACCGCCTGGAAGAGGATATCCGCACCATCAGCGCTACGGTCAACGACCATGTGCCAGCACTAATCATCGCCTGCTTCCAACTCGTGGCCGCATCGCTGGTACTGTTCACCATGCAGCGAAACCTGATGTGGGTGCTCCTCTTTATCATGCCGGTAGCGCTCATCGTCAGCAAGGTCTATTTCCGCATCCTCCGGCGCATCACAGCCGAGATACGCGAGCAGGATTCGAAGATTCAAAGTCATATTCAGGAGAGCCTCCTCAAGCGTATTCTCATCCTCTCCATGGGCCGCGAAGACGATAGTGTCAGCACCCTGGACGACATGCAGGATTCGCTCCGCGAGAGCACGATGCGACGAGTCACGTACAGCAACCGCTCACGAGTCTTTATCCAAATTGGTTTCATGGCGGGATATGTGGTCACTTTCTGCTGGTGCGCTTTCGGCCTGATTTCTGGCGGAGTCACGTATGGCATGATGACTGCGTGTCTGCAGTTGGTCAACCAGGTTCAGAACCCTATCCTCGACATGAGCCATTATGTGCCGGTACTGGTACAATCGCTTACCTCTGTGGACCGTCTGCGCGAATTGGCGGATATGCAGGAAGAAGAGCGGGGAGATGTGATAGAGGTGTCCGGCTTGTTGGGACTGAGGATAACCGACGTGTCCTATACCTATCCCGGCAACGAAGGCCCCACGATTAATCACCTCTCGTGCGATTTCCGACCCGGTGTCAGTACCGCCATCGTCGGCGAGACGGGGTCCGGCAAATCCACTCTCATCCGCCTGATGATGAGCCTCCTTCAGCCCGATAGCGGACATGTGACGCTCTACAACGACAAACAGGAGTTCGAGATGAACCCCTCACTTCGCTGCAATTTCCGCTTCGTTCCGCAAGGCAACAGCCTCATGAGTGGCACCGTGCGTGATAACCTCCTGCTGGGCAATGCCGATGCCACAGAAGACGAGATGCGTGAAGCCCTACGTCTTGCCGCAGCCGATTTCGTCTTCGAGCGCCCGGAGGGACTCGACACGCCCTGTAGCGAACAAGGTAGCGGACTCAGCGAAGGTCAGGCACAACGCATCGCCATTGCTCGTGCGCTGCTCCAGAAAGGCGCCATCATACTCATGGACGAGGCTTGTTCTTCTGTGGACAGCCTTACGGAAAGGCGGATTCTGGAGAATTTGAGCAAAGGCATTCAGGACAAAACAATTATTTGGGTGACACACCATGCTGCTGTCCAGGAGTACATGACTCGCACCATTACTCTGCAGCCGCAACCGAAAAAGAAAATTAACAGTTAGAATAACTATACGAAATGAAAGAACAGCAAAGCAGATCGTCCGAAGTGGAACGTAGGAAAGAACCTACGGACAAACAGATTGTAAACAAGATTGTAGAAGGCATTCAAAACAAGAAAGGCCACCGCATCGTGATTGTGGACCTCAAGAAACTCTCCGATGCGCCCTGCCAGTACTTCGTCATCGCTGAGGGCAACTCCTCTACGCAGATAGCTGCCATCGCCGACGAAGTGGAGGATTTCGTTCGCAAGGAACTGGGAATCAAACCTTTTGCAATCGACGGAGTGGATAATGCCGAGTGGGTCGCTATGGATTATGGACAGATCATTGTACACATCTTCCAGCGCGAACCCCGTGCTTTCTATGACATAGAGAACCTCTGGGAAGACGGTAAGATTACCGAGATTCCCGAGGCCTAACAGAACCGTAAGATTACCGTAAGATTACCGTAAGATAATCGGACGGGCTCAACAAGCTCATTGTACAAACCCTAAAACATCAGCAAAACTGATATGGACAACAATCAAGGAAAACCCAATATGCCGAAAAAGCCGAAACGCCCGAACATGATGTGGCTGTACTTTAGCCTTATCATGCTCCTCATCGGCCTCTTTATGCTCGAGGGAACAAGCGACCCCGGACAAACATCGTCTCTACCGTTCTTCTCGGAGAGTGCTGCGGCCAAGAAGGACCTCAGCTACACCGACCTGCAAGCCTACATGGAGAAAGATGTCATCGAGTCCGTTGTAGTCTATGATAACGCCGAAGCCAAGGCTAAGGTGAAGAAAGACCAGCAGGTGGTCGTGTTCGGCCAAGCTGCTAAAGACCTCAAAGGCGATGCCGTCATCGAGGTGCAGACTCCCGGTGTGCAGGAGTTCAATGCCTACCTGGAGGAACTCAACAAGACGCGCGAGGAGCAAGGACTCAAGAAGATAGACGTCAGCTTCAAGAAAGACCGCAACTATCTCTATTTTATCCTTGTGAACATCTTGCCTTTCGTGCTCCTGATTCTCTTCTTTGTGTGGATGAGTCGCGGCGCAGGCAGTATGTCCGGAGGTATTTTTGGAGTAGGCAAAGCCAAAGCGCAGGTTTTTGACAAGAACAAAAAGGATAAAGTGACCTTCAAGGACGTAGCCGGCCTGGAGGGCGCCAAACAGGAGATTCAGGAGATTGTGGCGTTCCTCAAGAACCCGCAGAAATACACCGAGCTGGGCGGCAAGATTCCCAAGGGAGCCCTGCTGGTAGGCCCTCCGGGAACGGGTAAGACGTTGCTCGCCAAAGCTGTAGCAGGCGAAGCCGATGTGCCCTTCTTCTCGATGTCGGGCTCCGATTTCGTGGAGATGTTCGTGGGCGTAGGCGCCAGCCGTGTGCGCGACCTGTTCCGACAGGCCAAAGAGGCTGCACCCAGTATCATCTTCATCGACGAGATCGATGCGGTGGGACGCGCTCGTGGCAAGAATGTCATCTCCGGCGGTAACGACGAACGCGAATCGACCCTCAACCAGTTGCTGACTGAGATGGACGGCTTCGGAACCAACTCCGGCGTCATCATCCTTGCCGCCACCAACCGCGCCGAGATTCTCGACCCCGCCTTGCTGCGCGCAGGACGTTTCGACAGGCAGTTTCAGGTGGAACTGCCAGACTTGCAGGAACGTATCGATATCTTCAACGTGCATCTGCGTCCAATCAAACTTGACCCGAGCGTGGATGTGCAGTTCCTGGCCAAACAGACGCCGGGCTTCTCCGGAGCGGATATTTCCAATGTCTGCAACGAGGCCGCACTGATTGCCGCACGGCATAACAAGAAGAAAGTGGACAAACAGGACTTCATGGACGCTGTGGATCGCATCGTGGGGGGACTGGAGCGCAAGAACAAAATCATGACTATGGCCGAGAAACGTGCTATCGCCATGCATGAAGCCGGACACGCCACCGTCAGCTGGATGCTCGAAGGCGCTAACCCCCTGGTCAAAGTGACCATCGTACCCCGAGGAATGGCCCTTGGAGCGGCCTGGTACCTTCCCGAAGAACGACAACTCGTCAAACAGGAGTTTATGCTCGACGAGATGTGCGCTACCCTCGGTGGACGCGCCGCAGAGGAACTCTTCCTTAGCCAAACCAGCACCGGCGCGCTCAACGATCTGGAGAAGGTCAACAAACAGGCCTACGCCATGGTGGCTTATTATGGTATGAGTGACCGCCTGAAGAATATCTGCTACTACGACTCGACCGGCCAGCAGCAGTATTCCATCAATAACCCGTACTCTGAGCACACGGCTCAAATCATCGACGAAGAAGTGCGCAGGATGATAGCCGAGCAAATGGAGCGCGCCAAGAAAATCCTCAAGGAGCACGAGGCGCAACACCACGCCATGGCCGACCTGCTCATCGAGAAAGAGGTCATCACGCATGAAGATGTAGAGGCTATCCTCGGTCCACGTCAGTGGAAGAGCCGCGGTGACGAGATCATCGCCGACAACCAAACTAAGGAGGCGGAGAAATCCGACGAGCAAATCCTGGCCGAAGCCAAAGCCCTTTACGAGGCCGAACAGCAGGCTCAGAATTCTGACTCGCCGTCCGAACCGGAGACCGAGCAGCCCGAACAAGACGACAAACAAGCATAATAACAACGTAATTAAAGTTATGAAAAAGTTTATCTTTTGCACGCTTCTTTGCGCGCTGGTAGTAGCCGCACAGGCACAACAACAGAACGTACAATTCCCGCAACTGCCCAACGATAGCGCAGTTCGCGTAGGACATCTGGACAATGGTCTTACGTATTACATCCGCCACAACGAGATGCCCAAACAGCGCTGCGAGTTCCATATTGCACAGGCTGTAGGTGCTATCCTCGAAGAGGACGACCAAAACGGCCTTGCTCACTTCCTGGAGCATATGTGCTTCAACGGTACGCAGCATTTCGAAGGCAAAGGAATCATCAACTATTTCGAGTCTATCGGTGTCAACTTCGGCGGAAACATCAACGCCTACACATCCTTGGATAAGACCGTTTATCGTCTTAGCGACGTGCCTACGTATCGCGAAGGAATTATCGATAGTGCCCTGCTGGTGATGCATGACTGGAGTTGCGCAGTAAGCCTCTTGCCCGAGGAGATTGACGCCGAGCGTGGCGTTATCCGCGAGGAATGGCGTACAGGCCGTACTGCTGCCCGCCGTATGTGGAAGCGCAGCAACGAACTGATGTACCCGGGCACGCAATATGCTATCCGCGACATCATAGGCGACACCGCTGTTATCAACAACTTCAGCTACGACGCCATCCGCGCCTACTACCACAAATGGTATGGACCCGACCTGCAGGCTATCATCGTCGTAGGTGACATCGATGTGGATCAGATTGAAGCCAAGATCAAGGAACTATGGAAAGATGTGCCGGCGCGTTCCAACCGCGGCGAGCGTCCCTACTACGGCATTGGTGATAACACCGAGCCCATTGTGGCTATCGTTACCGACCCCGAAGCACAGAGTAGCCTCATTCGTATGATATACAAGCATCAACCGATGCCGACCATAGTAAAAAACACGCCGGAAGGCTATTTCCGCAAGCAGGTACTCGACAATCTCGTTTACATCATCATGAACGAGCGCTTGCAAGAGATAACCATGAAGCCGGACGCACCTATCATGGGTGGCGTCATGGCTTACACCGGCCTTGTGCCTACCCGCGACGGTTACTACACCTCCGTCACAGCCAAAGAGGGGCAGGAGAAAGCGGCGTTCAACCTGCTCGTGGAGCAGATTGAGAAAATGCGCCGTTACGGCTTCACTGCCGACGAACTGGAACGCGCCAAGACAGAGATGCTCAACGATTACGAGAAACAGTACAACGAGCGCGGCTCGCGTCGTAACGTCTCCTACGCGCAGGAGTATATCAACAACTATCTGGATCACGAACCGATGCCCGGCATCGAGTGGGAGTACGATTTCGTGAAGAAAGTGCTGCCGATGATTAACACGGAAGTGCTGAACCAACTCGCTGCTACCTACATCACCGACGACAATCTGATTGTGAATATTCAGGCACCGGAGAAGAAAGAAGTGGTTCTGCCCACCAAGGATGAAATCCTCGCAGCTATAGCCGGAATGAAGAGTTTGGACATCGCACAACCTGTCGCACAAGCCGTGGATGACCAACTCGTCAAGAAGAAACTGAAAGCCGGCAAGATTAAGAAAACCAAGTATCTTCCCGATTTGGACGCTACAGAGTGGACGCTGCGTAATGGCGTACGCGTGGTCATCAAGAACACCAATTTCAAGCAGGACGAGATCCGCATGTCAGCCTTCTCCTGGGGTGGTGAGTCTCTCGTCAAAACCGAGGATCTGATGTCGGCTGAATTTGCCACCAGTGCTATCCAGTTTATGGGCATAGGTGATTATTCTGTCACTGACCTGCAAAAAGCCCTCAGCGGCAAGACTGTTCAGTGCAGTCCCAGCCTCAATGAGACCAATGAAGCCCTCAGAGGCAGCAGTTCCATCAAGGATTTTGAGACGTTGCTGCAACTCATCTATCTGCACCTTACCGCGCCTCGCCGCGATGAGGAGGCTTTCCAGACCCTTGTCAACATCGTCAACAATCAGTTGCTCAACAAAGAGACCAACCCCAAGGCTGTGTTTAGCGATTCTGTGCAGATGATGAGTACCAACCACTCGCCGCGTACGGTGTTGCTCAACAAAGAGAGCATGAAACAGGTTAGCCTCGACAAGATCATGCAAATCTATCAGGAGCGCTTTGCCAATCCTGCCGACTTCACCTTCTTCTTCGTGGGCAACATCGATCCCAAAGACCCGGAGGCACAACGCCTGATCTGCACCTATCTCGGTAGCCTCAAGACCCAGAAATACCGCGAGCACTTCGTGGACAACGGCGTTCGTGCTCCCAAAGGGCGCGTGCTCAACTACTTCAGCCGCAAGATGGAGACAACTACGGCCACCAACCGCATCCAATACACTTCGTACGATATGCCTTATTCGCTGAAGAACGCTATGAATATGGAGATTATCGGTCGCATCCTCAGCACGCGCTATCTGGAGTCTATCCGTGAGCGCGAAGGCGGCAGCTACGGCGTAGGTACCTATGGCTATTTCCAGGCCAACCCGGTTCCCGAAGCTGGTCTGTTCATGCAGTTCGATACAGACCCCGACAAACAGGTCCGACTCATGGAAATTATCCACGAAGAGGTGCAGACCATTATTGACAACGGGCCGTTGGCAACCGACCTGCAAAAAGAAAAAGAGTCAATGCTCAAGGACCTCCAGGAGGATTTGGAGAAGAACAACTGGTGGATTTCTACGCTTGAGATTTATTACAAACTCGGCGTCAATCGTGCTACGGAGTACAAACCTGTGGTGGAAGGCATTACGGCAGAAACCGTTCAAGAGACTCTCCGTAAGCTGGTGAATAGCGGTAATATGTTTGAGGTAGTTATGCTACCTGAATAATAGGTGATATGAAAAGATTAGGAACTATAGTCGTTTGGCTGTCCCTGTGGGCGTGCACCCTTGCCGCCCAACAGCGGGCACAATACTCCGTGCGCCACTACAGCGTGTCTGACGGTTTGTCACAGAACACAGTCATGGCTATTCTGCAAGACCGGGATGGCTTCATGTGGTTTGGTACCTGGGATGGACTGAACCGCTTCGACGGCTATGAGTTCCGCACCTACAAACCTACGCTGTATGGCGAGACGCTTTCCTCCAACCGCATCGACATGCTCTATGAAGATAGTCTCGGCTACGTGTGGATGCGCACCTACAGCGGAGCATATTATTTGCTCAACAAACACACCGAGCAGATCCTTGCCACGAACATCCAGGATACTCGGCTGGGTAGAAGCCATTCCGGCAAGAGCCTCATCGTGGAGCCCCGCAAAGGCGAGGTGTGGGTGGCCGGAGGCAACAACCTGTTACGGATGCGTGAGCACTCAGGTTCGGCTCTTTTTAAAACGGAGCCAACCCAGTTCACCCTTCACGGCGATATCAACAGTCTGCTCTACACCAACGGAACACTCTGGGCCGGCACTACTAAAGGCTTGGAGTCTTTGATGGGAGAGGAGCGCAGCATCTTCGCGCCCGGACGTACCGACGAAGAGAACTGTTTTCTGGTCGGATTCTTCGATGGCAAGCACCTCTGGTTCGGCACGGAAGCGGGTATCCTCTGGCGTTTCTCACCTCGCGGACAACGTTTTGAACGTATCGATGCGGGCATCCATTCTCCTATCACCAACATCGTGTCGTGTGATGCCAATGCGCTGATTATCACCACAGAGGCAGATGGTTTTGTGTGGTATGACAAACGTTTCGGACACTCCGAGATATACAACTCCTCCACTACCAATCTGATTCGCAGTAACCGGTTCTACGACTTGTATGTGGACCGCCGCGGAGGTGTTTGGATGGAGAATGAGGAACGGGGTGTGCTGCGGTTCCGCCCGCAGGACAAGAGCGTCAAGCGATATATGAGCGACATCGACGAGCGATATGACCATCAGCTCAACATCAATTTCATCGCCTTCGAGGATAAGGATGGGTGCTTGTGGATCAACCCGCAAGGAGGCGGTTTTGCATGCTACGATGAGATAAGCGACAGCCTTGTCAATCGGTTGGGTGGAGTGACCAATATGATCCATTCGGCCTACATGGACAGCAAAGGTAGCCTGTGGCTCGGTACGTACGATCTGGGTCTGGACCGCATCAGCGTGGTGGACAACCGTTTCGAACTCTATGATCTCCGTCAGGACTTGCACCACTCGGGCGAATTGCGTGCTATGTTACAACGTCGCGACAGCACGCTTGTGTTGGCCACCAAAGACAAACGCGTGCGCGTCTTCAGCCGCAACATGGTTTACCAGACCACATTGCCTGTTAATGCCTTGATATACTCGATGCTCGAGAATGCTGATGGCACTATTTGGATGGGCTCCAAGACGGACGGTTTGTTTCTCTATACTCCCGATTCTATCGTCAACTACAGGGCCAACGGACGCGCTTGTTCGCTGCTCTGTAACGACGTGTACGACTTGTGTTACGGTCCCGATAGTACCTTGTATGTAGCCACTTTCGGTGGAGGTGTGAATATCTTCCGCAATGGTAAGTTTATTCACCAGGAAAACCACTGGACAGGCTATCCCGAGCGCTTCGGAGCCCGAGTGCGCGACTTGTTGTTTGTGGACGACACCACGCTTTTCGCGGCCACTACTACAGGAGTGTTGCGAATCAATACTCGCACACTGGAGACACAGGCTACGCCGTATTTCGACATCCGCGCTCTGCACCAGACGCATGACGGACATCTGTGGATAGGAACGTTCGGCGGGGGCCTGATTGAAGTCATCAACCCGCTGGCCAACCCCCTCTTTGCAGACGAGAATATCAATATCTACAACCTCACCAATGGCCTTGTCTCGGATATCGTGCTTGCCATCACGGAAGATCCTTCTACCAACGACATCTGGTTCTCTTACGAGGCCGGGTTGACTCACCTCAGCATGGATACCCGCACCTTCCAGCATTTCTCGGCGCTGGAGGCCGAAAAAGGTGCTGTTTTTGGAGAGGCGCACGGTTTGATGCTTAACGATGGACAACTGCTGTTCGGCTACTCTTTCGGAGCATGCCGTTTCGACCCGAACCGCATCATCCGCGTGGAGGAAGTACCGCGCATTCAGTTTACCAATTTCCTGGTGTTCAACCAGCCTTTGCAACCTACCGCCAACGGACCGCTGCGCGACGCTATCTGTTACGCTCCGCGTATCATCCTCAACCACTCGCAATCGGTCTTCTCCATCGAGTATGCAGCCCTGGCTTTCCCGAGGGACGACGACCGTGTTCAGTATGCCTACAAGATGGATGGTGTGGATGCCGACTGGAACTATGTGGGAACGCTTCGTCGCGCCACTTATACACGACTCAAACGGGGCGATTTCACCTTCCGTGTCCGTTCCACCAACACGCAGGGTGTGTGGGTGGACAACGAGCGTACCCTCAGTATTCATGTATGCGCGCCTGTCTGGCTGACAGGCTGGGCGTTTATGTTGTATGCTCTCCTCCTTCTCCTTATCGCTTTTGCCCTATACGAGACCATCCTCTTCGTTACACGCTTGCGCCAGGAGGTAGCCGTAGAACAGAAAGTGACGGAGATCAAACTGCGTTTCTTCACCAACATCTCGCACGAGCTGCGCACGCCGCTCACATTGATTACCGGTCCGGTGGAGAACGTCCTCAAAAATGAGAAAATCTCGCCTTCCGTGCGCAGTCAGCTGGAGATAGTGGCCTCCAATTCGGCGCGTATGCTCCGTATGATCAACCAGATCCTCGACTTCCGCAAAATCCAGAACCATAAGATGACGATGAAGATCCAGCAGATCGACATCAGCCGTCAGGTGGAAGAAACCTGCGCAAATTTCAACAAAGAAGCCGCAGACAAGCATATCCTCTACAGCATTGAGAACGACCTGGACGAAACCACGGTTTGGCTAGATAAGGGTATGTTGGACACTATCATCTACAACCTGCTGTCCAATGCCTTCAAATATACTGACGAGGGCGGTAGTATCACCGTTCGTTTAGGGCGGCGTGAGAACTACGTCACTATCACTGTGGCAGATACCGGCATCGGTATTCCCAAGGACAAACGCAGTATGCTCTTCGAGCGCTTTGCCTCGCAAAACGAGATTCATGCCGCGGTCAACAAAACCGGCACAGGCATTGGTCTCAATCTGGTAAAAGAACTTGTGGATCTGCAGCACGGTTTCATCGAGGTAGAGTCCGAACAAGGAAAAGGCTCGGCCTTTACAGTTCTCTTTCCCTTGGGAAGCGAGCATTTTGAAAACGACACCGTGGAGATGATGGTGGACGACACGATTGCCGCTTCCGACGAACAACTTGTTACCAAAGGAATACAGCCCAAGGTTGTCAGCGATAGCCGCTACGATATCCTTGTTGTGGATGACAATGAAGATATGTGTCGTTTCCTCACCAGTTTCCTCTCGCCGCTATACTCGGTACGTGAGGCCGGTGACGGCTATGAAGCGCTGGAGAAGATTCGCCAGCAGATGCCGGATAT
>JAEEGL016272876.1_pt1 | contig 13853 bp, 11 predicted proteins | sample 9134231 | NCBI WGS metagenome assembly JAEEGL01 (sample SAMN16246548, study PRJNA631951) | gut metagenome | biome: gut microbiome; feature: rumen; material: fiber-attached | host: Bos | place: Iran: Karaj | collected 2018-10
AATTGGTGGAGAAAAAACCAAAAAACAATTAAGGAGCAAAGGAGTGACACAAGAAGTAGCCGACCAAACTTTACAATTAATTAAGAACAGAAAACGAACAGAAAAAGCGATGACATTTAGTTAATAGATAAAAATCATGGGAAACCATGATTTTTTGTTTTGGAAATAAATGTAAAAAGATTTTATTATCTTGCAAAAGATACTTTGATGTGGTATAATAGACAAAATAGTTTTGGATGGTGCTTATGGAAGATAGAAAATTTGAATTAGTTAGTAAATACAAACCAACCGGTGATCAACCACAAGCCATTGAGAAATTAGTTGAGGGAGTGCAAGATGGCTATCGTGAACAAGTGTTACTTGGGGTTACTGGTAGTGGAAAGACATTCACTATGGCAAATGTGATTGCAAAATTAAATCGTCCAGCACTGGTGCTTGCGCATAACAAAACCTTAGCTGCGCAATTATGTAACGAATTTAAGGAGTTTTTTCCACATAATAGGGTAGAATACTTCGTAAGTTACTACGATTACTATCAGCCAGAGGCTTACATTCCAAGTAGTGATACCTACATTGAAAAAGATCTTTCACTAAATGATGAAATTGACAAACTTCGTCACAGTGCCACATGTGCACTAATGGAAAGACGTGACACAATTGTTGTGGCATCAGTTTCGTGTATTTATGGCTTAGGTAATCCAGAAACTTATTACAACATGGGGTTAAGCCTGCGAGTTGGACAGGAGATAGACCTACATAAAGTAATCCAAAAGTTGATTGCAATGCACTACTCACGTAATGACACAGATTTTGCTCGTTCATGCTTTAGGCTTAAAGGAGACGTGTTGGATATTTTTCCATCATACAGCAGCGATTTGGCTGTTAAGATTGAATTTTTTGGTGATGAAGTTGAAACGATTTCTGAATTTGATCCGATTGAAAATAGGAAAATTAATCATTTAGAGCATTTTTTACTTTTTCCTGCCACACACTTTGGGGTTGAACCAAGTGAACAAGCTCGAGCTTTGGCTCAAATCAAGGCAGATGCTGTCGTAGCTGAAAATGAGTTTAAAGAACAAGGCAAACTAATTGAAGCCCAACGAATTCGTGAACGTGTGGCACATGACGTGGAAATGATTGAAGAAATGGGATATTGCACCGGTATTGAGAATTATTCTCGTTATTTTGATGGTAGAAGCCCAGGTGAAGCTCCTTACGTGTTGCTTGATTATTTCCCTAAGGATTTCATTACATTTGTTGATGAATCACACATAACATTGCCACAAATTAGAGGAATGTTTAATGGTGATGTGGCTCGAAAGAAAAATCTTGTAGACTATGGTTTTAGACTAAATTCTGCATATGACAATCGTCCATTAAAGTTTGATGAGTTTGATGCACGAGTTGGACAAATGATTTGTGTGTCAGCTACTCCTGCTGAATATGAACTAAGTCATGCCGGTCAGGTTGTGGAGCAAATTATTCGCCCAACGGGATTACTTGACCCTCCAGTTGAAATTCGCCCTACGAAAGGTCAGATTGATGACCTGATGGGGGAAATCTTTAAAGTTGTGGAGAATAAGGGAAGGATTTTAGTTACCACCCTAACTAAACGTATGGCGGAAGATTTAACCACATTTCTTCAAGAACACGACATTAAGGTAAAATATCTGCATAGTGATATCGACACTCTAGAGCGAATTGAAATTATCAACAGTTTGCGAGCTGGTGAATTTGATGTTTTGGTTGGAATTAATCTTCTTCGTGAAGGAATTGACTTACCAGAGGTAAAATTAGTGGCAATTCTTGATGCTGATAAAGAAGGATTTCTTCGTAGTGAAACGTCATTGGTGCAAATCATTGGTCGTGCTGCTCGTAATGCGGAGGCAAGAGTAATCATGTATGCAGATAATCGAACAGATAGTATGGATCGAGCAATTAAAGAGACTGAACGAAGACGGAAGATTCAATTGGCCTACAATAAAGAGCATAACATAACTCCAAAGACGATTGTAAAACCCATTAAGAATACGATTGAAATTACTAAGAAGGTTGAAAAAGATCCTCAAAAATTAAATGAAGCTGATTTGCGAAAAGAAATGGAACGCTTAAAAGACATGATGCACATTGCTAGTAAGAATTTAGATTTTGAAAAGGCAATCGAATTGCGAGAGCAACTTAACGAATTAAGAAAATTGTTAAGAGAGGAAAAATGAGAGATATAGTAGTAAGGGGAGCAAAAGAAAATAATCTAAAAAACATTGATGTTACATTGCCACGGAATAAGCTAATTGTGTTTACTGGGGTAAGTGGTAGTGGAAAATCAACCTTAGCATTTGATACGATTTATGCCGAAGGTCAACGAAGATACGTAGAGTCGCTATCAAGTTATGCAAGGCAGTTTTTAGGACAAATGCAAAAACCTGATGTAGAATCCATTGATGGGCTTAGTCCGGCGATTAGTATTGATCAAAAGACGACTAACAACAACCCACGTTCAACAGTGGGAACAGTGACAGAAATCTATGATTATTTAAGATTACTTTTTGCTCGTGTCGGCACACCACATTGCCCTAAGTGTGGTAAAGTTGTTACTAAGCAATCGATTGACCAAATCATTGATAAAATTAAAGAAGAAGTGGCAACAGGAGAAAAGTTAATGGTGTTGGCACCGGTAATTAGAGGACAAAAAGGTGAGCACGTAAAGGTTTTGGACGAAATACGGCAAAATGGATTTTCTCGAGTTGATATTGATGGAAAAGTTTATTCATTTGATGAAGAGATAAAACTAGAGAAGAATAAGAAACACACAATTTCAGTTGTTGTAGACAGATTAATTATGAAAGATGAAATTGACAAACGGCTTACTGAAAGTGTGGAAACGGCTTTAAAAACTAGCAAGGGAATTGTTGTCGTGGTTACGCAAGCGCAAAACTATTTGTTTAGCACTCAATTTGCTTGCCAGCATTGTGGAATCGGTTTTGAAGAAATTACTCCAAGATTGTTTAGTTTTAACAATCCATTTGGTGCTTGCCCTGAATGTCATGGATTAGGGTTTACCACAGAAATTGACCCCGATTTAATTGTGAAAGATAGGAATAAGTCACTTGCTGAAGGGGCAATCAACGTAACAGGTTGGGGGTTAGACACAAGCCTTTTTTCTCGAAGTTATTTTGAGGCTTTGAGTGCAAAATATCACTTTAGTTTAAACACACCATTTAAGGATTTGCCTAAGGAAATTGTAGACATTTTGCTTTATGGAAATTGTGGCGAAGAACTTGAAATTGAGTGGAATACGAAGCGCTTTTCAGGAAATACGTATGGTTCTTACGAAGGAATTGTGAATAATCTTGCTCGAAGATATAAAGAAACTACGAGTGATTATATCAAAGGTGAGATAGCCAAATTTATGAAAGAACAACCTTGTAAAGTGTGTCATGGTGAAAGGCTTAAGGACGTGGCTTTGGCGGTAAAAGTTGGCGGCAAAAATATTACGCAATTGTGTAATATGAGCATCGATGATTTGCACACTTTTATGGTGGAGACTAAGTTTAAAGATAATCTGATTGCTGAACCAATTGTGCGTGAAATTGTGGCTCGACTTCAATTTTTGCAAGATGTAGGATTAAACTATTTGACATTAGGACGAAGTGCAGGCACACTAAGCGGTGGCGAATCACAACGAATTAGATTGGCCACACAAATTGGAAGTGGGCTCACAGGAGTTATCTACATTTTAGATGAACCAAGCATAGGGTTACATCAGCGCGATAATGACAAACTCATCACCACACTAAAGCATTTGCGAGATTTAGGTAACACTGTTATTGTGGTCGAACATGATGAAGACACGATGCGCGCTGCAGACTTTTTGGTTGATATTGGTCCATTTGCGGGCGTTAATGGTGGAACTTTGGTGGCTAGCGGAAGTGTGGACGATTTAATCGCAGCTAAAGATTCTATCACGGGGAAATATCTAAGTGGTGAACAAAAAATAGCTGTGCCCCAAAAACGCAGAAAAGGAAATGGAAAGTTTATCACACTAACAGGAGCCAAAGAGAATAATTTGAAAAATTTGACCGTTAAATTTCCTTTGGGAAAATTCACTTGTGTGACGGGGGTCAGTGGTAGTGGAAAGAGTAGTTTGATTACGGATATTCTATACCCAGCATTGTCTAATAGGTTAAATCGTAGTTCGCTTGCAGAAGGGCGCTATGAATCGATAACTGGGCTGGAGAATGTGGACAAAGTGATCGCCATTGACCAAAGCCCAATTGGTCGTACACCACGCTCAAATCCTGCCACCTACACAGGTGTGTTTACACAAATTCGTGAATTATTTGCACTCACTCCAGCTGCGCAGGAGCGTGGCTTTACCAGTGGACGGTTTAGTTTCAATATTTCTGGTGGTCGATGTGAAGCCTGTTCTGGAGATGGTATTAAAAAGATTGAAATGTATTTCTTACCGGATATTTACGTGCCATGTGAGGTGTGTAAGGGGCGAAGATATAATCGAGAAACCTTAGAGGTAAAATACAAAGGGAAAAGCATCTACGATGTGCTTGAAATGACTGTGGAAGAAGCCTTAAAATTTTTTGAAAATCAGATTCCGATTAAAACCAAAATTCAAGCATTATATGACGTAGGGCTTGGGTATATAAAACTTGGTCAGTCTGCCACCACTCTTAGTGGTGGAGAGGCTCAACGTGTGAAATTGGCAACCGAGCTAGCCAAAAAGAGCACTGGGCAGACTGTGTATATTCTCGACGAACCTACCACGGGGCTACATATCTATGATGTCGACAAACTCGTGAGCATTTTTAACAGGCTTACCGATGCTGGTAACACTATCATTGTGATTGAGCATAATCTCGATGTAATTAAAGTGGCTGACCACATCATTGACATAGGTCCCGAAGGCGGAGTGGCAGGTGGAACAGTTGTGGCAGAAGGAACGCCCGAGCAAATTGCAAAGGTAAAGGAAAGCTACACTGGTCAATTTTTATCCAAGATGTTTAAAAAGTAAGAAAGGGTGTTTTATATAGCACTCTTTTTTGTTTTACATTTTTGTTTTTTTGTGTTATGATAATAAAAATTAAAAAGGAGGCACTATGCTAAAATTAATTGAAAAAGGTAAATTTGGCACATATATTTTTTTAGATGCGCAAAAATCGCGAGAGGCAAGACTCTCTTTGCAGTTTTTCGATGGTTTTGACCTTGATGTTGGGGATAATCTATTAATTAATGAGCAGTTACTTGATCGACATTCAGAGTGGTTTGCTCCATTCTATGCTTTTGAAGAGGTGAAGAAAAATCTTAAACGGGTGAGTGAAACTACTCCCAAAGTTGACTTGGCAATTGTAAAGAAAGGTAACAAAGAATATTTACTTAAAAGGTTGTATGGATAATGGCGAAATCAGAATATGATGAAATAAAGAAAGTTTATGGTGAAGAGTTTGCTAAATTTTGTAGAGCTAATTTTCCTACTATTTTGGGAAATCAGCCAGGTAAACTGTTAGAATTGTTAAAAGCACACCTCGAGCCAACTAAAACATTTATGGAAGACCTACGTGATGAAGAGCAGTTTATAGCTTTTATCAATAGTTTTGCCGATAAAAAAGAGCGTGATATTATAAAGACCGATAAATCAGCAGTGGAGATTTGTGCAGATCATGGTTATAAATTGCACGTATGTAGGAGTGTAGAGGATGTGTTAGCACACAAAAAGCAATATCATCCAAATGATATGCTGTGCACATATAATGATGTGGAGGGTCGGTTTCGAAATAAGCATATACTTTTCCTAGAAAAGATTGATTTTGACGATATTCATCGAGAAGATTATATTGACCATCCTAGTAAACATGATGCTTTTGGGTTAAGTTTGCTTTGTGTTCAGATAGATAGGTCAAGTGGTGAATGCGCCATTATAACCCACTGGAATCATACTATAGAGCGTAGTAATGAGCATAATCCTAATTGTACATTAAACAATAATTTAGATAACATTGACCCACGACTTCAATATGCTTTAGAGCGGGATTATGGAATAATAATTTCAAACAACCCGTACTTAGGGTATGGAGTTGCAAGTCATTATCACATATTTAATGACAAACTCTATAGGTTTAATTTTGAAGTTGATAATGTCTATTACTGTGCAAACAACAATATAATTAACAACACTACGCAAAATATAAAAAATTATAATAAGCAACAATTTATCGTAATAGATAAATATGTTTTTGATAAATCGGCCAAAACTGTGCGCAAATTTAATCCTAAAGTTATGGATGCTACAGTTGAAGATGGGTTTACTCGTTCTTTTGGGGAAATAAAATCAATTACGGAAGAAGTTACTAAGCAAGGTAGAAACGTGATAGTGACGAACAAGGATGGCAAAAAAACCATATTGGGTTTGAACAAAAATGACGAATTAGTTTTATTTCAAAACCCTAACATTCGAATTGCTTCAGATAATGGCATATTTTTAGAAGGGAGTGAAGCCGGAAGGGATTTTTATCAGGTTTATGATTGTGATGCTTATTATATCATTTCAAATAATCAGGATTTCAAAGTAATTGCTGATTTTTGGGGGGGGCTGGTTTGTTCTGATAATGTGATAATTGATGAATCTGGCGAATTTAAACAATATGACAAGAATAGATTTATTCAAATAGGTGAGTTACTGTTAGACAAGAAAAATAAAAAGATACTACACATGCATCCTGATCTAACGCATATGAACAGTTCGGCAGAATCTTTTGAAAAGTCATTAGGAAATATAAACTCGATTGAAGAAAAGCAAACTCCAGATGGGCGAGAAATTATCATTAATTCCGATGAGGGAAGAGTAGTGTTGGGTTTGAATAAATATAATGAATTGATTTCATATTACAATCCTTTTGTTACTCATTTAGAATATGCTGCTCTATCTTTTTATGGAATGAGGTTATCAAAATTTGATTGTCCTAATCTAAAAATAATGGATGATGATTGTGTGCGGTTCATGAAAAGTGATGCTAACATCATTATAAATGTGCCATTGCTAGAAAAGACCGGTATAAGTTGTTTTAGTTCTGTGTTTGCAGGTGGAGAAGTTTTGCTTAATGCCCCTAAGTGGAGAGTTATGGGGGATAGCAATTTTGCAAATTTCGAAGGGCTAAAAGTTGTAGATCTACCAAGTATGGAAATTATTAATAATTCTTGCTTTTATCGCGCTTGTGACTTAAAGACAATAAAAGCTGATAAGGTTAAGTATATAGGTGATCAGTCTTTTGTTCAAATAGATGCAAATGAGGTGGCGTTTCCCAGCCTTGAATATGGAGGGTATGACTTTTTGTGTCATTCAAAAAACCTAAAAAAGGTGTATCTACCCAATGTAACGCATTTAGGGAAATATTCGCTCGATCAAGCAGAGAATATCGAAACGCTAATCGCGCCTAATCTAGAAAGTTTAGATTGTTCACGTATGTGGAGTAATCCTTTAAAGAGATTAAAACATCTAAATTCTCCATTTTTTGCTGAACTACTAAAAGATCGAAATGAAGCTATAAGACGCTATAATCATGAAGTAGAGCGAGGCAGAGGGGCAACTTAAGAAGTAAAAAGACTTAGAATTTTCTAAGCCTTTTTTGTTAAATCATTGTAAGTTTGAACGATCATTTCGGTTAATGATTCAATGTCGTCAAGATTGGTTATTTGATACATCGGTTTTGCATTTTGATAGGGGATAGTTTCAGTAAGAGAGAATTTTGAGTTTGAGTTCGTTATCTTTATGAGTAGTCTATTATCATAAATTCCGCCTATCAAAGTGCCGTTGAGGTAGAGCAAAAATTCGCCCATCATAGGTTTAAAAGTTAGATTCAAACTTCGTGTTTGCTCTAAAACAAATTCTAAAAAATCTTTTGTTGATGCCATACTTTCTCCTTGTGATATATATTTCTGTATATTATACCACAGACTTTATTATTGTGTATCTAAATGAGTAAAAAAAACACCCATAGGTGAGGGTGTTTTTACTTTTGTTTGTTAATTATCTTTTGATATTCGTTTTCCAAAACTTTGATATCAAGTTCAATTTCAGCAATTTTATTTTTCTGAGTCTCAATTGATTTTTCGAGTTGCTTAATACTTTGACCATCTGAGTCGGTAACTTCGCCAGATTTGCGTTTACTGAGTTCTTCAGTTTCTTCAGCTAAATACTTTTGAGAGAGTTTGAGTTCTTCACGAAGAAGAGTAATTTTGTGCTTAACTTCGGTCTTGCGTTCTTTCTTATCAACGTCTTTAAGGAGAGTGTGTAGTCTATCGTAATCAGCATCAGCAACTTTTTCTTTCTTAGGTTTGTCATTTTTAAATTTACGAATGAAGTATCCAAAGATTGCCACAAGCACAGCCACAGCGATGATTGCTGTAGGAATTGCAAACCAAGCAGCTGAGTCAAAGTTGGTTGGTTCAGTTTTTTCTTCCTCATCTTCTTCGGATGGGGTAGCTAGCAACACATTGAAAGGAAGTTCATTTTCATAGGTTGCTGTTTGAGATTTATATTCATCTTCGGTAAGAGTTTTTACGCTGAAGTCAGCGAAGAACACATAACCAGATGCTTTGATTTGCTTGTTTCCTAAACCAAACACAGCATTACCTGTCACACTTTCACTAACGTTGATGTAGAGAATGTATTCAACCCATTCATTTGATGCTTCGTCAAATTGTTGCTTAATAGTTAAATCTTTATCAGATTGACGAGTGTTGATTCCAGTAAAGTATTTATCAATTCCAGTTATCATAAATGTAGCGCCATATTTAACTACGTTCTCATTATCATCGAGGCGATATTCATCAGATTTTTTAATTCCAATAGTCTTAATTTTAGCGGAAACTTTGTAATAGGTGTCTGCATTGAATGTATAGTTAAAGTTTGTGGTTAAAGTCGAGCAGGTTAGAGTAGAAGAATAGATGTAAAGCACTTCTTCTTGACTGTCTGTTGGTCCACTAAGCGAATCCTTACTTACTCCTAAGTTAAAGTCTTGAGCTTTCATAACACCATATTGTGCGTTTTGGTTGTCGATTGAAGCTGTTAAATATTTTGGAGTGCCATTGTCATTAGCTGTAAGTTGATCAGAACTTAAGTCTACCTTAGTGAAATTATTTCCAAGAGCATTGAATTCATCTTCGGTTAAACTTGTGTTGATGCTACAGTTATCAAAGAAAGCAAATCCAGTAGCAGGGGATGAGTTGTCTCCTAAGTAAAGTGTAAGTTTTAAACTAATGTCGTGTCCATAATTTTTCAATGCAAATGAGTAGGTGGTCCACTTGTTTAGTGAATCAATATTGAATTTGTAAATTTCATTATTGTTATCATCGGTTAGAGTTGCCCAAACATTTCCATTTACGCCGTAAGTAAATGCTTCGAATGTAAGTTTTGCGTAATTGTTGGCTGATAAACTAACAGTTCCACTTGTGTAGGCTTGGTAAGAATTTGTCATGGAGTTGTGAATCATTAGCACATTGTCAGAATAGTTGTTTACCTTACTAGGGCACACTGGAGCAAAGTTTTCCCAGTTTTCGCTCTTTACATTAACCACACCACTTTCGTTGTTGGTTGTGTTTAATGCTGTCCAATTATTTGGAGATGGGAGAGTATCTTTTTCTATGGTAACAGCATTGAATGTAGAATTAGCAAATGAAAGTGAAGCTGAATTTTCCATAGATAATGATGCATTATTTGAGTTAGTTGTTGTCGATGTTGTTTTATCTGAATCTGTTATTTCAAAACTTTGGATGTTGGCAATTGCCACATATCCTGTAGCTTTAGTCGATGACGAGCCTAAAGTGAATTTTAAGTATGCAGTAGTGTCAAATCGGCTGTCACCTGTAATGAATAGATTATATCTTGTCCAGTAGTTATTCAAGCTTGTGCCTGTCGTTAAACTTGAAATTGCGGCTGACTTTTCTTCTGGCTCAAGTGCTGTTTCATCACTTGGCATACCAATAATTTCAAATTTTGCATCTCCAGAAGATAGAGAATGTTTTGCCCAGAAACTAATTTGGTATATTTTCATTCGGCCCACAGAAAAGTCGGATGATTTTAAGCTTGCAGTGCTGTTGTTTGCTGTGAGAAGCACTCCTTTAATGTCGCCACGTTGATTTGAATTGATGGTCTTTTGTTCACCGTTAATGGTTAAAGCGTCGTCAAAATTTGACACATAATCCACACCATCATTTTCCCAACCATTTAAATTTGAAGAGAAATCACCATTTTCAATGTAACCATAACCGCTTGTGATAGGGCTGGCTGTGTTTAGGTTAACTTCAGTGTAGAAACCTGTTTCACAGGTGGCTTTTTGAATGTCATATTGAGCTTTGCTATAGCGCATCACACTTATGTTATCGAAGCAAACAAATCCCACTGAATTTCCATTATTCTTTTCTCCAAGGAAAAGTTGAAGCTTGGCTACAGAAGACTTGTTAGCATTTGTGCTAACAAAGATAGATGCCACTTTCCAACTTCCAAATGTGTTGAGGTTTGTTAATTTAGTGGATGTAAAATCATCTCCAGTTAAATAAATGCTAGCAAAAGCGTTGTTATCAGCAGAGGAGGTGTAGACAAACATTTTGATTTCATAGAAGCAATCAGCTTCTAATGTGAAATTTGAAGTGTTAGTATATCCGTAGTTAGTCGCAGTGTTTTGGGCGTTGATTAATAACACTTTATTGTCGCTTGAACTTGCACTTTTGTCACGAACGAAGGTGGAAGCAATATTTTCAAGACCATATTTCGTCTTGTTATTGTTAAATGATGAAGTGCTTAGGTCTGCCACACCTTTGTAGGCTGGTTCGATTCCATTTCCATTTACTGTCGTCCAGTTAGATGGAGATTGGAGTGAGGATGAACTTCCGCTTTGGGTGCTTGTAAAGTTTGGATTGCTTAACCCAACTGATGAAGTGTCATCAAGCGATTTTGTCGAAACAACCGCATACGTTGTAGAGTTGTCAGTAGTAGATAACATCATGCATGGTAAAAATAAAAAACTAATCCCCAGCAAAATGGCTATTAGAACTGATTTGATAGAAAGTTTGTTAGTCATAGTAATTACCTTTTAGTTTTTTTTTTCGTGTGCATATTTTTTGCACATAAGATAAACCTATTATATATCATAAGCCAAATAAAAGCAAGTTTTTTGAGGTATATTCATAAGAAAATATTTTTGGGTTGGTGAGCTATGGATGTAAAAAAATTTTTTTTAATTATGCTTTGTGGAATTGGTGTTGGCGCAGCAAACGGATTGTTTGGTGGTGGCGGCGGAATGATTTGCGTGCCTCTACTATTATTGTTAGGGTTAGACAACAAACATGCTCAAGCTACGGCAATACTAATTATGCTTCCAATTAGTTTAGCAAGCGCTGTTACATATATAATAGGTGGTGAAGTTGAGTGGGGCACGACCCTTTTTGTAGCAATTGGCTCTGTGGCTGGGGGGCTGATTGGAGCATATTTGTTATCTAAGTTATCAAACAAAGTTTTAGAGTATATTTTTGCGTTTGTTGTGCTTGGTGTGGGGATTAGATTATTGTTTTAAGGAGATGACATGTTTTTCTTATGGTGGATACTTATGGGGTTGTGTGCAGGCATAGTGGGTGGAATGGGAATGGGTGGCGGCACATTACTTGTGCCCCTTCTTACGCTTGTTGGAGGTGTGGATCAACATCTTGCTCAGGCAATAAATTTGTTAGTTTTTTTGCCCACTGGGCTAATTGCATTAATTCTTCATATTAAAAACAAGTTAGTAGATTTTAAGTTATCTTTTTCAATTGCGCCCGTTGCTGTGTGTGTGGCTATTGGGTTTTCAATTTTGGCTTTAAATCTGAAAAGTAGCTTACTTAGTCATCTTTTTGGCGGATTTTTAATTTTGATAGGCATTATCTTATTATTTCGTGCGATAAAAACTAGACAAAACTAGGCAGTTTAATGCCGTCATATTAGAAAAGTTAACTAAAATATACGCAAACTTTCGCCGAAGGATACTCGGTCGAACCATTTGGGTTCGGACAAGCAAATTTTGGAATTCACTTTCATATATGATATATATTATGGAGGTGGAGAGTGGTTTTAGAGTCATTTGTGGTTTTCATGAATAAAATCATGTTATTTTCGTCTTACGTAGATAACGTGTCAAGTTTTCCTAAAACTTTAACGCCAGAAGAAGAGAAAAAGTGGTTAGAAAAGCTTCAGCATGGTGATAAACAAGCCAAAGAAGTGCTAGTTAGTCATAATCTTAGGCTTGTTGCACACATTGTGAAAAAATATAGTAATAGCTATAAAGAGGCCGATGATCTAATCTCAGTGGGGGCAATTGGACTTATTAAAGCAATTGACAGTTATTCGCCCGATAAAAATACCCAACTTTCCACCTATGCGGCGCGCTGTATTGAAAATGAAATTCTAATGTTGTTTCGCGCAAACAAAAAGCATCAAGGCAATCTTTCGCTCGAGGAAAGTGTAGGAGTGGAGAAAGATGGCAATGAAATCATGCTTGCCGATGTGATTTGTGATGACGGCGTGGACATATCTGAGATTGTAGAAAATAACATTTTCAAGGAAAAGTTGACAAAAATTTTGCGCAGTTCACTTGCGCCACGTGAGTATGATATTGTTTGTTTACGGTTCGGACTTGGTGGCGGGGTTCCACTTACTCAGCGCGAAGTGGCAGTTAGGCTTGGCATTTCTCGAAGCTACATCTCTAGGCTCGAGAAAAAAGCACTATCCTCTCTTAAAGCTCATGTTGAGCCTGAATTGTAGTCCTGCGCGGACGGCGGCAGCGGCAACCGCTGCACCTTGGTAGCGCTTACGCGCGAATGCTCGTGCTTTACTTTCTGCTTGCGTCTTCCTGCACTCAAATTCGCGAACGAAAGTTATACTTTGCATATCCTTTCGTTCGCACTTGCGCACGGCTGTCGCCCAAAGACTATGTTGTTATGTTACTCACAATCGGTGCAACCTTCAGGGGTGCCGCACGGCTTCGCTACAAATCACAACTAGTATTTTACAACATACAAAATTTTAAAAAATTTTCCCTCTGAAATGCAACAACCTAGCAAGACAAAACTATACACGAAAAACTTGCAAAAGAAAGAGAAGAAGCAAAAGCAAAACAAGAACAAGAGAGACAAGCTAGACGAGAAAGATTAGAAAAATTGGACAAAGATAAATCGATATAAAATAAAAACAGGCATAGATTGCCTGTTTTTTTAGTGTTGCATTTCACCATACATAACGTTACGAGATTTGCGATCGCGTTCAACTAATTCATTGAGTAGATTTCGCACTTTGTGTGGATTTTTAATTCTGATTAAATCCATTGTTTCGCTTGAAGCATCCTTACAGTACACTTTTAGTGTGCCTGTTCCGAATAGGGAATTGGTAAACGACTGAAAAATTGAGCTATCATCAACCCTAAAGAGTTGAGTTTCTTCAACGTGTGTTGACAAAAAGCCGATTTCAGCAATTAACTTTATCCATTTACCAGGTTTTTCGATAATGCTGTATCTTGTGAAAGATAGAGGAAGGCCGCACCAACGTTTGCGGTCGTGCCAATGTTCGATGCAATCTGAGCCATACTTTTCAGCATGTTTTGACATTTGTTTTGTTTCTGCCATTTTTCTCACCTCACTGATTTTATTTTAACATATCATATTTTAAATGTAAACGATTTTTGACAATTTTTTAATTTAAATTTTTACAAAAAAGATATTTTACTAGTGGAAATTATTTGACAAATTTCTTAATTTTTTATAAAATTAAATTAGAAGTTTTGAAGTGGGCATTTTTGAGTTTTGTAAATAAAATTCTTCAA
>JAEEGL016621795.1_pt1 | contig 13853 bp, 11 predicted proteins | sample 9134231 | NCBI WGS metagenome assembly JAEEGL01 (sample SAMN16246548, study PRJNA631951) | gut metagenome | biome: gut microbiome; feature: rumen; material: fiber-attached | host: Bos | place: Iran: Karaj | collected 2018-10
GTTCCTTTAGATATAAATAACAGTGAAGATGAAGAAAAGAGTAACTTAATTGATTTTTTGAAGTCTAATGATAATACAGAGAAAGAATTGATACAAAAAGAAACACAGAAGATGGTACAGGAAGCGTTAGGTAAATTGAAAGATAATTATAAAACGGTTTTAACTTTAAGAGATATAGAAGATTTTTCTTATGAAGAGATAGCTAAAATGATGAATGCTTCGGTAGAAAATGTAAAAATTTGGATTTTTAGGGCCAGAAACAGATTGAAAGAAATTTTAATGGAAGGGGGTAATTTATAATGAACTGCAATAAAGCACAAGAAATGATTTCACTCTATATAGATAATAGATTATCCGCACAATCTGTTGCTGAATTAAAAAAACATTTTACTGAATGTCAAAAGTGTAAACAAGATTATATTACTCTTAAAAATATAAAAACAATTTTATCAAACTCACCTAAAAAAGAAGTTAGTGCGGATTTTACAGCTTCCGTTATGAGTAAAATTAAAAATAAAGAGTATGAAAAGAAAGATAATGTTGTAATGTTCGGTTCTTTTTTTAATTCAATGAAGAAAAAAATAGTTATGGCTGCAGGGTTTTTGTTTGTTATTGCATCTTCTTATTTTTTCTTTATGCCTAATAATGCAAATAAATATGATACACAAAATTATGCTTCAGCTGCGATGGAATATTATTTTGATTCCGATAACTATGCTCAAAGTGATATTGATAATGATGATTACGAAGAGTATGTTCTATCTGTTTTTTGTTAATATTTCTTCTTCGAGATGTTTTAATTGATTTTTGTATTCTTCGTTGTCAGGCTCTAAATCTAAGGCCTTTCTTATATTTACGATAGAATTGTCGTAGTCTTTTGTATCTTCATATAACAAACTTAAAATATTATAATAGCTTGAATTATTTTTATCGGAATTTAATAACTCTAATACCACATTTATTGCTTCATTAAAATTATTAGAAACAGAATATATTTTCGCAAGATTTTTTAAACCTTCTGTTTTGTCATCACTATTATCAACAAGTTCCAAACTCTTTTTTGCATAATCTATTGCTTTCTCATAGTTTTTTTCTATTAAATAAATATTGGATAAATATTTAAATATTAAAAAGTTTTTGTCGTCATTTTGTAATAGCTGTAAGAATATATTTTTAGATTCTTCATAGTCTCTTTTATCGAATAAAATAATAGCATAAGTTAAGTAATTATTAAAAGAATTTTTTAAACTTATTGCTTTTAAAGATAAGTTTATAGCTTTATCGAATTCTTTTTGTGTATTATATTCTTTTGCAAGTGCATCACAAGCAACATTATAATTTTGTGCATCTTTGTAAGCTTGATTCCAATAAATAAAACTATCTTTGTATTTATCTATATTTATAAAAGAACAGAATACAAACAGAAGAAGTATAAAAATAAAAGTAACAATTAAATAAATTTTAGTTTTAGGATATTTGTTTATTATTTTTTCAACTAAAGAAGCTAGTATAATAATTATTCCCGGTAAACTTATAATAAGTCTATGTGTGAAAAAAGCATATTCTTCTTGAATAAAAGTAGGAAATATTGCTAACAGTGAAAAAAGTATTGCGAAAATTAAGATTTTTCTATCAATTATCCTTTTTAAATAAATATAAAATAATGATATAAACACAAAACCGTTTATAATACAAGTTTGAACAGCAGGTTTTAAATCGGATAACATTATTTGCATCTTTGTCGGATATATTATTTTTTCAATATATAACATAATTCCGAAAGAAATAGTTTTTATATAGTATAAACAATTGTTTAAATATAAAGAGATATTAATACTTCTTACCGCAAAATGTCTTAATATAAAATAAACAATTAATAAAGGTATAATAAAAAACAAATTGTTTATTATTTGTTTTTTTGTCGTTTTCAAATTAAAGCAATATATTAACAACGGATAAATAACAATTAATAAAACCGTTGTTTCTTTTGAAAATAAGGAAAGGAAGAAAAATATAAAGTGTAAGATTAAGTATTTGGTTTTATTTGTCTTAGTATAATTAATGAAATTAATTAAAGATGATAAAAAGAAAATTGTTAACAGAGTGTCGTTTCTTGCAGGAATCCAAACCGGAACAGATGATAAGACAGGATGCATTGCAAATAATAAAATAAAAATTTTTAATATATTTTTATTAAGATTCAGTTTTGAAAGGAAAACAAAAATAATAAATAAAGCACAAATATATAATAATATATTTGTCGTGTGAAACCCTTTTAAATTGTTTCCGAATATTAAATGTTCTATAGCAAAAGAAATTGTTAATATCGGCCTATAATATTGAGTTTCTTTTCCTAAATAACAATCAGTCAAAAAAAAACTCGGAATATTTTTGAAATTCGAGAGATAATTACTTTTTCTTAATGTAAAAGTATCGTCATCAAAGTTTGTTATATTAAATGTAATGGATTTTCCGTAAACAATAAAGGAAAATACAAATAAAATCAATAAAAAAAATATATTTTTATTAAATATTTTTGACATGAATTTATTATTAATATAACAATTAATATTTATATATCTTTTCGGAGCTTAATACATCAAAGCCTTTATCACATAAAAGTTTTGCCGTATCAGGATAATTTTCTATTTCTAAAACAATAGCTGCAGTTGTTCCGTTACTCAACAAAAATCCGTAACAATCTTCAATGTTTATTTTGTTTGAAGACAATGTTAATAATAATTTGTTAAAACTTCCAGGAACATTATCTACAACAACACCGATAATTTGTCTTTTGGTTACGGCAATTTTGTTTTCTCTTAAAACATTAAACGCTTTATCAGGATCATCGACTAATAATTTCATTACACCGAAATCTCCAGAGCTTGCAAGAGACATTGCTCTTAAATTTATACTGTTATCTGATAAAATTGTTGTTATCTTTTCCAGTTTTCCCGGATTGTTTTCTAAAAATACCGATATATGATATGCCATTTCTTTTCTCCTTGTTCTTTTATTTCTTTGCTCTTAAATCTATTACTCTTTTTGCTTTACCTTCACTGACAGGTAAACTTCCTGCTTCAACGAATTGAACTACAGGAGTAACATCTAATTCTTGTTTTAATTCGCTTACCAATCTGTTTTGTAATATTTCCAAATCTTTTAATGTTCCTTTGAAAGTATCATTGTTTATTTCTATTTTTATTCTCAATTTGTCCATGCAATTATGGTCGAATAATTCGATGACATAATTTTTACCTGCTTCAGGAATGGACAATATTGTCTTTTCTATTTGTATAGGGAAAATGTTTACTCCGTTAATAATCATCATATCGTCGGTTCTTGCCGTTATTCTTGCTATTCTCCTGTGTGTTCTTCCGCAAGCACAAGGTTCGGATATTATTCTTGTTAAATCTTTTGTTCTGTATCTCATAAGAGGCATTGCTTGTCTTTGTAATGTTGTTAATACTAATTCACCTTCTTCACCATCAGGTAAAGGTTCAAATGTTTTAGGATCTACGATTTCAGGATAAACATAATCTTCCCAAATATGTAAATGTTGTTGGCATTGGCATTCAAAAGCAATTCCCGGACCGGAAATTTCGGATAATCCGTAAGAATTGTAAGCTTTAACACCATATAGTTCTTCTATTTTTTGTCTCATTGCTTCACTATGCGGTTCTGCACCTATAAAAAATATTCTTAAGTTTAAATCTTTTTTTACATCTATACCGAGTTCTTTAACGGTGTTGGATAATCTTAATGCATAACTCGGTAAAATATGAACAACCGTTGTTTTAAAATGTTGCATAAACCAAAGTTGTCTTTTGCTGTTTCCCGGACCTATAGGAATTGTTAACATTCCTAATCTTTCTCCGCCATAATGAAAGCCAAGTCCACCGGAAAATAAGCCGTAACCCATTGTATTTTGGAAAACATCTGTATTCCTTGCTCCTGCACAATACATTGATCTTGCAGAAATATTTGCCCAATTTGCTATATCTTCTTTTGTATGGAAAACAACGGTTGGATTTCCTGTAGTTCCCGAAGAAGAGTGCATTCTAACTACATTTTGTAAATCTGTTGCTAAACAACCGTAAGGAAAAGAATCTCTTAAATCTTGCTTTGTTGTGAATGGAAGTTTTACTACTTCTTCTAATGATTTTAATTCACCGATTTTTGAAAGTTTGTCTTTGTAGTGCTCCGATTTTTTTGCTAAAGCAATTTGTTTGTTGATACAATCCAACTGAAATTTCCTTAAATCTTTTCTGTCCATCGTTTCAATGTCTTTTTGCCAAAACATTTTACAATTTCTCCTATGAAAGTATTTTAAAAATATTTTATTTAAATATAAATTGATTATAGCAAATTTTAACTATTTAGCTAAATAAATTGTCGGTAACATACTACTGATAACTATAAGATTTTTATTACATATAGCCGTTATATTGCAAAATGAAGTTGAATCCAGTAACCATATGTACTCATAAACAGTAGAGAGTTTTATAGTATCTACTGTTTGATTTATATCTTGTTTCGAATAATCTTCTATGTAAGTAAGATTGTTTTTGTTTATTAAATATTTATCAAAGTGATATTTATAGTATCTCCAGAAGGTTTCTCCTTTGTCTATAACAAGAATAGGTCTGTTATTATTATTACAATCCGTAATCATGAATTTTAAATAATATTCACAGTTGTTAAATATTATAAAATTGTTTCTTTGCTTTATTGCCGACAGATAGAAAGCAAATACCAAAACGAATAAAAATATTTTGTTTTTTGATATAGAAACAAATGTGTTTGCAATTAATATGTAGAAAGGTGCCAAAGATATTATTAAATGTCTGTGATGATAACATCTGATAATATTATAATGAATGAAATATACTAACAAAAAAGGAAAAATAAACAAAAATAAAACTAATGCAAAGGAATAATATTTTTCTTTTATGATTTCAATGTTTAAATTCTTAATTTTTAATATGTAAAGGAAAACACCGATTATAATTAGAAAGATCAGTATATATATATTATAGTTTTCAAAACAGCACCAATTTATCCAATTTATAAAACTCGGATTAACGATATCCAATCCATTAGGAAAAGAAATTAATAACCATGGACCGAATAATAACGTCAAACTTATTGTTATAATGAAAATTTCTCTTAATATCTTTTTATAGAAAAACAAAAAAAGAAACAGCAGTTCACAAAAAACAAGAATACAACCATAATAATGAGTGTATATGCATAGTAGAGAAGAAATAATATAATAAAATAAAATACTAAAAGGTATTTTTTTGTCTTTGTATTGGAGTTTATAATTTATTATGTTTACCAAAGATATCATTGTTAAAATACTTAACAATAACAGTAAACTATACCCTCTTGCATTTTGAGATATATAAACATGAGGCATCAATATTATTGCTGTTATTGCCGATATAAAACCATGAGTTGGGGAAAAAAGCTTTTTTGCCAGTATGAAAATCAAATAGATTGATATTATGTTAAAAATTACCGATGGAAGTCTTATAATAAATTCAGATACACCAAAACATTGAGTGAAAACGAACATTATCAAATGATATAACGGGGGATGATTATCTAATATGTTTCCATACAAAATAATTTTATACAAGTCGTTTGAATATAATATATTCAAAGTGAAAAGTTCATCCATGAATAACGGATTTGCCGTTAAACCGGATATTAATTTAACAGAGACAAAAGATAAAAGGACTAATAGTATTAATTGATATAGATTCTTTTTTAAAAAAGATAATATTTTTATCATAAATTTTTAAAATTTAAAAGATTAATATCTATCGTTAATATGGTAATATATTTCAATGTATAATTCAATTATCTTTTACTTAATAAAATTATAAAAATTGTATATAATATTAAAATTAACTATAAGAGAGAAGATTATGATTTATCAAATAGGAATTATATATAATCATTTAAAACCTAATGCAAAACAATATTGCAATGAAATTTCTGCTTGGTTAAAAAGCAAGAATATAAAAGTTAAAAATATTTCTTATAAACTTAACAAAAATCCGAAAGTCGATTTTATAATATCTCTCGGCGGCGATGGAACCATGTTAAGAATAAGCAGACTTATTTCTAAATATTCAATTCCGGTAATGGGAGTAAATTTAGGAACTTTAGGTTTTCTGACAGATACCGATATTAAAAACGTTTTTAAATCGTTGGAAAATATTTTAAGCAATGGTATTGAATACGAAGAAAGAATGATGTTGGATATCGAAATTGTAACAAAAAAAGGAACAATAAAAACAAAAGCATTAAACGATTGTGTAATAAGGTCTGTATATAACGGAAGGCTTACATCAATAGATTCTTTTATAAATAAACAATTTTTATCAAGTTATAAAGGTGACGGTATAGTAATAGCAACGCCTACCGGTTCTACGGCATATTCGTTGGCTTTATCGGGACCTATAATCTATCCTACTTTGTCATTGTTTATTATAGCGCCGATATCTCCTCATACATTAACACACAGACCTATGATTTTGGACAGTAATAATATATTGGAATTTAAATCTACGGATAATAACAGAAAATCGGATTTGATTGTTTCAATAGACGGCCAGGAAAATTACATTTTAGATAAAAATGAAAAAGTAAAAATAAAAATGTTTTCTAAAAAAGCAAAACTTATAAGAGACAGAAATTATTCTTATTTTGATACATTAAAGACAAAACTAAAGTGGGGAGTTTAGCTTAAGTGATTACGACATTGTCTATTAAAAATTATGCTTTAATAGAAAATATTTCGATTGATTTAAGAAAGGGGCTTACCGTTATAACCGGTGAAACGGGTGCCGGAAAATCCATTATTATAGATTCCATAGATTTATTGTTGGGTGCAAGAGCAAGTACAAGTATAATAAGAACAGGAACAAATTCTTGTACTATTACCGCTGAATTTAATATTTCAAAAAACATTAATGTAAAAAATATTCTTTCGGAATTATCGATAGATATCGATGATGATATTATAATAAGAAGACAGATAGATTCTACCGGGAAAAGTAAAGCTTTTATCAACGATATATCCGTAAGTATAAACACTCTTTCAAGTATAGGCAAATATTTAGTGGATTTTTATGCTCAACATAAAAGTAATATGTTGTTTGAACAAAATTATCAAAGACAGATAGTTGACGGTATAGCAAAAAATGACTCGCTTCTTGAAAAACTTTCCGTTAAATATGATAAATTCGAAAACTTAAAAAAACAAAAAGAAGAAATAGAAAAAGCTAATACAGACAGAGAAAGATTGTTGGATTTATATAAATATCAAATAAATGAAATAAATAAAGCCGGTCTAAGTTGTGACGAAGAAGAAAAAATAGAACAAGAACTTCCCAAATTAAAAAATGCAGAGAAAATAAAAAATGTTACAAGTGAAATGTTATCTATATTGTATAAACAAGAACATTCCGTTACAGATAATCTTTCAATAATAAATAAGCAAGTTGAATTATTGGAAAAGTATGGAATAAATGTTGAAAATATTTCCAAAAATTTGAGTCTGGCAATGAGTCAACTGGACGATATTTACAGAGAAATAGAAGATTTATCAAACAGTACAGATGTTACTCCTGAAAAATTGGACAGTATGTTGGAAAGACAGCAATTGATAAAAAAATTAAAATCGAAATACGGTAAAACGATACAAGAAATTATTGATTACGGTAAACAATTGGAAGATAAAGTAAAAGATCTTGAAAATTATGAAACAAATGTTAACAAAATAGAAAAAGAAATAAAGATGTTATTGGAAGAAATTACAAAATTATGTGAGCAAATTTCCGAAAAAAGGAAAAAAGTTTCAAAAGTTATATCTAAAAATATTATATCCGAACTTGAAGATTTGAATATGAAAAATTCTCAGTTTGAAATAGAAATAAAAAAAGGTGAATTAACAAGAACAGGTTTTGATAATTTGGAATTTATGTTCAGTGCAAACAAAGGGGAGAAATTATATCCTTTATCTCTTGTGGCTTCCGGCGGTGAAATATCGAGAGTGATGTTGGCTTTATCTACCACGATATCGAATAATTATAATGTTGATACTGTTATTTTTGATGAAATTGATACCGGAACAAGCGGTAAAACAGGAGAGAAAATCGGTAAAAAATTAAAAAGCCTTTCTAATCAAAGACAGATTATATCCATTTCGCATTTGGCCCAAATAGCATCAAATGCAGATAATCATATAAAAATATATAAAGAAGCGGAAAAAGGCAGAAATATCACAAAAGCTAAAGCTTTAAATGATAAAGAAAGAGTAGAAGAAATAGCCAAGATTATTTCCGGTGAAAAAATTACGGAACATGCCATAAAACATGCCGAAGAAATGTTAAAATTTTAAAATCAAAAATTATTTATGATTTCAATAGAGCATATAATTTCGGAGTGATTTCTATTATTCTAAAATGGTCTTTAAATAATTCATTGTTTTGTTCGGTAAAGAAAGGATATAATATAAAAATATATTTATATTTGTTCGTTAAATCAATAATTTCATCTATTTTAAAATTATTAGGTTCTATATTGTCTATAGGATAATTTTTTATATGATATCTGTCTAAATAATAATTTATGAAATATAATTTTGAATGTAATACGATTATCTTGTCTTTTGAAAAATTGTTAAGTAGTAAAACATTGTCCTTATCATAATTAGATATCTTTTCTATATTGATATTTGTAATATTTATACATAGAATAAATAAAAAAAATATTATTACAATATAAAAATATTGTTTTGATATTGTAACAATAAAATGGGATATTAATATGTATACTAAAGGAAAGACAAATATAAAATATCTTACATGTAAAAAAGCCATGAAGAAAAAAGAAAATATATTTACTAATAATAAAGGTACAAGTATAAAAAATAATATAAATTTATTGTTTTGTTTTTTTCTGTTATAAAGAGAAAAAATTATTAGCAGTAAAGTAATTATAATGCTTACTTTTATATTAATAAAATTGAATAAAATTGTTGGTAACAGTTTATTTATTATGAAGGTTGTCTTATTAACCGAGATATCTGCAAAAATTGCATTATGTTTGAAAAATTCATACTTAAAATACAAACTATTGAAATGTATGCTCGGATAAATTATAAGAAGTAACAAAAATAATAAAATAATCCTTTTGTTTTGTTTAAAAAGTTCAAAATTTTCAAACATTATATATATAATTTGTAATAAAGATAATAATAATCCAAAATAATGAGTAAACGAATTTAATAAAGAAAAAAATAAAAACAAATAAAGATGAATTTTTTGCTGTTTTTTTATAAAAAGGCATAATAGATATAAAGATAATATTGAAAGTAATAAAAACAGGGAGTAACCTCTGATCTCAATACTATATGTCAAAATATATGGTGAGAATGTAAACAATATACAAGTTAAAATTGCTTCTTTTTTAGAATATAATGTTTTAGTAAAAAAGTATATTGTAAACAGAGCTATAAAATTAAATATAAAAGTAAGAATTCTTAATGCCGGTTCGGAACTTCCTAATAAAATTTGATAGTAGTGTAATAAAATATAAAATAATGGTGGCCAAGTGTCCAATATTGAAGAATATTTTATTACATCAAAAAAAGAAAAAGTTTTTTTAGTGTTTTCAATAGAGAAAAGCTCATCTGCCCATAACGAAATATCATAGTTTTTAATAAAGAATAAAATTAAAAAAAACAATAAAAAAATAAAAATATATTTAATATATTTGTTTTCTATTAGTTTATTGAAATTGTCTATATACTTTTTTAACATTTTTCTTTATTTTTTTTTATATAAAAAAGTTTCAGCTTCTGTATTGTTAGAAATATCAACAATAGAAATAAGTTCAAAATTGTTTTTTAATAACAAATCCGTAATATCGTTATATTTTTGGTAATCTTTTGATGAAATTATTATATTTTTATATTGTAATATGTCTTTTTTATTTATGTCGGAATATGTGAAAATATTGCATGTTTTGTTGTTTCTGCCTTCTTGTAATATAAGAAAATTATATGTCATAGGGGGAAAAAAATTTATAAACGTAGTTTCTTTCTCGAAGTTATCTCCTAAAATGTTTTTTAATCTTTCATATTGTTGTTTATAAGTTTCAATTCTAGGTTTATAATTATAGTAAGTTATACCTTTGAAATAGTTATAGTTGAAAAAAGAAGATTTATCATTTGAAAAATACTTAAAATCGCAGAAATTAATAAATATAAATTGTAAAAATAAAACAAAAGAAATTAAAAATATTAAACTTTTTTTAATGAAATTATTTTTCATTTGAAAAACAAATAAAGATATTAATATCGGACAGAATATTATTATAGGAAAAATATGTCTTGAAACTTTATTTCCCGACAGAGAAAATATAAATAAAATTAATAAAAAAGAAACAAGAATATACAAGTTTTTTCTTTTAAATAAAGAATATATAGCAGATATGATAAACAAAATAAAAATAATCGGAGATAAATCAAAATAATAAAAGCTTTTTATATAGTAAAAATAATCAGTATTAATGTTATCATTGGCAAAGTTTAATAAATGTGTAAATATATTGGGAGCATTGTATTTATACCATAGAAAATATGCAATCAAATAAGAAACAATAAAAGATAATAATATATTTAAAAATCTTTTTATATCTGTATAATTTTCTTTGTTTCTTATAATAAACAATAAAAAAACAGGATAATAAACAAAACTTTGTTCTTTTGTAAGTAAAGCAAAGGTTAAAGATAAAGTAAATAAAATATTCCAAAAGATATTATCAAACTTATTTTTAGTAATTATATATAAAACGATACATATAGATGTCATTAATATTGTTTCTATGAAAAATGTTCTGTGCATTACGAAGAAAAGAGGACAGAAAGATAATATAAAACAAGCAAATATACCTGCATTTTTAGAATATATTTGTTTTACTATGCCATATACACAGAGTAAAGTTATAAAACATAGTAATAAATTTAGAATTGATAGAAAAATATTTATATTGTTAATTAATAATAATAATGGAGCTGAAAATATAAAAAATACCGGAGGCTTCCAATATGTTTGTAATAGAACTTTTATATTTTCCCAATTTTTATCTGCAATGTTTTCAACCAAATTATATTCGGTTATAAAAGACATGGACATATCAACAATACAAGCAACATCTTCATTTAAATATGTGTAAAATTGATTATGTTGTAATGTTATATATGTTATAATTGTAAGAAAACAAGCCAATAAAAATATGGAAAGAATTGGCTTGTCTCTTAAGATATAAAAAAAATTAATAAATTTTTTTAATAACATTTATTATCTTGTTATCTTCACTATTTCAAATTTCATTGTTCCTGCCGGTAATTCAACGTCAACTTTATCTCCGGCAACATGGCCCAATAAACCTTGAGCAAGGGGGGAACCTATAGAAATTTTCATTTCGTTAGGATTTGCTTCTTCTTCATCAACAATAGCATATTCGTATTCGTCACCATCTTCGTCTTTTATTGTAACCGTAACACCTATAAAAACTTTGTTTGGATCAATGTTTAATTCTTCAATTATTTTTGCTCTTGAAAGCTTAGAATCTATTTCTGCAATTCTTTGCATAAGATTTGTTAAAGCTTCTTTTGCTGCATGGTATTCCGCATTTTCTCTTAAATCACCGTGTTCTCTTGCTCTTGCAATTTCATCTTGAATTTGCGGCTTTCTCTTCTGTAATCTGTCTATTTCTTCAATTAATTTGTTTCTTCCTTCTCTTGTTAAATAAATTTCTCCCATTTTTTTCTCCTATTATAATTTAATTTTGTTGTTGTTCTAATATAATTTTTATTACTTGAGCCAAATTGTTTGCTATCAATCTGTTACCGTAATCGGTGCAATGACCGAAATCCCAAGCAAATAAATCTTTAAAAATTTCTTTTTTATGTTCTTCTTTTAATGCTGTTCTAAAAACGTTTTTGTTGCTTACATAAAAAACAAAATCACTATATTTTGTGTTATCTATTATTTTTTGCAAACTGCTTATATCTCTAACAGGATATTGCATAGCAATATATGTTATTCCGTTAGGAATAATGAGATCAAGAATCTTTTCATATTTTTTTGAAATTTCACTATAATCGTATTTTAATCTTTCCGCGTCAGCCATATTTAAATATTTTTCACCTGAATCGTATTGTCCGTTTAACATACACGTTAAACCTTTTATTCCGTATCTGAATTCGGCTTTTATTGTAGTATCGTCGTAAATATCATTAAGTAATTCATCAAAACTTAAGGGTTTATTATCATTAGAATAATATTTATCAATAAGTTTTACGGATAGTTCATTGTTTTGAGCATAAGGATTTAAAAGAACTCCTTCTTTTTCTTCAACAAAAATCTTTGATAAATCTTTTTCGGACTCTTTAGATAAAATAAAGTCCGAAATTTGTTGTTGAGTTTTGTCTCTTAATGCTAAGTCGTCAAGGTTTGTAATAATTTCTCTTTTATCCAATACATTATTTGTTTTATCTATATTTATATCCTTTAATTTAAAGTGTTCTATTATCAGTTGTATTAAATAGATTGTCTTTATTTTAGAATGTGATTTAAAAGAATAATCTATTGTGTCGTTTATGCCAATCATTCCCACGATAATATCGGGTTTGATTTCGTCTATATTTGTTTTTAAGTTATTTATTATCCCGTCCAGATTAATACCGGCATATCCTGAATCTATAACCACAAAATTTTTATCCGGAATATATTGCTTTAAATATTGTCCCAAATAAGCAGGGTATTGATTTTGTGTTGTGGATTCTCCGATGCACATAATCTTTATATCATCTCGATTAGTTAATGATACGGCATTTTTTTGACTGTAAAAATATGAATGCCTTTTGTATAAACTTATAAGTTGTAAAGAAACTTCTAAGATTATAAAAGCAATAAGAATTCCGATAATAATTAATACAAAAAAATTAAATAGTTTTTTTATAAAGTTGAACAATTTTTTTTACCCATTTATCTTCAGGAACTTTACAAATTATTTTGCCTTTTTGAAATAAAATTCCTTCGCCTATTCCGCCCGCAATTCCGAAATCGGCTTCTTTTGCTTCTCCGGGACCATTTACAACGCACCCCATTACTGCTATTTTTACATTCTTTTTTGCATTCTTTTTTTGAACTTTTGATAAAGCAACTTCTAAATCATCGACTATTTTTATTAAGTTCACTTTTGTTCTTGAACAAGTAGGACAAGATATAAGCTCTATTCCGGTAGTTCTTAAATTTAAAGATTGTAATATTTGGTATGCAACTCTAACTTCTTCAACGGGATTTGCCGTAAGAGAAACTCTTATCGTGTCTCCTATTCCTTGAGCTAACATTATACCTAAACCGACTGAAGATTTTATTGTTCCTCTAAATATTGAACCGGATTCTGTAATTCCTAAATGTGTCGGATAATTTCTTTTTGAAGCAAATAATTTATATGCTTCAACAGTAGTTTCCACATCGGATGCTTTAAGAGAAACGGCTATGTCGGTAAAATTACAATCTTCCAATATTTTTACATGTTCAATGGCTGCTTTTACAAGAGCTTTTGCTTTTTCCTTTGTTGTGGAAAAATTATGCACTTCTTTTAAAGAACCTGCATTTACACCTATTCTTATCGGAATATGTGCTTTTTTGGCTTCTTTTACCAGTTCCATAACTTTTTCTTTAGAACCGATATTACCGGGGTTTATTCTAAGTTTATCAACGCCTTGTTTTATGGATTCTATTGCTAATCTATGGTCAAAA
>JAEEGL016716001.1_pt1 | contig 13853 bp, 7 predicted proteins | sample 9134231 | NCBI WGS metagenome assembly JAEEGL01 (sample SAMN16246548, study PRJNA631951) | gut metagenome | biome: gut microbiome; feature: rumen; material: fiber-attached | host: Bos | place: Iran: Karaj | collected 2018-10
CTTCGCCGCCATCGCCGCAACGAACGCCACAAGCACTACAAGCTTCTTCATTTCGTTTCCCTTCTCTCACACCACTCCGAAAACGGATGCTCGGCGAGGTTGTTGTTCTTATAGCGGTGGTCGTCCGTGACCTCATGGTCGATCCACCCCGGCAACTCGACAACCGTCTTCTCGTCCGGCAGTTCGATCTCCGCCGTGACGAGCGGGGCGTTAGCACCAAGGAACTCATCAACCTCCCAAAACAGCCCTGCCTCTTTTGCCGGAATACGATACCGGTTCTTTTCCACAAGATTCCCGCACATCGTATCGAGGATTGTCTCGGCATCTTCAACAGGAATCGGATACTCGAACTCGTGGCGCACCAACCCCACGGCATGATCCTTCAGCGTCAGGAACGCTTCGCCTCCAACAACCCTCACCCGCACCGTCGTGCCGTCCTTCGTCGCCACATACCCCTGCCGCATGCGCACAGGCTCGGCCAAGCCGCGCCACGCATCGCTCTTCACCAAAAACTTTCTCTCGATCTCCAATGACATAAGTTACATAATTCCTATCATATCCTCAAATCATCCGATGCGTCATACTCGCATCGCCATTGGCTGTCTCCCCCCTTTGACATCGTGAAGATTCTAGGTTTGTATGCGGCATGGTACCGATCTGTGTCGCGGATAACCGACACATTCATGACAACAGTATTACCCAGCACGACCGGACGGTGTTCACTAGAGTGAATGTGTCCGCAGACACAGACAGTTGGGACCTTCTCTTCTATGCATGACGTCAGCGTCTCGTTACCAAACTTGTTGGCCGGATCGCCGACGATCCAGGAGTCCGGCACCGCCGGCGTGGAATGGGACACGAGCACATCGATCCCAGATGGCATCTTCGAGTAAGCAGCGGACAGAAATTCCGCCGACTTTTCAAACATCCTGTATTCATTCGGATGTCCCAGTCGCTTGTGCTTCGGCTTCGTCCAAGGCGTCCCCCAGATCTTTACGCCCTTGATCTCGACCATTGAGTCTTGCAGGTAGTGGATGTTCGTGCCCTTTGGAAGATGGCAAAGTGGATTCTCCGACGTCAGCGCGAACTCGTCACAATTACCGGCCACGATCACAAACTGCGTTTTCTTGTACTTTTCGCACCAGGGAATCAGCGTGTCGTTCACCCACGCGATCTGCTTGTCGATATGACTCTTGGGAGGCTGGACCGCTGGATATGACCCCTTGCTGAGCATGTCGCCCGCAATGATCGCAATATCGCATCCAGATGGGTCTACGCTGTCCAGGCCGCACTGGTGCAAATCACAACACGCAAGTATTTTCACTTCCGCACACTGAATCATTGTGGATTTATCCGCCTCCGCTGCATTCTTCTTGATTGTGCATGTATCACAATCGCACCCCGCGATGATGCGTATCTCCTTTGCATAGTCACTCTTCCCAACATCACGCAATGCCACGCCACACACGCTGGCCTGCGAAGACTTCCGTTGATCAAACCACGGCCCGGCAAGAACATTGCGCATCAGGCCATCGCCACCCGTGCGCATCTGCCGCTCCAAATCGTCGAACGGCCCACAGAAACTAACGGCCAGACGTTCCGGCAAATCCACACCGTCCTTCAACGTGACCACAAGACGCATCTCGCGTTCGTAGCACCAGCCACGCTTCTTGAAGTACGGCGACAGCTCCGCGGAACAATTCCCGTCGTAGATGCTGTCCGACCAATCCATGGTACCATTCTTGACCACCCTATAGAAATCACGACTATATTCCACGTTCCCGCGGAATCTACCCCGTGTCATACGGCTTGGAATCACATACGCCACGTCAACGAGTTTCACCGAATCAACATCATCTGGATTCAACTGTTCGTATGAAAAGCCATCTCCGCCAGAAATCGCCTTGAAAAAACCTTTGCGTTCACGATGACGTTCCAGCCATGCGCGCACCTTTCGTCCGTCAAACCGAATCCGAACGGCATCGGGACTTCGTTTCCCGTAGTTCATCCACATGGCCACGTCCTCGTAGCGGCTGTACGAGAAGCAGGCCAAATAAACGTTCTGTCCCCAGCACCGTTCAATCCCGTCGTTGGTTTTGTTCGCTGGGGACAAAAGCAGCATGCGCAGGCCTCTCGCAGGCCCGCCCTTCACCTCCTCCATCATCTTCCCAAAAGCGCCCCAGTTGGTGTAGTGGTAGTACGACGTATGCTCTTTCCCGTTGCGAAGCAGAATCTTGGTAAAATCCCGCAACTCGTACTCCGGCACGTCCTTCCCGCCATCGCGCCGTTCGTCCCAGTCTTCATCCATGGTGTTGCGTGTCATGATGTCCATCCTCGCGTTACTGTTTTTCTCCAATGCAAACACAATGAGCTTACTCTGACTTCCCCGCCACATCTACAATGTACAATTCGTACTTCGCACGGCTCTCGCCGACATATTTCAGCTGATTATTTGCATGTTCGAAATTACTTGCAAAAAGCAACACTACATTTGCTTCTAAACCCTTGAAAGACTGAACTGTCGTCTTGAGAATCTTATTACCATTTTCCCACTCAGAAACATTGGTGGTGAATGAAACATTCCTCCCTTGAGAGTCTATGAATCGAGTAAGTTCAGAGACAGCATCTTTTTCAAATGTGAGCACCGCGATGTCACCTGGCGCATTATCTGTCAACAACCGACAAAGCGTTTTATGCACATCATCTTTACTTATCATAGTGACTGGCACTGTCGGCCTTCCAAGGGTATCGTCATCAAAATATGCGAGTGTTTTCTGGTCCTCATATTGTGATATTCGCGCATGGATAGGCTTTGCATTTCTATAGTTCATCTCAAGTCTAAGCTGGCTTACTTCTGCATCTTGAAATAGCGAGGCCTCATTATAATCCCACCCATCAGAATTCTCGTAAGAGAAAATTGTCTGTTCCGCATCGGAAAATAGTATTACCTTACGATCCGACTTTAGTAGTGAGAACAAAATACGAAGATTCCGATTGGTTAGGTCCTGTGCTTCATCCACTATAAGAACATTAAACTTCTGATTACCCGGTATTTTCATTGCCATTGCTTCCAATGTAGCATCTGCTCTAGTCCTTTCGAAACCACCCGTCCCCACAAAATTAAGATTTCTTCCGAACAAAGTACCCAACTGATAAAAACTTGAAATCTTGAATTTACGTTGCGGGAAGCGACGCTTAAGCGCCTCTGCCAATGCTTTATTATAACATACGTAGAGTACTTGCCTACCTTGTTCAGCATACTTCTTTGCCAACGCCATTGAAATAATAGTTTTCCCAGTACCAGCACCACCTTTTACATGACAATAATTGTTATTACATAATGCTGCCAAAACCTTCTTTTGAGGACTTGTCAGCATTTGCTCCGAAACCCGATCCCAATCTGCATATCTCAGATTCTCAACAAAAGGCGTCAAGCATGCTTCAAAGGCGTTCTTAATTATGCCCATCTTTGAGACAAAGTAATGCTGAACTCCGATATGCCTATCAAGTAACTGCCGTATTCTCGTCTCCATATCATGTGCAATCTGATAAGGATTACGCGCCATGCCCATGATTGAAAAAGCATGGTTCTCCTCACCGGGGGGAACCACTACCTGTGTCTTAGTAAATACAACTAGAAAGTCAAATGCCCCCCACGATGTTCCGCTAGTGATATGTGTCTTCACATACTCGTCTACACTATGGATTGCCCCATTTGCTTGCTGATAAATAGGATCAGGCTTACTATCAAGATAGACCATTCCGTCATGAAGATCATAACCCCTTCCCTTCGCATCCACGTTGACGATGCCTTTCCCCGGTACAATCACCACAAAATCGAGTTGATGATCGACACTCCCCGTAATGCTTACATTGTAAAAAACATCCCATTCTATCGGCAGGTAATCACGGAAAAAACGATACAACCGTCGTTCTCCGTCTGCACCAGGGGCTGAGTCAGGAATTAACTTGTACAGTTCCGTGTCATTACTACAGTTTGGATGCATTGTGCTCATGTTCAATCCTCCTTTTCTTTTGCGACAATATGTCCAATTTTATCTGCGTCTTTTTCATTGTTAAACTGGTGAATTACAGAACCGTCGTCGAGTTTATAGCGAATGCCGTTCAACGGTGTCTCGCCATTCGCCATGGCGACCCATTCATACTGCTCCGCATCACTGATAGACGACTCCAACTGTAGTTCAAGTACACGAAGAGCATCCCAACGATCCAATAATGCCTGATGCGTCTGATTATCGAAGTCTTTTAGACAATCGTAACACGAAACGGCAGGGCGACAACCTTCCGCTTTCTGTCCCTGTACAACCACTTTGAATTCAGGAATCGATACAATCTTCAAAAGCTGTTCATCCTCTGTTAGATCGTCCTTGTCATATCCCACGCATCTACACCTACAGTTCTTGAGACTTCGAATCGCATCTAAAAGTATTCCCCTTATAAGATCATCGGCCTCTTCATCGGCCTCTCCCTGTTTTACAAGCGACAACGCACATCCACCACCTCCGGCAGCACGATCAAAAAATACAAAATCATATTCACATGAGCTGAAGTCAAACTTGGTGAGACATCCAATATCCCTACTTGACACTTTAATCGCCCGAGCAATACTCCGTCGGACTGCATAAAGGGCACTAAGATAAGCATTTGCAAGACGCGCCTCGTCAAATCCCAACGTTGCCAAAGTCACCGCACCCTGTAATCTCCAAATGGCTATGTTTGTCTGAACTTCATGAACATAGAAAAGATGTCCACTGCCAAACCCCAATCCTCTCGCTCCTGGATTTATATACTGCAACATTCTGTCCCCGGACTCGCAAGTTATGATTCTTAATCCTTTAACTTTGTGCTTGTTGATCATTTTCCCTCCCCAGTGTACGACCTGCGCGCCACGATTACTGCCAAGTTCAAATCGAATTGTACTCGGGCGTGCAAAAAATACATCAGGAGTAATATAGCCTTTCTCTTTAAGTAGACCAGAACAGATTGGGCACCCTTTGTTTTTCTTACCTTCCAGTTCATCCCTATCATAGACCTTCTTGCACGTAGGACAGTACAGTGTTCTCGCAGACATAGCACCTGCTAAGGTCAATGTATAGGTCGCGTCTCCAGGGTGTGCACTAACTGCGGCAGTTACTGATTCAAACCTTCTTTTGTTACATACAACATTCTGCCCAGGAGCATACTCAAACAGTCCAAGGTCCAACGCTCGTTGCATCTTAACGCCACGCGCATAAAAATCATCTTTAGCAGGAAGTAACTCAATGATATCGGTTGGGAAACCGTACCTAGGAAGGACACATGTCTCACTCAAAACATCAATCGTCTGCGCCATCATCAATTTCTGTTGAGGAAGATTTGGAACTGTCAAATGCCAAGTGTCTTCATTATTGATATCAAATCCAACACCATCGTCATTGTCTGGCATTCTAAAATAGTCCTTCAACCTTGCATTAAGGCGCTCCCGCAAACCCCAGCGCTTTGGCGAAACACTTTCTTTCATGCATGAATCTACATCGTCCCATTCTGGGACACGGCACCCGCCCATATCACGATAGAACCGATAACCATCTATAGTTGTCACATCATTCGGCAAAGGGGAATATTTCTCCCCAAGTTGGAACACTAAATCGTCAGCCACAGAATATGATGTGCCTATTTTATCCCTAAAATGTTCCTCATACCCAACAATCCCGGCAAGATAATCCGAGAGGTCTTCATGACACTGATCACGCCAGGTCTTCAAGTACTCATCACAGCATGTTTTCGTCCTAACAAAAGATGCCTTGATACCATCTTTCTTGTTCCCTTTCTTGAAACGCCAACCAAGCACAAATCTAGAGATGTGTTTCCAATCTTTTGAAACACTCTTTTTTTCTGCTGTCTTCGCTATGCCCGCCAAATACTTGAGAAACGAATGAAGCGCTTCAGCGCGAAAATGACGCGCTGCGTAAATAGCCTGATCCAAATAAATACATGGCGGTGTGATCTCACCCCAGAACAGATCGTGTACGTGCGTATAGAAGTACTGGTCGTGTACACTGACGCCAGCTAACGACAGAATATAAGCTGGCGCACCCGGACGCCGTCCGGCGCGGCCTGCCCTTTGACGGTAATTCGCTGAAGACGGTGGAAGATTACTCAAAAACACGTTATTCAACCCACCTACGTCAATGCCCATCTCGAATGTGGTAGAACATGACAACACATTAATTTTCCCATCAGCAAACAGGCGCTGATATATTGCCCCCATCTTACCATCAATCTGTGCCGTGTGTTCTTGTATGACAAGAGGAAGAACTTCTTCCAATACCCCCGCGTTCACACTTGGTCGTATCTGCATATCGGTACAAACCGCGGAGAATGTTAGGGCAAAACCTCCTTCTGTATTGGCCTTATGCAAGACACCCCAATCCACGAACAACGACCAATACCTCAACAGCCAGTTAGACACTTCCCTTCTTTTGTTCGATTTCTCCCCATACCCACATGAATTCAGTATGCTTGAAGTTATCTTGTAGACCGCATGAACTCGATCACATGTACAAAAATTCGATTTCGTGATTACCTCCTTTCGGTAATCGTCAAGTTCCCCATTGAAACTCTTCTCGGGCTCACTAGTATTGAATCCAATCTGTATATGCCTGATTAAATGATTATATATCGCCACCGCCAGATGTTTTGCGCAATCGGCATCAACACCAAACTCAGAAGCAAGACGATTCCACTCATTATACCTTTCAATAGTCGCCGACGATACTATAATCTGCTTGCGCCCAAGAAGGTTGTAGCGAGATCCATTGCGTAATGCCCTAAGAACCATGAACTTAGAAACGGCCAACAAATCTCCAACCAAAATCTTGTCACGATTCTCAAAGTCCAGTAACTGCGTATAACGATACTGCGGTCCTTCCAGTTTCTCATATAAGCGGCCTCTATCCTTGTCCTTGTCTGATTGCGTAAGAACTTCAACCGTTGGATTATCCTCAACATCTCGTTTCAATGACTCCACGTCATCCAACAGCTTTTGCACCACACTCTCGGTTCCTGGAATCCTTCTGATTTGATTAATCGCGCTTTGCTTTTCTTCTATTTCTTTTTTAACTTTTGCTGGAAGTGTTGGCCTGTACTCTTGCGCCAGTTCAAGAATCAATCGATCAATTAAACGCGACTCCTTTAGTAATTCAAAACGATACGCCAGACGAGCGGCACTCTGACGCGAATCCGAGAATGCCAGAACTTTACGCCCACCTGCCGTAACCTTATCTTGCTTGGCAGGATCGACATCTTCGCCAGACAATGTAGCAAAAGCGTCTAAAAGCGCGATACGATAGATTTCCCCTGTTGATTCATAGGGAGAGACGATACCAAACTTATATGAAGTGTTCACTGAATTTCCACAAGCGACGCATTTGCTTATAAAAGCCGTTGAATTCCCTTCATGGGTTTCATGTCCTTTGTCTGGGATTAAGATACTGTGCAGTTTTATCCACGTTTCTCCGTTATGCTCCGACAACGAGACTTCGCCTGTCATCAAATCAAGCCAAGCCTCAATTAATTCCTGATCTTCATCCTTTGCATCATCATCATAATTCGGTTCCAACCATGAAAACGCATGTAAATAACTATATTCCTGGGTTTCAGAACGGAACACATGCTCTGGGAAAAGACTTTCCGTTTCAATGCGCTTATCAGCATATCCAAGAAGATAGGGATGCCCGCAATAATGGCACACTCCAAAAGTGAATATTTTCTCCCCAGACGGCGCATACTCATCTTGATTGCGAACGAAGCAAGGATGATTAACGTCACCTTTTTCAAAGTATATACCAATATCACATATCTGACGTACCACCTGATGATATCGTACATCTATTAAGGGGCGACGAACTCCCTTCTGAACCGCTATCGCACCAAGATTGAACAAGCAACTCAACTCTTCACCTGTGCATTGCAGTTCACTCGCCAGTTCAGCAAATGACCGCGGCTTGCCAGAAACGCATTCCATGTACTTCTTCACATCGGGATGCGTCACCAATGCCCTAAACAACGCCACTCGGTAGTCAATCAGTTCATGCTTACCGAGACAAAGCGCAACTCTCCATCTTGCATTAATGCTCTCCCTTAACGCCGCTATCGCTTCTTTCTCTTTCTCGTATTCAACCTTCCTAACTTCAAACTCATTCAACCGCTCCTTACTCAGTTGAAGCATCAGTGATGGGATTTCGTAATCTAAAACTTCGCTGTTCTGAATTTCTCGATTCGCAGCCAGATACAAGTAGTAGAATGTGACAAAATCAATACTAGGCACCTCGCTCGGTCCATAAGCCGCAATCTTTTTCCATATTTCAAGAACATCAAGGCGATTGCCTATAAGATTACGATTCCCCTTGTCATCAGTATCTCCATCAATTGCCGATCCCCCAGGCATGGATTCATCATGAAGGAATTCACGCCAAATATCACGATCCGTACCTCGCAGTAATACCAGTTTTGCCAGGAAGCAGACTACATCATCAACCACGATATCGTTGCGCGGATTGTCTGCCACACGATTGGGGAAATCGAAGCACCAAGATAAATCCATGAGACTTTTCGCAGGAATTAATCCGTCACTATCAATCGCCGTCATCACCTGAACGTGGCGTGAAACTGCTTTATTACGTTCTTGACGTTTCTCAAACTCAACCGTATCTTCATAGAGTGTCTTGTTGGCAATATAGAACGACGCCACGCTCTCAACTTTTAGTGGTCTGGCTCCCGTTATGTCTAGTTCTGCCTTTTCACCAAACTCAATCGAGAAGGATTCAGGAGCATCAGGAAATATCTCAGATGCAAACTGACGCGTCGCCGTTTCCTGCTCATTCGCATCCCTACTAGCAGAAAGTGTCGCTGAGGTCGCCAGAAACTGAATTGGACCATGTTTAGGATCTCGCAAACGTCTTTCCAAACGACGCATCAGCCATGCGATTTCCGTCCCGGTCGATCCCGTATAGCAATGGGCCTCATCAAGAATAATAAAATCCCAACAGTCATCGAAGAAGTTGTTATCCGGCAATAACATGAGCCGTTCCAACATTGCATAGTTCGTAACGAGGATGTCGGCCGGTCCTTCTGACTTCCAGCGTGAGCGAGAAAGATATTCGTTAGGCAACGCACCTTCGTCCAACATGCCAGAACTATTGGACTTGGGAAGTTTTCCCCATTCCTCATCAAGCTTCTTCTTGGTGTCAGCTGACATTTCAACACTATCAAGGTCATCTACCGTTTCACCGGTGTATCGCCCAAAAGTTATCTCTGGCAGATTCTTTAGTATCTTCCTCAGTCTGTTAACCTGATCGTTGACAAGTGCATTCATGGGATAAAGTATCATCGCACGAATATGCGGTATGTATCCTTTCCCTGCCGCCTTGTGCTGGCGATATATTGCATCGATCATTGGCAACATGAAACATTCAGTCTTGCCTGAACCCGTCCCCGTGCAAACAACAAGATTCTTTTTCTGAGAACCGGGATACGAACCAGCTTCCTTGACTGAATTGTACTGATGTACGTATGGGCGAAAATCCGACACATCACTATCGAAGTATTTAGCAAATGCGCTCGCCACTTCTGAACACAACATACCCTGATCTACCATGTCCTGCAATGAATATGATGACGACTTGTAACTCTGCGTTACCTCTATGTACGGTGAGCGAACGAAGTCCATGCTGCCTTCGCCACTTCCGTGTTGAAAGGCATCAAATGCCTCCTTAAGCGAAGGCATGGCACGCTTCACCGGCAGGTTCCGATCAAGATACTGGATGATCTTCTCTTTGATTTCCTGTTCCGCATTAACTGGATTCACGACTCAACTCCTTTCAATTAACTTCAATGTTGAGATATGCAAACAATCTCATGTTTGCCACAATCTCGCGCATCAACCTGCGCCAATACAAGACGTTATCCTCAAATTTCTTCTGTTCAAAGTATATCCTGACCAACAGGGTAAGTGTGGAATATGCATCCTCGGAACATATTGGCCTTCGATTGACATTACCCATTCGCCCGATGGTAACCAACACCGCTATCGCGAGTCCCGTTAGAATCAAGCAACTCTCATCGCAAACACCAATAATCGAAAATACTTTATATAAAACCTGCGCCACAAACTCTCCAAGTCCATTGCGCAATTGCTGAGAAAAACTACAGACCTCGATTTTCAGCCTTTCGATTTGCTCGGCTGACAGCCCTTCAGCTTCTATCAAATAGCATTCTCGCGATAAGGATTCCGAGCGCCCATATGCAGTTCGCAAATATAATTCCACATCCACATCAAACCTGACGACAGAAAGATCATTGGCATAATCTATCCTCCCAAATCTACGTCTCCTCACATTCCATTGTCCAGACCTTCTGTCCCTGAATAAATCGTGTTGTCCGTCGAGTTCAACACATCCCTCATTAAATTTGCTCACATTCAAATCAAACTCTTGATTCCAATGATTTCGGAACTTGCACCGCACCCCCATTTCTCTAATCTGGAAATTATTATCCAACCGCGTTATTTCGCGCAGTTTAAACTTATCTTTCTCACATACTAACTTCTCATAAGAATCAATTTTTCGCTGGGCGAGAACAGCTGGGCACCACCCTGCGCCTTTAAATTCATATTCCTCCTTATCCTGATTGTCAATCAACATTCGATTGACGCGTTTCCGAACTTGAATTGTTATCTTAGAAAGCCTCATCTGCCTACGACATCCTTCTTCCATTTGCCCTAACGCGCCATAAAACCATTTGGCTTCTGCAAGAAAATTATAATTTGACATAAGCATACGATATAAGATTTCTGGCAGGCTTTCAATAACCCCTGTTTGCACAAACTGTTCCCAATACCGCTCAACATCTTCCAGCTTGAGTGGTTCGGCATAGCGAGCTAAACGGGAATACAACCAAATATGTCCGTGAGGAACCTTCGGCTCAAGCATGGTGTGGAAGACATTTAGTAACTCATGTTTCTGCTCCAAACCATACAGCTCGCTCTTCGGACGGATTAGCCGCATCTGGCAATCAGCATCAAAACATTTCCCCTGTATCATCAGTTCAGGATGCTTTTCATCATCTGGCATCAATGCCAAAAACAACTCCCCGTCTTTGTCCACTGCCGTTTGTTGAGACAGTAGTTCAGTCAAGCTATAAAATGATCCAATACCGTCTTTTGAATACAAATTCCGCCTAACAAGTGGATTTAGAAAACAATCATTCAGAGTGTTATCAGTATATACCACTGCCTTGTAACATTTGGTATCACCATGTGGGATATAGACACCCCAATTACCGACAGAATCTTTACAAAGAAATGCCTTTAAAGGGGCATTGCCGAACCTTGCAACATCTCTACCATTACATGAAAGCGTTTGTATCTGAATATCTCCATTATAGACAAAGTCCCGATCCTGTGGCAGAAGTTTCAACAACGGAATACGCCAAACACCATTGACCGGTTCCGATGTCTGATTGTCAAGTGGTACTCCTTCAAATGAGAAATTGGGAGGCTGTAGGTTTCCCGGCAGACACACATACCATCCCTCTGCATCACCCTTGAACGTGAAGTCTTTCGGCTCATTGCTTGATACATTCTCGTCCCAGTCCGCCATTCCATGAGCAAACCAGAAGAACATTCCCTCGTCAAGAGCGTATACTTGTTCGCTTCTCCCATTCGGCCCAGCTAGATAATATCGAACTCGGTTGCGAATGCGATCGCGAATGATTTCCTCTCCATCAGAAGACTTCTTGATCTTCCATCCTTCGTACCTGACCTCTCCGCATTGTTCCAGTTGAGACGCAAGTTTGCTTGGCAACCAAACCACATGTCGCACCAATGTTGAGACTCGCGTTCCGTCACTGCCGAGAATCTTGCATTTCACTTTAAGACGATGAAGATTATTCCCAAGCGTTGCCTCTGATAAAATCAACTCTATATCGTCCCGCTCTTCCTCATTAACTTGCCAAAGGCAGGTATGTTCAGCGTCCAAATCGGAAATCGTGAATTTACAATCCCCCCTACAGACCGACATATCGCCAGAAGACAATCGTTCTGATTCACCTTCTGTGATTAATATTTTTGGAATCCGTGCGGCTACCTTTATGGATAAACCTTCAGTTATTTCCAGTGTCGCCGTCCTTGTCGGACGAGAGCTAATCAAAATGCGCACCAACCTAAAGTGACAATTCTGATGTACGTTCCTCACATGAAGATCAAATGGCTCTTCCACGGTCACTACAACGCCATCGTGAGTACCACTAGTCAATTGGAGAGGTCTATCGCCTATCGAAACTAGCAGTTCATCTTTACTGAATGGTATCACGCCATCCTCTGGCACGATTTTCCACCATGAGCTGCGAGAATCATGAATGTCGGACACATATCGGTAAAACACACCTGTAATTTCGGGAGATACTTCAATTGCTTTCATCCCGGCGAACGTCACTTTTGTCCTGTACCCGTCAAGCCCGTAGAACTTATTACGCCTAGGGACATCGACCCTATGCCCATTAAAATACAAAACCGTAGATCTTGTACCTCGGATTCTGTCAATCCCCACTCCCATACCTATTGAGACGCCGCCAGACCAATGTAAATACACTCCAACATTAGCACGATCATGGAATTTCTCCTTGCTAGCATCAAAAATCCGATGGTGCCACAGACCTGGATTGACATCCCCCTCAAAAGCTTCAACAAAATCCGCAAAATCCGTACCCGCAGGCTCTCCTCGTTGATAAGACATCAGGAGCAACGTCAAATAGTCTGGCGGATTATCGTATGCCTCTATGTTGAAACGACTATCACTAGGCAAATCGAGACATTTCTTCAACCCATACCACAAATGAGACGTACGCCCCTTTTCCTTATTGTCCAATAACCAACATTGTGCTTTGAATGATGCATTTGTCAATTCGACATCTGGGAAAACCGCTTGCCAACACTGGCGAGGTGTGCCACCTCTTCTCTCATCCTCATTCCAGCTTGCCTGCAGATAGTTCTGCCCATCACTGTTTTCAAAGAAGTCTATAAACCATGATGCTACCCGAGCGTACGGAAAGAAACCCGGTAATTTCCAATCCAATATTGTGAGGCGCGTTTCATCATCCAAGCCTAGTGCGATTTGGAAAAGAGATTTTCCGCCCGCCATCTCAGTTTGGATAAAACTATCTATCTTATGAATGTCTTTCATCGGTTCCCTCTATTCCATGGCTTGATCTTTTAGATTTATTTCACGCGCCCCATACTTACCCCTGCCTGAAACACCTCTGGATGGATTCCCCTAATTGAGCAGTAACTCTTTGAGGCCTCGCGGGTGGTGGTGATGATGAGATGGTCGAGGAGGCGGACTTGCGCGATTTCGGAGAGGTCGGCGAGACGGCGGGTGAAATCAAGGTCGCCTTTGCTCGGTTCGAGGTCTCCGGAGGGATGGTTGTATATCATTTCAGCCCCCCGCTTTCTTGATAACCCACTTGCCGCATTTGTCGCCGCCTTCGCGGACAAGAAGCCCAACCTCTTTCATCGCACGAATGGCGCGCAACAAATCAACAGGAAAGCCATCAAGTGCTACAACGCCCTCGTCCGCGATCCTTGCCAGCAAATCATGAAACTTCGCCATCTGCATTTCTCCTATTGTTCCAATGTGGTTACAAATTCCCAATGACCGGACTTCCTGCCACCGATGCGCCTGAGTTTGCCCGCCTTCTTCAAGGCGTTGATATGATAATAAACACCATCCGTCGTCATTTCCAATTCGCTTGCAAGTTCAGGTAGCGACAAGGTAGGCGACCGTCCGATCAACTCA
>JAEEGL010523094.1_pt1 | contig 13852 bp, 10 predicted proteins | sample 9134231 | NCBI WGS metagenome assembly JAEEGL01 (sample SAMN16246548, study PRJNA631951) | gut metagenome | biome: gut microbiome; feature: rumen; material: fiber-attached | host: Bos | place: Iran: Karaj | collected 2018-10
ATCGTGCGCTGGATGATGCCCTGGGCAGAAAGGTACATCAGCCCCGTCGTCAGCTCGAGCAAGATTGCTGCAGCGATGATGACGGTCAGACTGGTGTTCCGCTTCAGGAAAAGGCGCAGACGCTCCCACCAGCTCTTCTTGGCTTTTACGTTCTTGGTCATCTTTAGGTAATTCGCCACAAATTTACACAATTTTTTCCAACCACCATCAAAATTAAGATATTTTCACAAACAAACCCCTCCAACAAGCCCCCAAAACCCGCCTAGCTCCACTCTTGCTCCAGCGTAGCTCCAGCCCAGCTCCAGCCCAGGAGAGTGGAGCAAGGTTGGGGCAAGGGTGGAGCAAGGGTGGAGGTAAGCGGGCTTTGAGGGGGTGTCGCACGGCCACTTTCGGGCACGACATAATCAAATAATTGAGAACGGGGCGTTTTTTTCCAAAAAAGTGCTTTTTTGCGATTTTTGGAAAAAAGTGGGCCTGTGCGGTGGCAGTTTGCTATATTTGTGTCGGGAAAGGCTTCCACAGGCCTGTCTTATGGTTTAATTAAAGATAAAGGAGAAATAACTATGGCATCAAGTAACAATTGGCTAAACTTCCTGAATGGTCAGCTGGGAGGTATAGTGTTCTGTAAGGGCAAGAACGGCAGAATCCACATGCGCGCTGTCGTGAAGCCCAAAAACCCGAAGACCGAGGCGCAGCAGGAGCAGCGCATCCTCATGTCGACCGTGATTGCGGCGTACCGTCAGATGAACACGGTGTGTAACCACACGTTCGAAGGCTTCAAGGAGGGCGTGGATAGTATGAACCGCTTCAAGGCGCTGAACCTGCGCATGCTGCGGCAGACGATTGACGAGGCCCTGGCCGCGGGGCTCACCGACGACGACATCCGCGCGTTCACGCCGCTGGGCACGTCGCAACTGGTGCCGAACGCGTACTACGTCGCCCTGGGGTCGCTGCCCGAGGTGACGCCAGTGCTGCCTGACGCACTGCGCAGCGTGGCGCAGATGCCGCTGTCGGCAAACTCGTACCAGGCCGTCATCGACGACTACGGACTGGCGCGCGGCGACGTGCTGACCTTTGTGGCCATCGAGGGCGAGGAGCCCACCAGACAGCAGTTCCGCGCGGTCAGCATCGTCCTTGACCCGACGTACGGCGACGGCGCGCAGGCACCGCTCTCTGAACCACTCGTCAGCAGCAGCGGCACCATCCACTTGCCGTCGCCGCGCAACGAGGGCCGTCTGGCCATGCTGGCCTACACCCCGGGCTGCGTCAGCTATGAGCTGGGCGGCGACACCATCGGCGCGGCAGGCATCATCGTCAGTCGTAAAAGGCGCACCAGCTGGCAGTATTCTAACTGTCAGCTGGTGTGTGGTAGTGCGCAGGGTGGCAGCGGCTACTGCTCCATGCGCCAGGCACTCGACCTCGCACTGGGGCGCACACCTTACTTGGTGGCACCGCCCAGCGCAATGTAAAGGGCTATGATGGCCTGAGCACCGTTATACATGTTGGTGACCTCGCTGATCTGCGCATTGAGCAGACTCTCCTGGGCCGTGAGCACCTCGAGATAGTTGGCTTTACCGTTGTCCATCAGCTCGTGTGTTCCGTTGTAGGCCTCATGGAGCACGGCGACCTGTCGCTGGTAGTAGCCGTTTTTCTGGAAGGCCGCCTGGCAGTCGGCAATGGCTTCGTTCACCTCGTTACCGGCGTCGATGACCGTTTGCACGTACTTCTGCTTCATGTCTTCCTCAGTGAGCTGGGCATGCTTGTAGGCGGCCTTGATCTTGCCACGGGCGAAGATGGGCTGCGTCAGCGAGCCGATGGCCGTGAGAAGCAGCTTGCCGGGGTCCATGATCATGCCGCCGCCGCTGTTGGTCCAGCCTGCTTCGCCGCTCAGCGTGATGCTGGGGAAGAAGGCCGACCGCGCGCTCTGCGTGTTGTAGAAAGCCTCTTCCAGCGAGTAGTTGGCCAGGCGGATGTCAGGGCGCCGCTGCAGCAGTTCGGCGGGAACACCCGTGCTCAGGTCCATGCCCAGGGGGTAGCCGCTCCACTTGTTGCGCGCGATGTGCTGCGGCGTCTGACAGAGCAGACTCGAGATGGCGTTCTCAGTTGCGCGGATGTTGCGCCGGGTGTCGACTATCCTGCTCTTCACGTCGAGGTAGGACGACTCCAGCTGGTTGACGGCGGTAGAGTATATCTTGCCGTTCTCCCACATGGCAGTCTGCGTGTCGAGCGAGGCCTTCCAAAGGCTGTCGGTCATGGTCAGAATCTCCATGGTCAGGTCGAGCATCTGAAGCTGGTAGTACTGCTGGGCAGTGGTGGCAATGAGGTTAGCGCGGATGGCCTCCTCGTTGACCTGCGACTGCAGCAGCACGGCCTTGGCGGCACGCTTCTTGCTGGTGATGGAGCCAAAGACGTCGAGGTCCATCGACAGCTGCAGCGGCAGCGAGTAGGTCTTGGCCCAAGGGTTCTTGTCGAACTTCGACAGCGTGCCCTGCGGCGAGAACGCCAGCGAGGGAAGGTAGGCCAGACGGGCAGACATCAGCGCGGCCTCGCTCTTCTCGACCGCTAGACGGGCGGAGTTCAGGTCGGTGTTGCTGGCAAGCACACGCTCAATAAGCTCCTGCAAGAGCGGGTCGGTGAAGAACTCACGCCATGACAGCGTCGCTATTGACGTGCTGCCTGCCTCGCCGAGAGACAGTGCCGGACCGCTCTTCTCACCCTCCATCGGCGTGCCGAAGACGGTAGCCGGAGCCTCGTACTGGTGGTCGTACTTATTATACACACCGCAACTGGTCAGCAGCAGGCACAGACCTACGCCGAGGACGGCACGGCTCACCTCGTGAGCGCCCTGGAAGCGCTCATGGAGCTTCTGGAAGGCTATGAAGAAGACAGGCACGACGAACAGCAGTGCTATGGTTCCGACAGCCATACCGATGGCCACACCCAGGGCTAACACACGGTTGCCGTTGGCGCCGGCACCACCGGAGATGATCAGGGGTATCATGCCGACAATCATACAGATGACCGTCATCAGAATCGGGCGCAGACGCTCCTCACAGGCCGCGAAGGCGGCATCGGTAATGGACATGCCATGGGCACGGTGCTCCGAGGCCACCTCGGTAATCAGGATGGCGGTCTTGGCCAGCAGACCGATGAGCATGATGACACCCGTCTGCAGATAGACGTTGTTGTCCATGCCGGGCAGACTGAACTGGGCGCAGAGGTAGGTGATGCCGAACGAGCCCATAAGGCCGAACGGGACGCTGAGCAGCACGGCCCAGGGGGTAAACCAGGAGTTGTAGAGCGATGCCATAATGAGGTAAATAAGGATGACGCAAATAATGTAGATGATGGTCGTGGTGTTGGAGCCCGCTGCCTCTTCAATCTCAAGCGACATGCCGCTATACTCGTAGGAGGCGCTCTTGGGCATCTCCTTCTCGAAGACCTCGGCAATCACCTGGTGGGCCTCACCCTCGCTGTAGCCGTTGGCAGGCGTGACCATACATGTAATGCTTTGGTACAGATTGAAGTGCTCGATGTTCGAGGGTCCGACAATCTCCTTCAGCGTGACAAACTGGGAGATGGGGGCCATCTTGCCGTCTTTAACCTTGACAAAGATGTTCTGCAGGGAGGCCTGGTCGAGACGGTACTCGGGAGCTGCGGCTATCATCAGGCGGTAGACCTTGCCAAACTGGTTGTAGTTGCCTACGTACGCACCGCCACAGAAGGCGCCGAGGGTCGTGAGCACGTCTCTCGGTGACACGCCGGAACGGTTGCACTGGGTGGCATCTACCTCGACCTGGAACTTCGGGTAACGCTCAGAATAGCTTGACATAGCCGAGCTGATCTCGGGACGCTCGGAAAGCTTGGCCAGGAAGTGGTCGGCCTGCTTGGCAAACTCAGACAGGTTGCCGCCCGTGGGGTCCTGCAGGATAAGGCTGACGGAGTTGCTCGTACCATATCCGGGAACCTGGGGCATCTGGAAGGGCAGAACGACGGCGTTCTTGATGCTCAGGCAGTCGAAGTAGAAACGGCCAATGATCAAGTCGATATAGTGGTTGAAGCCTTTACGTTCTTCCCAGTTCTTCAGACGGGCCACAAGGATGGCCATGTTCGAGCCGGCACCAGAGATAAGGCCGTATCCGCAGGAGATGGAGTAGCTTTCAAGCTCGGGAATCTTCTTCAGCTTCTCTTCCACCTGCTTGGTCAGCTCGTTGGTCTGCTGCAGCGTGTAGCCTTCCGGGGCGCGGATTTCAGCCATGAAGCAGCCTTGGTCCTCCTGAGGCACAAGACCGGTGGGCAGGCCACGCATGGAGAAGAAGAGCAGCACGGCGGCGACCACCAGCAGAATCCACGCTAGCGCGGGGCGCTTGATGAACTTTTTCAACGACTTCGAATACTTATTGGCGACAGCATGGTAGCTCGCATCGTAAGCCTTTTTGGTATAGTAAGTCAGGGAACGCTTCTGCTGGCCTTCCCCTTCCGACATCTTCAGCATGATAGCACAAAGGGCAGGACACATGGTCAGTGCAGATACGCAGGACAGGCCCACGGAGGAGGCCAGGGTTACGCCGAATTGCGTGAAGAACGTGCCCGAGGTGCCCGACATAAATGTAACGGGGATGAACACGGCCATAAATACCAGCGTACAGGAGATGACCGCCATGGACACCTCGTTCATGGCTTGCCTGGTGGCCTCCTTGGCGTCGCTGACGCCGCCCTCCATCTTCGCCATCACTGCCTCGACGACGACGATGGCATCGTCGACCACCGTACCGATGGCAAGCACGAGGGCGAAGAGTGTCAGGATGTTGAGCGAGAAGCCCGCGGCCATCACGATGGCGAAGGTACCCATCAACGACACGATGACTGAGAGTGAGGGGATAATGGTCGCCTTCACATTCTGAAGGAAGAAGAACACGACGAGGATGACGAGTATGATGGCGATGACCAGCGTTTCCACCACATTGTCGATGGCGGCATACAGGAAGTCGTCGGAAGTCATCAGCGTCACGAACTCAAGGCCCGCGGGCATCGTCTTCTGCATGTCATCGCAGATCTTCTTGATGCGGGCGTTGACCTCCGTGGCATTGGCGCCAGGTGACTGGAAGATCATCATCATGGCGCCGGGCTTGCCGTTGATGTTAGAAACGAAGCTGTAGCTCTCGGCACCTATCTCGACCGTGGCCACGTCGCCCAGCTTCAGCAGGTGACCGCCGTCGTTGGTCCTGAGCACGATGTCGTTGAACTCCTCAACGGTCTTCAGCGTGCCCTTGTACTCCATGGTATACTGGTACTTGTTCTCAGAGTTCTCGCCAAGGGAACCCGTGGCGGCCACGAAACTCTGGCTGCTGATGGCGCTGATGACATCGGTGGGCTCCAGGCCGTACTGCGCCATGACGTCGGGCTTCATCCATACGCGGAGCGAGTATTTGTTGCCCAGTGCCATGACTTCACCCACACCTGTGATGCGCTGAAAGCGGGGCTTGATATTGATGTCGACGTAGTTTGAGACGAAGTCATTGTCGTACTTGCCGTCCGAACTCCTGACGGCAAGCACGCACAGGATACTGTTCTGACGCTTCGACACGGAGACACCGACCTTCGTTACGTCAGCGGGGAGCGACGACGAGGCCTGCGACACGCGGTTCTGAACGTTCACCGTCGCCATGTTTGGGTCGGTGCCCTGCTTGAAGTACACGTTGATGCTCACTTCACCGGTCGTGGTGGCCTTCGACGTCATGTAAATCATGTCCTCTACACCGTTGATACTCTCCTCCAAGGGCTGGATGACTGACTCCATGATTGTCTGGGGGTCAGCACCGGTGTAGTTGGTCGATACCATGACCGTTGGGGGCGCAATGTCAGGGTACTGCTCGACGGACAGAGAGTTCATGGCAATGTATCCGACCATCGCAATGACTATTGAGATGGCACATGCCATGACGTAGCGGTTAATGAAAATATTGTTTTTCATACTTTCTGGATTAGGATATTCGCTATGTCGGTATGACGTTATAACGACATTACTTCTCTACACTCTTGGGGGCCTCAGGGAACAACACCTTCTGGCCGTCGGTAACGTTGTTGGCTCCGACGGTGACTATCTTGTCGCCAGGGGTCAGACCGCTGGTCACGATGAACTGCTCACCGTCGCCAAGGTCTACCGTTGTCACTTCAACAGCCGTTGCCGTACTGTCTGCCTGCACCTTAAATACTTGCTGCTTGTCCTGGAGCTTCACCACAGCCACCTGGGGAACGACAATGACGTCGGTCTCGTCAAAGGGAATGACCACGCTGCCCTGGATGCCGGAGAAGAGTGTGCCGTCAGGGTTGGGGAAGGTGGCTTTGATGGAGATAGAACCCGTCGTGGCGTCAACCATACCCGAGGCACGGGTGATACGGCCCTTGTGCGGATATTCCGTACCGTTCTTCATCACGAAGGTCACCTCGGGGAAGCTCTTCAGGGCCACATCGGCTTTCATCTTGTAGCCCTCGGCCACGGCGCGTTCTATGATGGACTCAGACACCGAGAACTCGGCATCCATATTGGTGTTACCACTGACAATGGTCATCTGTGTCGCTGGGGACATCTGGTCGCCGGTGCGAACGGGAATCTCACCAATGACGCCCGTCACCGGAGCGGTGATGGTACAATAGCCGAGGTTCACCTTGGCACGATTCACATAGGCTCGGCTCTGAGCTACCGAAGCCTGAGCTTGTTTGTAGGAGTTCTCGGCATTGTCGAGCATGTAACGGCTTACGATCTTCTTATCGAACAGGTTCTTGTTCGATTCGTACTCCAGCTTGGCACTGCTCTCTGCGGCAAGCGCAGCCTGAAGGTTGGCCTGGGCAGTCTCCAGCTCCAGCTGGGCGTCGCGCTGGTCGATGACGAAGAGCACCTGACCCTTCTTGACCTGCTGGCCTTCGACAACGGCAATCTTGACTAACTGGCCGCTGACCTGGGGGGTGATGATGACGTCAGTCTGGCCTTTCAGCTTGGCACTGAACTTCACGGGCACCTTGATGTCCTGTTTCTCTACTGTGAGGGTCTCGTACGATGTCTGCGTCTGCACGGGCATGTCGATACCGCAGGAGCTTAACCCTGCTACGACGGCAAGGGCAAACATCCATTTCATGGGGTTCTTTACTTGTTTCATATGAGTTGTTTTAGGATTTTGATTCACATTGGTTGATACGACATATAGGGGAGTGCTGTTGATAACACCCCCCTAATGTGTGGTGGATTGACTTACTCTTCGGGCGAGAAATCGTCCTTGCCTACGCCGCAGATGGGGCATACCCAGTCCTCAGGAATGTCTTCAAAGGCTGTGCCGGGGGCGATGCCGCTGTCGGGGTCGCCGGCTTCGGGGTCATACACGTAACCACAGGTGTCGCAGATGTACTTTTTCATAATGCTTAAATAGTTTTGTTAGTAATAAAGGTATTGAGTTTATCAATGATAATTTCGGGTTTTATCTGGTAGAGGCAGGCGTAGTCGCCACGGTGGCAGGACTTCTGACCGAAGATGCTGCAGGGACGGCATTCGAGGGTGGTCTGGATGGCATTCTCTGCTTTCTGCCCCCAGCCCATGAAGCCGGCGTAGGGGTGTGTGGCGCCCCAGACACTGATGACGGGGATGCCTGTGAGCGAGGCCAGATGCATGTTGGCGGAGTCCATGGAGAGCATTACATCGAGGTGGCTCATCAGGATGAGCTCTTGGTGCATGTTATCCACGTACTGGCCTATGTAGAGGCACTGGCTGAATAGTCGGCACCAACGGGTGAACCACTGCTCTTCCTGGTCACCCCTGCCGAAGAGCAGGATGCGGGCTTGAGGGTGCTGGCGGGTAAGCTGCTCAATGACCTGCTGCATGAGTTCGGGAGGATAGACTTTTCCCTTATGGGCGGCAAAGGGTGCTATGCCTATCCAGTGCTCGGCAGGACCCTTGATGTTGAAGGGGGCCTGCAGTTCGCCGAGGTTGCCACCCTCGGGGGGGAAGATACTCGTGAAGTCGATGCTGACGGGATAGCCCAGCTTGGAGAATACGTCGATGTAGTTCTCGAAGGAGGTGGGCTGCTGGTAGAGCTGTTTCTTGTTTTTCTTGGTAAGCAGGCGGCGCCCCTTGCGGTGTTTGTCGATATGGGCTACGCGGTAGCGGTGTCCGATGTTGAAGCGCAGGCGCAGGAACTCTGAGCGCAGCACGTTGTGAAGGTCGGCAATGCCGGTAAACTGCTTGGCAGAGAGGCGGCGGAAGAGGGCGTTGAGGCCGCGCAGCCCGCGGTACTCGTACTTGAGGTCGGCACCCATGAAGCCCACGTTGGGAGCCAGGTCTTCAAAGAGGGGGCGCGACGACCCTCTGCTGAGCACGGTGATGCGCAGGTCAGGGTACTGGTGGGCCAGCGACCAAACTACGGGGACTGCCATGGCGACGTCGCCCAGGGCGGAGAACCGTATGACGAGTATGTGCTCCTTCTTCACGTCCCTTTTGACTCTTGCCTTTTACTTCTTACCTCTCACCTTTTATCTCTCACTTCTTACTTTTTCACCTCTCACCTCTTACTTCTTATACAGCACGGGGTTGGTGCTGGGGTCGTTGTACATCTTCATCTGGCGGTAGACTTTCATGTACTTGCGGCCAGCTTCGATGTCCTCGAGCAACTGGTCGATGGCAGTGGAGAGGTCCTTCTGCTGTTCGAGCAGCACGTCGAGCTTGCCCTGGCAGCGGGCGATGTGCTCTGCGTCAGCGTCCTGGCGCTCGGTCTGCTCCTGCATGTGCCAGATCTTCAGGGCGAGGATGCTCAGGCGGTCGACGGCCCAGGCGGGGCTTTCGGTGTTCAGACGCGCGTCGGGCAAGGGCTTGACATCGCTATAGTGCTGACGGAAGTAGCTGTCTATTTCCTCCACGAGGTCGGTGCGGTCCTGGTTGGAGTGGTCGATGCGGCGCTTCAGACCCAGGGCATCGACAGGATTGATGTGGGGGTCACGGATGATGTCCTCCAAGTGCCATTGTACCGTATCTATCCAACATTTCAGGTAGAGACTGTTCTCAATGGTTCCTGCCGCGTAGGGGTTGTTGATATTGGCATCGACGTTATCAGTCAGGTGATAGTCGTGAATAGCCTGAACGAAGATTTTGTTTGCTTGTTCTGTGAATGTCATACCAGTTGTTTTTTGATGTTTGGTGCAAAGATACGAAAAATAGTTCAAAAGTAGACGCACCTTGTTGATAATTTAAATATATTTTGTATCTTTGCGCCCAATATATGAAGATTGTAGTTGACGATAAGATTCCTTATATCCGCGAAAAGCTGGCTGTTTTGGCTGACGAAGTGGTGGCGCTGAGGGGGGCGGAGATAACGGCAGACGACGTACGTGATGCCGATGTCCTGATTGTCCGGACACGTACGCGCTGTGACGAAAGGCTTCTGAGTGGCAGCAGGGTGAAACTGGTGGCAACGGCGACGATAGGCTTCGACCATCTGGACACTGACTACCTGGAACGGGCAGGCATAGCGTGGACCAACTGTCCTGGGTGTAACAGTGGCTCGGTGGCCCAGTATGTGGAGTGCTCGCTGCTGCAGCTGCAGCGCCACAAGGGACTTGAACTGAAGGGTGCCACTATCGGCATCGTAGGCTGCGGTCATGTAGGCTCGAAGGTGAAGAGGGTGGCTGAACGTCTGGGCATGCGTGTCCTGGTGTGTGACCCCCCGTTGGAGGAAGCTCTCTCCAAGGGGAGGAAGTACGGGGAGGAAGCCCTCTCCAACGGTGGGGAGTGGGTATCCCTCGACACGATTGCGCGCGAAGCTGACATCATCTCTTTCCACGTGCCTTTGACTAGGGAGGGACGTCATGCCACCTGGCACATGGCTGATGAGGCTTTCTTCCATCGGCTGGCTCGTGTACCTTATATAATAAATACGAGCCGGGGCGAGGTGGTGGACAACTGTGGGCTGCTGTCTGCCCTTGATGAGGGGCGCGTCCGTGATGCCGTCATCGACGTCTGGGAGCATGAGCCTCATATCGACCTGCGCCTGCTGAAGCGGGTCTTTATAGGTACGCCTCATATAGCTGGCTATTCGGCTGACGGCAAGGTAAATGCTGACAACATGGTGATTGACGCCCTGTGCCAGCAGTTCCACTTGCCTCATCCAGGAACGATAGCGCCTCCTTCACTGCCCGCAGGGTTCGTCTATTCTGACACCTCCCTGCCGCTTAGTGACAGGATGAGCGGCAGTCCGATACAGTTGAGCGGCAGTCCGATACAGTTGAGCGATGCTTTGGACGATAGTCCGTTGCAGTTCTATGACCCCTTGGTGGACAGCCGCAAACTGAAGGAAAACCCTGAGCGTTTTGAATCTTTACGGAATAATTATCCATTAAGAAGAGAGTTTTTGGAAGAGAAACAGGGTTAATTTGTCAGCTAAAAGTGTCAAAACAACATTTTTGGGGGCTAAAAACTGCACAACATGGGGTGGTTTGTGCAAAAAGAAGTGCTTTTTTCTTAAAAATATTTGCGTACGTCAATAAAAATTTGTTACTTTGCACCCGCTAAGCCGCATTTTTGGTATTGGCACATCAAAAAAAGAGATTTCAAGTATTAACATTTAAAAGAAAAGATTATGTCAGAAATTGAAAGCAAAGTAAAGACTATTATTGTTGACAAACTCGGTGTTGATGAGGCAGAGGTTAAGCCCGAAGCAAGTTTCACTAACGACCTTGGTGCTGACTCACTGGATACTGTAGAGCTCATTATGGAGTTCGAGAAGGAGTTCGGTATTTCCATTCCCGACGATAAGGCTGAGAAAATTGGTACCGTTGGCGACGCTATTGCTTACATTGAGGAGAACGCAAAATAAATTAATGAGTAATTAGTCATTAGGAATTAGGAATTAGGATTACTAATTTGGCGGATTCCTACGCTGAATGTAATCACAATTTCTAATTCCTAATTTTTAGTTTCTATTGCAGAGATTATATGGAATTAAAAAGAGTAGTGGTAACTGGCATGGGTGCCGTAACGCCGCTTGGCAATAACCCTAAGGAGACTTGGGAGGCTATGCTGGCTGGTAAGAGCGGTGCTGCCCCTATTACCCTTTTCGACCCTGCCAAGTTCAAGACACAGTTCGCCTGCGAGGTGAAGAACCTGGACGTCAATGCCTATATTGACCGCAAGGAAGCCCGCAAGATGGACCGTTACACGCAGTTGGCCATTATTGCTGCCAAGCAGGCAGTAGAGGACAGCGGCATGGATGTCGAGGCTGAGGACAAGAACCGCATCGGCGTCGTCTATGGCGTCGGTATTGGCGGCATCAAGACCTTCGAGGAAGAGGTAGGCTACTATGGTGCCCATCGTGAGGACGGGCCCAAGTTCAATCCTTTCTTCATTCCGAAGATGATTGCTGACATCGCTGCAGGTCAGATTTCTATTATGTACGGCTTCCACGGCCCCAACTATATTACGGCTTCTGCCTGTGCCTCGTCAAGCAATGCATTGGCTGACGCCTTCAACCTGATACGTCTGGGCAAGGCCAATATCATCGTGGCAGGTGGTGCTGAGGCAGCAGTATGCGAGACGGGTGTGGGTGGCTTCAACGCCATGAAGGCCCTGTCGACTCGTAATGACGAGCCCGAGAAGGCCAGCCGTCCTTTCAGTGCCAGCCGCGATGGCTTCATCATGGGCGAGGGTGCTGGTTGCTTGATTCTCGAGGAGCTCGAGCATGCCAAGGCCCGTGGTGCCAAGATATACGCTGAGATGGTTGGTGCAGGCATGAGTGCCGATGCACACCATATCACTGCCTCACATCCTGAGGGACTGGGTGCCAAGCTCGTCATGCAGAACGCCTTGGAGGATGCAGGCATGCAGCCTGAGGACATCGACTATATTAATGTTCACGGCACGTCGACGCATGTAGGTGATATCTCTGAGGCTAAGGCCATCAAGGATGTCTTTGGCGATGCCGCTTACAAGCTGAACATCTCGTCGACGAAGTCCATGACTGGTCACCTGCTGGGTGCTGCTGGTGCCGTTGAGGCTATGGCTACTGTGCTGGCTGTGCAGAACGACATCGTTCCTCCCACCATCAACCATGAAGAGGACGATAAGGACGAGGAGATTGACTACAACCTCAACTTCACCTTCAACAAGGCTCAGAAGCGCGAGGTTCGTGCTGGTCTCAGCAACACGTTCGGCTTTGGCGGTCACAACGCCTGCGTAGTATTCAAGAAATTCAAATAAGCAATTAGGAATTAGGAGTTAGAAATTAGGAATGTTGATTTCTAATTCCTAATTCTTATTTTCTAATTCATCATGCCATTCTATGGAAATCAGAGATATCATTGATGCTCTCCGTCTCCCTTTCCGCAAGGAGAAGGAGCTTTTTTCTACCTTCCGCGCCATATTGGGGTTCTATCCGCGCAACATCAGCCTCTACAAGCAGGCACTGCTGCACAAGAGCGTGGGACGACGTAATGAGAAAGGACGGCCAGTGAATAACGAGCGCCTTGAGTTCCTTGGCGACGCCATCCTCGATGCCGTGGTGGGCGATATTGTCTACCGACACTTCGAGGGCAAGCGCGAGGGTTTCCTCACCAACACCCGTTCCAAGCTGGTCAGTCGCGACACCTTGGGAAAGTTGGCCAAAGAGATGGGAATTGACCAACTGGTGAAGTCTGCCGATCACTCCACGTCGCACAACAGCTATAAGTCAGGCAATGCCTTCGAGGCTTTGGTGGGTGCCATCTATCTCGACCGTGGCTACGATGCCTGCATGCGATTTATGGAGAAGCGCATTCTTGCACAGGTCATTAACATCGACAAGGTGGCATACAAGGAGGTGAACTTCAAGTCGAAGATGCTCGAGTGGAGCCAGAAGAACCGTGTGAAGCTTGAATTCCGTGACTTGGAGCAGCATAAGGACGAAAGCTCCGGCAGCCCTGTATTTACCACGCAGATCTTCCTCGAAGGCATAGCAGGCTGCAAGGGTACAGGCTACTCTAAGAAGGAGAGTCATCAGAACGCCTCCAAGGATACGCTACAGCGTCTGCGCCGTGAGCCTCAGTTCATTGACGAGGTATTTGCTGCCAAGGCCGACCGGACCAAGATGGAAGAAGAGCCTGTGATGGCAGCTCCTGACATTGACAAACTGCAGGAAGAACAGCAGAACTTCATCATCGAGCAGCCTAAGGAAGACTTTGGTCAACAGGTACCATTGGTAGAGTCTGACACTGCTGCCAGCACTGTTCAGCATGAGCTTGACGATGACTTCACCCTCGACGACATTACTGCCACCCCACGCGAGAAGAGCCGTGAGGAAATCATTGCAGAGGCTGAAGCAGCAGCTTTCGCAGAATCAGTCGGTAACTGAATGCTGCTCAGTCGGTAACTGACTGCCGTTCAGTCGGTAATTTGGTAAATAATACCTTATTCCTATAAAAAATCGAAAAAAGTTTATTCTTTCCAATGCTTTTTTGTAATTTTGCAGCCTATTAGTATATGTAAATGAGTCTGACCAAGATAATAGGAAAGGTATTCGTACCCCGCCAAAAGGCCTTGGAAAAGCATCAGAGTGGGGGAGAGGCGCTGCAACGAGCAGTGCTGGAACACCTGATACGTACGGCAAAAGATACAGAATATGGCAGGAACCACGCTTTTGACAACATCAAGAGCTATGAGAATTTTGTCAGTATGGTACCTGTCAACACCTACGAGGAACTGAAGGGGGATATTGACCGCATGCGCCATGGCGAACGCGACGTGCTGTGGCCAGGAAGGGTTAGGTGGTATGCCAAGTCAAGTGGAACCACCAATGACAAGTCGAAGTTCATCCCTGTCAGCGACGAAGGGCTGCAGAAG
>JAEEGL013369788.1_pt1 | contig 13852 bp, 13 predicted proteins | sample 9134231 | NCBI WGS metagenome assembly JAEEGL01 (sample SAMN16246548, study PRJNA631951) | gut metagenome | biome: gut microbiome; feature: rumen; material: fiber-attached | host: Bos | place: Iran: Karaj | collected 2018-10
GAGTTCCGCGCCCTGATCAACGAGAAACTGGCCATCGCCGAAGCAGATTACGAGAAAACGATGGACCGCATCATGAACCGCGACAGCAACGAAGCTGACGACACCGCTCCCACCTACCACGCTCTGGAGGAAGGCAGCGAGACGCAAACCAAGGAGCAATTGATGGCTATGGCTCTGCGCCAGCAGAAGTTCATCACCGGTCTGAAGGCTGCCCTCGTGCGCATCGACAACAAGACCTATGGCATCTGCCGCGAGACAGGCAAACTCATTCCCAAGGAGCGCCTGCGCGCTGTCCCCCACGCTACGCTCAGCATCGAGGTAAAGAATGACCGTAAGCACTCCCACTAAACGATGGCAAGCGCTCACCGTAGCGCTCATTTTCGTGGGCTTCATCTGCATCGACCAAGCGGTCAAGGTGTGGGTGAAGACGCATATGGCATTGCATGAGAGCATCCGCGTCACCGATTGGTTCTACATCACGTTCATCGAGAACAACGGGATGGCCTTCGGCATGGAGCTCTTCGACAAGATTTTCCTCACCTCTTTCCGTCTAGTTGCCACGCTGGCCGTGGGCTACTACATCGCACGCCTCATCCGTCGGGGCGTGTCGTGGGGTTTCCTCATCTGCCTGACATTCATCATGACGGGCGCCGCCGGCAACATCATCGACTGCGTGTTCTATGGCCTGATCTTCAACGACCCCGCGTGGCCACAGGTGGCGCAGTTCGTACCCTTCGGCGAGGGCTATAGCACCTGGTTCTACGGCCGCGTGGTAGATATGTTTTCCTTCCCCCTCGCTGAGTGGGACTGGCCCTCGTGGGTTCCCTTCATCGGTGGCAAGCACTACCTCTTCTTCTCCTATATATTTAATGTGGCCGACGCCTGCATTTCCTGCTCCGTCATCGTCTTGCTGCTGTTTTATAGGGAGAATATATTGACTGTTTAGGGATTAAGGTTTGGAGATTAGAGATTAAGGATTAGGATTAGGGAGTGATGAAGAACTATTGTTCTTTATTCTTTGTTCTTTGTTCATCCATCATCGCAATGACGATGGTGCTCTCCTCCTGCAAGCCTGCCCTTCCTCCCGACGTGCTCACGGAATCGGAATTGGAAGCCGTGCTCTACGACTTCCACATCGCCCAAGGGATGGTGGAAACACAGCCCTCCACCGGCGGCTATCAGGACATGGAAGCCCGCCGCTATGAGCTCCATCAGGCTGTATTCCGCAAGCACGACATCACGCAGGCACAGTTCGACACCACGATGGTCTTCTACTGCAGCGACCTCGAACGTCTCAACCGCGTCTATAAGCATCTGGCACTCCGGATGGAACGCGAAGCCGAGGCATTGGGCGCTGCCACAGCCTCGCCCGACGCCTACGCCAACCTCGCCGCCGAAGGCGACACAGCCAACGTGTGGGCTGGCAAACTCGTCTTCGCTCTCCGCAACCGTTTGCAGGAAAACCTCCAGAGTTGGCAACAGCCCTGCGACAGCACTTGGTTGCCCGGCGACGACATCCTATGGCGCTACAGTCCGTCGCTCTATGCCAAGGAGGAAAGCTACCAGTTCTACAGCACCATCGTCGTCACCTATACCAACGATTCTGTCCGCGCCCGCACACAGACGGGGACCTTCCGCTCCGTATCTGAACTCCGCATCAACGACAAAGAAGGTTGGACACCCCGCAGCATCAGCGGCTATTTCAACATCCCAGTGAGCACCGACCCGCAGCAGTCGAAGCTCATCGTCATCTGTAATCCCGCCCTCATCCGATTCCATAAATCGCAAGCCTGGCGCGACGAGAAAGCTGGCAAGACACAGCCAGGCGTAGCTGACAGCCTACAGGTGAAAGCAGACAGTTTAGCTTCTACCCCATCGGCTCTGGACAGCGCACAGCACAAGCCCGCGCCCGACGACCATCGTCTCTCGCCCACCGAGTTCCGCGAGCAACAGCCCGTGGATCGCAAGATAGAGATTGTCAAAGAGAAGCCCTATCAAGTGCGCAAGCGGCCCAAGAAGAATCGCCGATGACCCGCAAAGCCTACCACACCCTCATCCTTCCCGACGGCACCGAGCACCATCAGGTCATTGTCGATTTCGATGACAATGGCCTCCTCCTCGCCTACCACCCCCTCACCGCCGAAGAACCCTTCGTTGAATGGGTTGGCGGTACTTTGGATCTACGCTCCAAAACCTTCTGAATTAATGAAAGACTATCCTAATCAGATGTCACCAGAGCAAGCGCGGACTTTCCAAGATGATGTGCTCAGCATCGTCGGACAAATACCTCGTGGACGTGTGACGACTTACGGGCTTATCGCCACGCTGGCGGGATGGCCAAGTCATGCTCGATTGGTGGGGCGGATATTGCGCTATATGCCTGGAGCTGAGCGCCTACCCTGTCATCGTGTAGTCAACGCGGCTGGAAGGACAGCACCGGGTTGGCTTGAACACCGCTCATTATTGGAGAAGGAGGGCGTCCACTTCAAGGCCAACGGCCATGTGGATATAAATAAGCACCTGTGGGAGCCAGACAAATGAAAAAGTAGTGATAAACAAGTGATTTTTCTGTGCGATACGGATTGAGTATCAAAAAAGTTTTGTAGATTTGCAGCGCAGAAAACCATTAATTGCCTGTTTTCACATGAAAAAAACGATTCTCTCGCTCATGCTGGCCGCCTTGCCGATGGCAAGGGGCGGTGCACAATCGGCCGTGAACTTAGGTGCTGCGGGCGATAGCGTGGAAACGGCGAACCGCTTGGATGTGGATGTGCAGCTGCTTACGCAGGGCGAGGTGCGCCAGGGCGCGCTCACAAAAGGTAGCTCGAACAGCGAGGAGATGCATTTCATGATGGGTCGCACGCGCCTCAACATCGACTACCAGCGCAAAGGGCTGGAAGCGAAGCTGGTGGCGCAGAACACAGCCGTGTGGGGTGCCGAAGGGAACCAGAACATGAAACTCTACGAAGCTTGGGCGAAAATGAATGCTTCGTGCAGATTGTTCATGCAGGTGGGCCGTATGGTACTATCGTACGACGACGAGCGTATCATAGGCCCTAACGACTGGGCTACGCTGGCGAACTCCCACGACGCGCTGCGCTTAGGCTACGAAGGCCACGGCCACAAGGCGCATGCGGTGCTGGCTTACAACCAAAACGCCGATGCCCCGGACGGCACTGGATCCTTTTATGCCGACGGCGCACAACTTTACAAAGCGATGCATCTCTTGTGGTACCACTATGATGTGCCCCGCGTGCCGCTGGGAGCTTCCATTCTTTTCATGAATATCGGTATGCAGGGTGGTAAAAAGGGAGTTGACGAGCATATTGAATGGCAGCAGATGTTGGGCGGCTACGTGCGTTTCGCGCCCAAGCGCGCCTCGCTGGAGGCCTCGTGGTACCACCAGTTCGGCAGAAGCGAAAGCGGAATCGTCCTCGACGGCTGGATGGCAGCCGCAAAGGCACAGGTGAACCCATCGCGCTATATCGGTTTCACGGCGGGCTACGACTATTTGAGCGGCGACGAATACTTTCCCGTTCCAGATTCCAAGACCCCCATGGGAACCATACGTCATAATATCATCGAAGGATTCAGCCCGGTGTACGGCTCGCACGTGAAGTTCTACGGTGCTATGGACTTCTTCTACGTCAGCGCCTACCTAAGCACCTTCACGCCCGGTCTGCAGAATACCTATTTCGGCATCAGCAGCAACCCGTTCAAGGGCTTCGACGTTGGGCTGACCTATCATTATATGGCCACGGCAACGAAACTCGATAATTTAGGAATGACGCTGGGCCACGAGCTGGAACTGAACCTCTCCTACCGCTTCAACAAGGACATCCTGCTGGCAGGCGGTTTCTCCTACATGAAAGGTTCCCACACAATGGAACGCCTCAAACGCAGTTCACAGGAAGGGGAGTTGATCTGGGGCTGGCTGACGCTGGTAGTAGATCCTCACCTGTTCACGCTTAAATGGTGAAAGTGGAGATTTGAAGAATAAGAGATTTAGAAAATAAGAAAATAAGATATATAGAGAGTTGAGAATTAAACAATTCCATTCCAGATTAGGGTTGATTATCCTGGCAGCGGTGCTGTTGGAGATTATCTCGGGCGTGCAATATACTTATATGCACAGCCTCATGGACGACGAGTTGGAGAAACAGGTGCTCTCCGAACTGACGGCCAAGGGTAGCCTCCTGCGCCAGACGCTCCGCACGGCGGAGGCGACAGTGGCGGAGCACCGGTGGGACATACTCCAATCCATCGACAACCCCGACGAGGTGATGAAGTCCACGGAGCGGCTGCTCTATGCCAACCCCTACGTGGTGGGGGCTTGCATGGCCTTCGTTCCGGACTACTATCCCGGGCGCGGACGGCTCTATGAGCCATATGCCTACAAACAAGGCGACAGCATCATCGTGGAAGAGTTGTGCTCTTCCAACACAGCCCATGACTATACGCTCCACCCTGCCTACAAGTGGGTAATGGAAAACGACGCAACGATGTGGAGCGACCCCTACGAGTACGTGACGAGCGAAGGGCCCACATCGCTTACCACCTACAGCGAACCCATCCACGACGATGCAGGGAACATAGCTGCCATCTGCGGCATCGACCTCTCGCTGGAATGGCTGGGCGATACGCTAAACTCCTATTTCCTCTTCCCCTCGTCCTTCGACCTCTTCCTGACGAAGCAGGGAGAACTCATCGCAGGCCCCAAGCCTCAGCAGGTGAGCGAACGACGCATCGAGGAAGTAGTGCGCCTCATCAATGACAGCACCGTGGAACGCCTCCAAACCGACGATTGTCGTATCTACGTCGTTGAATTCACAGACCCCGAGACGAAGGAGGATGGCTATATCTACTACATGAAGATGTCGAAAAAGCCGAATTGGCAGATTGCGTTCGTGTGCTACGACAAAGAAGCGTACGGAATGCTTAGGACCATGCGCCTCCATATCTTCCTGTTCATGCTCTTGGGCTGGGGTTTGATTGGCCTCATCGTGCTACGCGCCGTCCGAAATATGCAGCAACTCTATCGTGTGAATGCCGAGAAGAGACACCTCGACAATGAGCTGCGTGTAGCGCACGACCTGCAACACCAGATGCTGCCGCCATCGAGTGCCACCTTCGACACCGACGGCAAGGTGAGTCTCTGCGGCTCCCTGGTGCCAGCCAAAGAAGTGGGCGGAGACCTGTTCGACTACTTCGTGCGCGACGGGCGGCTTTACTTCTGCATCGGAGACGTATCCGGCAAGGGTATCCCGTCGGCTATGCTGATGGCCCGAACGATTACGCTCTTCCGCGCCGCCACCGCCCACTTGAACGACCCTGCCCACATGATGACCAACATCAACAAAGCGTTCTGCGAGAACAACGAGACGAATATGTTCGTGACGCTCTTCATCGGCATCCTCGATCTCTCCACAGGCCGCCTGCGCTACTGCAATGCCGGACACGACCGTCCCTATATCAATGGCGAGGAGCTGATCATCAAACCGAATATGCCCGTGGGCGCCTTCGAAGACTTCCCATACGTCACAGAGACGACGATGCTGCCCCCGCAGGCGCTCCTCTTCCTCTACACCGACGGACTCTCGGAAGCCAAAAACACTAACCGCAAGCAGTTCACCCTCGACCGCATTGCTGAGGTGCTGCAACAATGCAACGACCTCCAACCCGCTCAAGTGATTGAGCGTATGCAGGCTGAAGTGCACACCTTCGTCGGCTCTGCTATGCAAAGCGATGACCTCACGATGCTGGCTATCCGATTCACATCATTAAAATCATAATTTATAAAACAACATATTCTTATGAAAACAACATTAGAAGAAATTGACGGCCGCATGGTAGCAACCCTCGCTGGCGAGTTCGACACTTCCGTGGCCGAGAAAGCCGAGAAAATCCTTCGTCCGCTCTACGAGATTACAGGCAAGGACATCATCATCGATTGCACAGCCCTCGAGTACATCGCTTCCGCAGGTCTGCGCATTCTCCTCAGTATTATCAAGAAAACCAAGGCGGGCGGCAACAAGGTCACTCTCCGCAATGTGAACGAAGATATCATGACCGTCTTCAAACTCACAGGCTTCAACACGCTCTTCGATTTCGAGAATAGCTGATGATTTAGCTTCAAACCATGAGACAGCTTTTACTTTCGCTCGCCTGCCTCTGTATGGCAGGTATGGTTAGCGCCAAAACGGAGCAACTGACAATTCAAGGCGACCACGGCCTGCTGGTGGCAGAACTGCAAACCCCGGACGTGATGCCGCGCAAATGCCCGATTGTCATCCTTTGCCACGGCTTCACTTCCGAGCGTAACAATGGTCTCATGCGCGGCATGGCCAATGCGCTGGAGGCACAGGGCATCGCCAGCATCCGTTTCGACTTCAACGGCCATGGCGAGAGCGAAGGGCTGTTTGAACAGATGACTGTTCCCAACGAGATTGAGGACGCACACCACGTCTATAATTGGGTGGCAGCCGATGGGCGCTTCGGGCGCATCGGCATTGCCGGACACTCGCAGGGAGGCGTAGTCACAGCTATGCTGGCAGGCCGTCTGGGCAAGAAGGCGCTGCGAGGTGGCGTGGTGTTGCTGGCACCGGCTGGCGTACTGCGCGACGATGCCATCCGCGGCCAAGTAGGCGGGCGTCCACAAGAGGGCAATCCTTTAGACCCGCCTGAGTATGTTGAGGTGTGGGGACATCGCCTTGGACGCGACTACATCCTCACTGCCTTCTGGCTTCCCATCTATGAGACCGCAGCAGGCTACAAAGGCAAGGCGTGCATTATCCACGGCACCGCCGACCGCGTGGTACCATACACCTATGGCCTGCGCTTCCATCAGCTGTGGCACGGCAGCGAGTACCACCTTATGGACCGCTACGACCACGGCTTCGGTCCACACCCCGAGGAGGCCGTAAAAACTGCCGTGACGTTCTTCGTCCGGCAGATGAAATAAAAAGCGCTTAAAGGAAACTGACTTTTGCCTGCACGACGACTTCTCCGTCGGGCTTGGCAGGGCTGCCTACATGCTTACGGATTTCTATAAGATAATCCTCAGCAGTACAAGTATCGGCTTCGTTGACCGATTTCTCACTTTTCACCTGTAGCGAGTCCCCCCAGTAGCTCTCAGCTTTGTAGGCTATATCGAGGCGGCGGAGGCGGTGGCGTTCAAATTGTTCGCGGGGAAAGAGATCGAGGATGTGTTCGATGTACTTGATGCTGTTGATGTGCCCATTGATATCCACATCGCAATAATGGGTAGGAACCATGCACGTGTCCGTTTCGCTGGCGAAACGGACACGTGCATTAAATTTATCTATCGGGCAGGGCTTCTCCTCTACCGGAATCACATAATTAAGGATGTCGCCGTCCTTGAAGGTAAGAAGATTCGAGGGCTGGCGCGACTCCACGTCAATCATAGCCCAAATGCTACGGGCATAACCGTAGATGCGACCATCATCGGCGTTGCGGATAAGGAAGTTACGCTCCGTGAACAGCTTCATCACACTCTCCACCCATGTCTCCACCTCCACGTGCTCGTACTGTGCCGGCATCTCGGTGAGCTCGATGCTCAGGCGCGACAGCACCCACGAATAATGCTGTTCATTCAGGTGGTCGATACCCCAACCGCGGTTGTGGGAGTGGCGGCCAGCTGCATTCAACAAATGATTCCCCAGCACCCCCATAAACAAGTGCCCGGAGAAATCAACATGAAAGGGCTCAACATTAAAAGCATAAGTTTCGACAGACCCTCCCCCCTGCCCCTCCCTTGTAGGGAGGGGAGTAGAAAGTATCTGAGAGCTGGAATTATTCATTGAAATATTCATCTATTTGTTGTACGCATAACGGTCGGGAGCCGAAGTCTTATATGAGGCCGAATGATTTTCCATCCTTGAGTGGTAATTACTTCCCTCCCTACAAGGGAGGGGCTGGGAGGAGGGTCCACTTCTTCTCCTTCTCCCTCTCCTCCAGATAGTCATCCAGTTCCTCGCGGGTGCCGCGGGTGATGCAGATACGGCCGGATCGGGCAAACTGACGGACGACACCGAGACGGTTGAGAGCATCGAAGAGCGATAGGATTTCCTCGGTTGTACCCGTCTTTTCCACGGCAGCGTAGGTGGGATTCACCTCCACGATGCGGGCTCCGTGGTGGCGCACAATGCGGCACACCTCGGGATTCTCCATGACAGCGGGAGCCGAAATCTTCAGTAGCGAGGTCTCCTGCAAAAAGATTTCCTCGTCGGTATAATAACGTGCCTGCAGGACATCAATGCGCTTCTCAATCTGCGCTTTCAGCACCTTCACCATCTCCTCGGTGCAATAGCATGTGATGGTGTATTTGTGTACGCCAGGCGTTGACGAAGCACACACATTCAGGCTTTCAATGTTAATCTGTCGGCGCGTGAAAACAGCTGTCACCTGGTTCAGGATACCAGCAAGGTTTTCAGAGAAAACCAAAATGGTATAGAGGGAGGACTCTCCCCCCTGCCCCTCCCTTGTAGGGAGGGGAGTAGTTTGTAATTGACTGGATGAATTATTATTCATATACTATAATCATTCCGTTCAATGAATTCATTTGATTGTCTATTCATGAGAGGTAACCACTCCCTCCCTCACAGGGAGGGTGAGGGGTGGGTCTCCAATTGCATCTCCTCAATGCTCTTGCCCGGCGGTGTCATGGGCAGTACGTCGTCGTCCTCCTTGATGGCACATTCGAGGATGTAGGGTCCCGGTGTGGCAAGCATCCGCGCCACGGCACCCTGCAGGTCGATGCGCTCTGTGACCACGTCGTAGGGTATTGCGTAGCCCTTGGCAATCAGCTCGTAGCAAGGGTTCATCATGCGTGTGAAGGACTTGCGGCGATTCCAGAACATGTCCTGCCACTGGCGCACATTGCCCAGGTAGTTGTTGTTCAAGAGAATCATCTTCACGGGAGCCTGCTGCTCCATGATGGTGCCGAGTTCCTCGATGCACATCTGGAAGCCGCCGTCGCCCATGAAGCAGCACACCGTTCTTCCGGGAGCGCCGAAGGTGGCCCCGATGGCGGCAGGCATCCCATAGCCCATGGTGCCGAGTCCTCCGCTGGTGCAGAGGCTGCGACGCTTGGGGTATTTGAAATAGCGGGTGGCAAAGAGCTGGTTCTGACCCACATCGGTCACCAGCACAGCATCGCCCTGAGTAGCCTCGGCCACAGCATTCACCACCTCGCCCATCAGCAGCGGACCTTCGGGGGGATGAATGGCAGGCTCGATGACCTTCACGCGCTCCTTCTCGTCGAGCGGCTTAAAGGATGCACGCCACTCGCTGTGGTCGGCTTTATGGATGAGAGCCGTGATTGCGGGCAGCGACTCCTTGCAGTCGCCCACGACAGGCACCGTGACCTTCACGTTCTTGTTCATCTCGCTCTTGTCGATGTCCAGGTGTATGACCTTGGCCTGCTTGGCATAGGTCTTCAAGCTGCCTGTGACGCGATCGCTGAAGCGCATACCGATGGCGATGAGCACGTCGCACTCCTGCTCCTTCAGGTTCACGGCGTAGTTGCCGTGCATCCCGAGCATACCCACGTTCAGCGGGTGGTCGCTGGGCAGCGCGCACAGCCCCAGCATCGTGCGGCCTGCGGGAATGTCGGCCTTCTCCAGGAAAGCGATGAGCTCATCCTGTGCATTGCCGAGCTCCACGCCCTGCCCCACGAGGGCGAGCGGTTTCTTGGCCTGATTGATCAGGTCTGCCGCCTCCTGCACGTGATTGAGTTTAAGCTTGGGGTAAGGCACATAGGAGCGCACAAAATCCGCTTTCTCGACTTTGAACTCCACCAGCTCCGTCTGGGCGTTCTTGGCAAAGTCCAGCACCACGGGACCAGGTCTTCCACTGCGGGCAATGAAGAACGCGCGGCTCACAGCCCACGCGATGTCCTCGGCATGTCGGATTTGATAACTCCACTTGGAGATAGGCTGTGCCACGCCCACGAGATCGACCTCCTGAAAGGCATCGGTGCCGAGTGCCGTGATGGGCACCTGGCCGGCAATGACCACGATGGGCGTGGAGTCAATCATGGCATCAGCCACGCCCGTGAGGGTGTTGGTGGCGCCAGGTCCGCTGGTGACGATGGCCACGCCCACCTCACCGCTGACGCGGGCAAAGCCCTCGGCGGCGTGTGTGGCGCCCTGTTCGTGGCGCACGAGGATATGGTCGAAGGCTTTCTTCTCGCCTCGCGTATAGTCATAAAGGGCATCGTAGACGGGCATGATGCTGCCGCCGGGATAGCCGAAGATGGTCTTCACGCCCTGGGCTTTCAGCGCCAGCATCAGAGCCTCGCTGCCTGTAATCTTCTGTTCCATGTTTCTTGTGTTCACCTCTTTGAGGTGCTGTAGGTGGGTTTGTGGGTGCAAAAGTAGGCAAAAAATACGGAATCAGCTTGCATCGGAGGGAAAAACTTCATTCTCTTCGCTTTTTATTCACATTGAGCGGTGTGCTCTTGGGGAAGGCGACGCTGTAGGCGGCGTCCAAGGCTTGCAGGTTGACCTGGCACATGGTGATGCCCAGTCGCACGGCCACGATGGCGCGCAGCAGCTCGCGGTGGCGACGTGGGCAGAGCGTGGGCATAGGCAGGATATCCCATCCGCAAACGGGTTCTCCCTCGTCGATGGAGGCCAGCAGGCACACCTCCCAGATGAAGTCGTCGGTGGCGCGCAGCCCGAACCAGCATTTCAGGATGCGGCGCACGCAGAACCGCTTATGCTGCGTCCAGAGCAGGCGCCTCGTGCGCTCCAGCCGTAGCCAGAGCTCCACGAAGCATTCTTGGGAATTGTCTATTTAAGAAATCCTATTTAGGTAAACGATTCCTATCAAGAATGAGAGAATGAGAGAATTCTCTCAATATATAATGCTCTATCGCGTATGAATTGATAAGAATGAATAGGATGTTAATTGCTTTGCAAAAGTTAGTTAATTCTCTAATTCTCTAATTCTTGATAAATTAAGACACTTCCGAGAGTTCGGTAAATAAACACTCTCAGATGATTAGAAACAATCATGCCCTGTTCCAGGAGGAACGGGGCATGACTGATGATAAGGGGATTAGCGTTTTAGTCAGGCTATTCTTCGTATTTGTTCTCATGCCAGAAACCGGCAGAACTATTGGTAAACGAATAAGTACCATCGCCGAGTATTTTATAGCCCACTCGCGCCATGGCGGGTATGAAGCCTCCGAAATGTTCTACGTATTTGTCATAGGTGTTTTTTTCATCTGTAGCTCCAGTATAGATGGTATTATAGGGAGAGCATCCGCCCATCGGCTTCTCGGTGGTGAACAGGAACACTTCGGACTGAGTATTGTTGTCGTAGTTGACTAAGTAGGAGAAATTCATGGTGGTCGTGACATTGACATTATCGCCGAGGGCAGCCAGCTCTTCGCGGGTCTTGGGAACGATCAGCACCTGGAATGCTGCATCAACGCCCTTAGAGGTGATGGGGATGGTCACAGTCTTATTGAAATTGCCTGTGAACGTCTCCTTTTTGACTTTCCCGTCGGCATCGACATAGCGCACGAGCGTGCTTGTGCCTACAAGGGCGTAGTTGTCCAGCGTGGTTTGGGTGGCCTTAGCTTCGTACGTCACTTTGATGGAGACAGGTTTCACTGGCGTTTCTTCGCCCTGTCCGCCACTGCCGTCGATGGGCTTGATTTCTGTTTCAGTTTTCTCACAACTTGTTGTCATGATGCCGCAGGCGAGGATGGCGGCGAACATCCATAGAAGATTCTTTTTCATTGTTGTTTCCTTGTTGGGGTTAAGGGTTGTTTATAATTAAATAGCTGCACGGGTCTCGATAGCATTCAATGAATGATGCGCACGCCGCCCTTGTCGGCGCTGGCTACGCTCTGGGCATAGGCGCGGAGAGCCTTGCTGACCGTGCGCTGGCGCTGGAGCGGACGCTGCGGGCGTGCCGCCAGTTCCTCGTCGCTGAGGCGCACGTTGATGCTGCGGGCGGGAATGTCGATATCGATGATGTCGCCATCGACAATCTTGCCTATATTGCCGCCGCTGGCAGCCTCGGGTGATACGTGGCCGATGGAGAGACCGCTGGTGCCGCCGCTGAAACGGCCGTCGGTGATGAGGGCACACTCCTTGCCCATGTGCATACTCTTGATATAAGAGGTGGGATAGAGCATCTCCTGCATACCAGGGCCTCCCTTGGGGCCTTCGTGGGTGATGACCACAACATCGCCTTTCTTCACACGCCCGCCGAGGATACCCTCGCAGGCGTCTTCCTGGCTGTCGAAAACCACGGCCGGACCACTGAACTTCCAGATGCTCTCATCGACACCGGCGGTCTTGACCACGCAACCGTCCTGCGCGATATTGCCGAAAAGGACAGCCATGCCGCCGTCCTTCGTGTAGGCGTGTTCGATATCGCGGATACAACCGCCGGCGCGGTCGGTGTCGAAGCTGTCGTAGTAGGTTTCCTGCGCACCGAGTTCGTTGCAGAACTTGCCGGCGGGGGCACTAAGATAAATAGCAGACTCTCCCCCCTGCCCCTCCCTATAAAGGAGGGGAGTAATATGTATTTGAGAAGCTGTGTTCAATGGAGAAGACTCTTCTTGGAGGTGACCGCTCCCTCCCTCATAGGGAGGTCGGGGGGAGAGTCCGTATCTCTCTATCGCCTCTCCCAACGTCATGCCATCGACGCGCTTGGCGGTAGTGTCGATGAGGCCACCCTTGGCCAGCTCGCCCATGAGGGAGAGCACGCCGCCGGCACGCCCGAACTCCTGCACGCTGTAGCGCTGGCTGTTGGGGGCCAGCTTGCAGAGGAAGGGGGTCTTGCGCGAGAGGGCGTCGATGTCCTTCATCGTGAAATCAACCTCCGCCTCCTGCGCAATAGCCAGCAAGTGGAGCACGGTGTTCGTGGAGGCTCCCATAGCGATGTCGAGGGTCATAGCGTTAAGGAAGGCTTGGCGCGTAGCAATCGTGCGCGGAAGCACCGAGTCGTCGCCATCTTCGTAGTAGGCCAGGGCATTTTTGACAATCTGGCGGGCGGCTTGTTGCATCAGGCGCACGCGGTTTTTGTGCGTAGCCAGAATGGTACCGTTGCCGGGCAGCGAGAGTCCGAGGCCCTCGGTGAGGTTGTTCATCGAGTTAGCCGTGAACATACCGGAGCAGCAGCCGCAACCCGGGCAGGCGCGGTTCTCCACCTCGGCCAGCTCCTCGTCGCTGACGGTGGGGTCGGCACCTTTGACCATAGCGGCAATGAGGTCGAGGTTCTCGCCCTTGTACTTGCCGGCTTCCATGGGGCCGCCGCTGACGAACACGGCGGGGATGTTCAGGCGCATGGCAGCCATGAGCATACCCGGGGTGATCTTGTCGCAGTTGGAGATACAAATCATGGCGTCGGCCTTGTGGGCGTTGACCATATATTCCACGCTGTCGGCGATGATGTCGCGCGAGGGCAGCGAATAGAGCATACCGTCGTGGCCCATGGCGATGCCATCGTCGATGGCTATGGTGTTGAACTCAGCGGCGTAGCAGCCAAGGCTTTCTATTTCGCGTTTGACGATCTGGCCGGCTTCGTGCAAGTGGGTGTGTCCTGGAACAAACTGGGTGAAACTATTGACAACAGCTATGATAGGCTTACCGAATTGTTCACGTTTCATGCCGTTGGCTACCCACAGTGCGCGGGCTCCCGCCATACGGCGACCTTCGGTGCAGACAGCGCTGCGGAGTGGATTCTTCATTCTATTGTGTTTTCAAATTTCGCCGCAAATTTACGGCAAAGTCCTTGGTTAAACAAATTTATCTGTCGTTTAATGCTGAAAGATGAGAAAAAAGCCCTATCTTTGCCCGCAAAAACAAAA
>JAEEGL010044419.1_pt1 | contig 13851 bp, 13 predicted proteins | sample 9134231 | NCBI WGS metagenome assembly JAEEGL01 (sample SAMN16246548, study PRJNA631951) | gut metagenome | biome: gut microbiome; feature: rumen; material: fiber-attached | host: Bos | place: Iran: Karaj | collected 2018-10
CTAAGCTGCACTTGTGTACCATCTTACTATAAACGGTACTTCAACCTGCTAAGAAAGCTCCCACGCAAGCTTGAGGAACTCCTTCCATTCGGTAGAATCATAAGGCTCCAGCACCGGCACCTTTGAAGCGATAGCGTGATGACGGCTGTCCTGCTCATTCTGAGAGGAATGCATACCCTGATCGTCAGCTACTGCGATTACCATGCCTGCGTTAACGCCTGTATAACCTGCTGTATAAAGCGGGTCAGCGGCAACGTTGAGACCAACGTGCTTCATTCCACAGAAGCTTCTTGCGCCTGCTATAGAAGCTCCGAGAGCAGTCTCCATAGCGACCTTTTCATTAGGTGCCCATTCTGCGTAAACCTCGTCGTACTTAGCTACTTCTTCGGTTATTTCAGTTGAAGGAGTACCGGGATAGCTTGATACAACGCGGCAGCCCGCTTCATACAAGCCTCTTGCAAAAGCTTCGTTTCCAAGCATTAATTTCTTCATTTTATGTATTTTCCTTTCATGTTAAAGATTATCTTGAATTATTATGTTCTGCAAGCAGATACACAGCAACGCCGTCCTCATCGTTAGTGCCGATGATATTGTCAGCGGCGGCTTTGACCTCTTCCCTTGCATTGCCCACGGCTATTTTCACATCAGCCTGTGCGAACATAGGCAGGTCATTGAGATTATCCCCGAAAGCCACTACCTCATCAAAGCCGTATCTCTCGCGCAGAAAGCGTATACCGTTTGCCTTTGAAGCTTTGGCTGAAAACGCCTCCAAAAACCACTTTCCTGTGTAGGTGTCCTTATAGAATGCGCAGTCTGCATCTTCCATGCTGTCGATAGCCTCCTTTACGGGAAGAAGCTTCTCGTAATCGGTAAGTGCCGTATAATATATGGTCATATCATCGGCAGCTTCAAGCAGCGAGCTGCACTGCACATAGGGCTTGTGGTAGTTGTTTTTCCGCACCTCTGCAAAAGCCTTCATCACGCGGCTTGTTATTTCGGTGTAATAACAGGTCAGCACCCCATTATTGAAGCGGTACATGAAGCATTCCGCTCCTGCTTTATTAAAAGCCTCCGTTATCTGTGCCGAAGCACTTACGGGTATGTACTCGTTTTTGATATAGCGGTCGTCCTTCAGGTCGTATATGCTGACACCGTTCATGAGTATACACGGGACATTGATATTTACAGCCGATGTTATGGGCTTTGCGGAATATACCGACCTTGCTGTGGCAAAGGTGAAGTAAATGCCTTTACCGATAAGCCCGTTCAGTATATCGGCATTTTTTTCGCTTATTTTCCCATCGGTATCAAGAAGCGTACCGTCAAGGTCTGTGATGTAGAGCCTCTTCAATTTTAGCCGGTCACCTCCGATAGATACTCATAAAGGTATTATAACATATTTCAACTTAAAAGTGAAGAATTTATTGTTATAATTTATTAGATTTGTACATTCCGACGGAATTCAGCCCCCTTGAATGTTAATCCTGCATAAAGGCCGTGCAAAGCGCGGCGTTTAGTCCCAACCGAATGTAGGGGAAGGCGCCCTCGCCCTCCCGTAATATGAGCATCATCGCAGTCGGGAGCCCGAGGGTGACTCCCTGTAGTACAGGGTTACTCCCTACAGTGTAGGGAGATGTCCTAAGGACAGAGGGTCGCGGCGCCTGTTGGGCGGGCTCCACTACTGATCACTAATCACTGATAAAAAAAGAGCCATGAAGAGTTATGGTCCTTCATGGCTCAAAGTGTGTGTTATATTATGGCAGGTTTTCCCTTACTTGATTTCGAGTCTCTTTGCGACAGGAGCTTCGGGAGCTTTCTTCGGGAGCTCTATAGTGAGTATACCGTTCTTGTACTCGGCGCTGACAGCGTCAGTATTTACGTCCCCGATGTCGAAGCTTCTCTTGTACGAGCCGAATTTGCGCTCGCGGCGGATATAATTGCCCTTGTCGTCCTTTTCATCATTGGAAGTGCTGTGCTCAGCCGCTATAGTAAGCTGCGAGCCGTTGATATCGAGCTTGATATCTTCCTTGTCGAAGCCCGGAAGCTCCGATTCCATAACGTACTTGTCTCCGTCATCGCGGATATCGGTACGGCAGTTATTTATCGGCATATTGCTGCCGAAGAAGTTTTTGTCAAAGTCATTGAATGCGTCCCACAGACCAAAGCCTGTGCCGCCGAAAGGTGTAAGTCCATACATGATCCATACCTCCAAATTCTTATTTGCCTGTCCCTCTGACAGACCTCATATTTATCCTATGCAGTTTACCTCATTATATGCACTTTCCATTGGTATCGCTTCCTTTCGTTTCATTGTCTATATGATACTGCCGTTTTTTGAAAGAAATATCACAGCATTGTGAAAGTATAATGAAAATTAGCACTCTCAATGTGGGAGTGCTAATTTCTTCTTTACAATTTATCAGACAGCCATCTGTAAACGTCATTTATTTCATTATTTCCCGAGTTTATGCCTGTCATGCACTTATTTTCATGTATGCATATTCTCTCCGCAGCACCTTTTTCATCGTAATATACCCCATACCACGACATTGTCGGAGCTTCCACAGCAGGCAGTGCCTCAGGCTGTACAAGACCGATATCGTCCTGATCCAAAGCCCCTGCAAACTTGCTGTACATTTTTTCAAGCTCGTCCTTATCAAAGGTCTTTACCAGCTTTATATCCTTTTCCAGACTGCCGTCCGAGAATTTTTCCATAAGCTCATCAGGTTTCAAGTACTTGACATCATCGGACAATACACTGTAGCAATTGCCGTTTTTGTCACAGAATTTGCCCGTCAGGAGCCCATCGGAGCTTTTGTAATACAAAAAAGCTATATCGGGGATCTTTATTTTTGATGTTTTTACGTTCCTGCCGCAGCCCGTGCAGCAGCCTATGAGAAGAATAATAGCCGAAAATGCAGTCAATGTACGTTCCATGGTATCACCCCTACAAAAAGTATTTCTACTATATAAGTCGCTTCAGGAAGCCATTTTGTTGCACTTTCGGCAAAATTTCGTATGCTTGCACAATTGAGTTGTACGTTTTTAGTAAGTAATATCCAATACAACTCAGATATACGCCTGTTTTTTGAGAAGCGCGGATATAGTCCTGCCTATGACCGCAAAATAATTTATATCCGCTACCGACCATTTTTTAAAGCGTCCGACATAGCAGAATGATATCATGCCCTTTATCATGCTCTCCTCTGTGATGAGGTACTGCACTGCACCGCCTATATTCTGTTCTATCAGCTTCGCAAGGGCGTTGTCGTCTCTGCCTTCAAGCTCGTTCACATTGTCAATGACGAATATCCCGTCACCCGAAAAACGATCGGTATAGTTGTTTTCAAGGAGATACGAAGCATTCTTTGACGCGGCATTTCCGCAGCTGAGCATAAGTCCCATGTCGCTGCCCGAGAATACGCATATATCATCTATGCCGAACTGCGAACGCACCTGCTCAATAAGTACGGATATATCGGGTATCCTTCCCAGCACGAGATTTTCCGCAAGTCCGCTTACAAAGCCAAGCTTTTCGGAAGCCTCGCCTTTTCCGCTAAGGAAAGCTATTTTGTTTCCCATATCCTTTTCCACAGGTCCGTGCTTGTTGATATCATAGATGACATAGCGGTTCTGACCCTTTTCCTTGGCGATATACAGAGCCTTATCCGCCTGCATGAAAAGCTCGTCATAGCTCTCGCTGTCTACGGGATATGCAGCCACACCCATTGAACAGGTAAGGCGGAATTTATCAGCTCTGTCTGCAAAAGCAAACTCCGTATTCGTCCTTATGGCGCGGAGTATGCCTCGGAGCTCCTCTTCATCGCGGATATTTTCAAGTACGATAAGGAAGCCACTTCCGCTTATTCTTCCTGCTATACCCCGTGAACCTATAGCAGACCTGATTATTGAAGCCACCTTGTATATGACCTCATCTCCGAAAAGATGTCCGAAGCCGTTGTTGATATCCGTGAAATTGTCGATATCGAGTATTACAAGATCAACGTTATATGCAGGCTTTTCGGCAAGTATCTCCTGAGTAAAGGCTGTGACCGCACGTTTGTTGAGGAGTCCCGAAAGCGAGTCTTTATTTGCTTCAAGAGCAAGATTTACGTCCTTCGCCTTGCTGCGTGAATTGACCACAGATATGATGCCGCTGACCTTTTTCGCATCTGGCATATCGTAACGGGTCATGCCCCTGAAAAGGCAGGTCTCACGGGTCTTGCCCTCGGTGAACATTGAAGTTTCAAGTTCATAGTCAAAACGGTAAACTCCGCTCCTGATATCTCTGCAAAGAGCGTTGAAGGTCTCGATGTATCTTGTAAGGATATACCCTGCTTCTATGGCGTCGCTGCGCCACTTTTCAAGCTCCTCGTCAAGGAGGACTATCTCACGGAAGCACTCGAACATATATATGCGTATTCGCTTTGTCTCGAAGCTGTATTCAAAGGCAAGGTCAGAGTTAAGGCTGAGTACGCTGCGGTACTCCGCTGACTTGCTCTCGCGGCTGTATGCCAGCGACTCCAGAGACAGCACATCGCTGAAGGTTATGGAGTAAAGAGGCTCTGCTTCACCTGCTCCGAAAAACCTTACAGCCGCCAGTATCCAGCGGTATTCGCCGCTGATGCCTTTCATGCGTATGACAGTCCTGCGTACTTCGCCCACAGACACCTTTTCTATACATTCCATAAGCCGCGGATAGTCCTCATCGTCAATGGTACGCCTTATGGAATAGGTAACGTCATTTCCGAAAAAAGTGTAAAAGGCTTCATCACCGCTCTGAGTATGCAGACTCTTGTCGACCACAACTCTGCCAACTCTGTAAAGCTCCTCGCTTATAAGCTCACTGTTCATATGCCGCCTCCTTCCGTTACTATGTCAGAAATATCAAAGGATAATATCTTCAAATTTACCGCGTATAGCCTTTACGAGCTCCTGCGGCGAAAGGTGTATCTGTACGCCTATGCGTCCGCCGCTTATATAGAAAAGGGGCAGGCTCTCAGCACTGTTATGTATCACTGTCATGAACTGCTTTTTCATGCCGATAGGAGTACAGCCGCCGCGGACATATCCCGTTATTTTGGTTATGTCCTTTACGTGGATAAGCTCCACGGACTTTTCTCCCACGCTCTTTGCAGCCTTTTTCATATCCAGCTCCAGTGCTACAGGTATAAGGAAGCAGAAATAGTTTCCGCTCTTGCCCTGAGCCACAAGTGTCTTGAAAGTCTCTTCAAGAGGCTGTCCAAGCTTTTCGGCAGTATGTATACCGTCGATGAATTCATCGCACTCGTAAGTCTGCACGGTATAATCTATCTTGCTCTTGTCAAGAAAACGCATTGCGTTTGTTTTAAGTTCTTTTCCCATTATCTTCACCCTTTATTATCAACAAATATGTGTTATGTTTTTTGTTCAAAACATAGAATTCAAAATTGATTTTATAATATTCAATGTTTTTCCGTTGAAAAACAGCTCATTTCAGCCCTTTTACAAAAAGCATAATGCCCGTCATACTTTAACGGCTTATAAGCTCACTGCTTTTTATCACAAAGCCGTTATGCGTGTATAATCCCACTGCTCTTTTATTCCATTCAGCCACATGGAGCGTTATAGGCTCACGGGTATATTCCCTGATATGCCCTATCGCCCATACGAGCAGCTGCTTACCGTATCCCCTGCCATGATACTTCCTATTCACTATCAGGTCATCAATTTCCGCACCGAAGCAGCCCACACTGCCTACGATAGTTTCGCCCTCCATGAGCAGGAAGATATTTTCCTTTTTGCCGTTCAGCTGCCTGATATCGGAGTAAAAGTTATACGGCTGAATATCCAGTGCCCTGCGCATATCATAGAAGCATTCATTGTATACGCGCTCATACTGACTGTAGTATTTATCGCAGAACGGCAGCAGCTTCACATTATAAACCGTTACACACTCTCCTGTGTATTCCATTTTGTACACATAAAAGCTTTTCATACTATCTCATGCACCTCACAGACGAGGAGCACTCGCCCCTACAGCTTGTATATACGACACGGGCTGCCAAAGGCAGCCCAAAAATTCATTCAGTGTTTATTATCACAAACGACCGATGGTCGTCCCTACAGGCTAACGGCTCTCTTGCTAAAGACGCAGCCGCAGTAGTTCTGCCTGTACAAATTATACTGCCTTGACAGCTCTATTGAGTGCTTATAGCCCTCATGCTTCTTGAAATCCGAAAACAGATAAGGCACTCTGCACTCCTCCTGCAAACGCGCTCCGCACTCATTTATGAAAGTGCAGTCCTTATGTGGACTTATAGTAAGAGTAGTCGTGAAGAGATCACAGCCCAGCTCCTTAGCCTTATTTCCTGCCATTCTCAGGCGGTACTCTATGCACTTCCTACAGCGTTCACCGCGCTCGGGAAGATCTTCAAGCCCCTTTGCCAGTTCATAAAAAGGAGCGGAGTCATAAGGCTCTTCAATAACAGGGATATCAAGTCCCATTTCCTTCACAAGCCTTTTCAGCTCATCGAACCTGAATCTGAACTCCTCCTCGGGAGCTATATTTGGATTGCAGAAATACAGCGTGATACGGAAGTACTTCTCCAGTACCGTAAGAGTGTGGCTGCTGCACGGTGCACAGCAGGCATGAAGCAGAAGCGACGGTCTTTCGCCGCTTTTTTCAAGCTCTGCAAGCTTCTTATCCAGAAGCAGACCGTAATTGGTCTTAGGCTGCTTATCCATTATTATTCCTCAAGATTTTTCAGAGCCTTCAGCTCTTCGCGGTTGACCTTTATCTCAGCGTCCTTCAGAAGCTTTACCTCGCTTCTGTCAAGAGTTACGGGCACTTCCGACTTTTCAGTCTTTACGCGGAGCTTTCCTGTAATAAGGTTTACGTCCTCAACCTTGCCCTTGTCGCCGTCGGGAGTAACTACGATAGCTCCTATCTTAGGAGTGATCTTCAGAAGCGCCTCATAAGCATTCTGCTCGTTCTTGAGGCAGCACATAAGTCTGCCGCAGGTACCCGATATCTTTGTAGGATTCAGAGACAGTCCCTGCTCCTTAGCCATTTTTATGGATACAGGCTGAAAATCGCCCATATATCCCTTACAGCAGAATTCTCTGCCGCATATGCCAAGTCCGCCCAGTATCTTGGCTTCATCTCTCACGCCTATCTGACGGAGCTCTATCCTTGTTCTGAATACTGCCGCAAGGTCTTTTACAAGCTCGCGGAAGTCAACACGGTTCTCGGCAGTAAAATAAAAGAGAAGCTTATTGTTATCGAATGTACACTCAACATCTACAAGCTTCATACTGAGCTTGCGGAATGCTATCTTCTCCTCACATATCTTGAAAGCGTCCTTTTCACGCTGTTTGTTCTTCTCAACTACCTTCATGTCGTTATCGTCTGCAAGCCTGATTATAGGCTTCAGCGGTGATGATATCATCTCGTCCTCTATCTGACGGTTGGCAATGACGACCTCTCCGCACTCTACTCCGCGGACAGTCTCAACTATAGCGTGATCTCCCACCTGTGCCTTAATGTCTCCCGGGGAGAAATAATATATTTTTCCTACGCTTTTAAAGCGTACTCCGACTATTTCCTTCATTGAAAGCTCCTATCTATGGCTTATCCTGCGATATCCATTATATCAGCGCACAGTGCCGTCAGCACCAGCGGTATACTAACATTGCTCTCGACAGCTCCCCACGCCTTTTCGATACAAGAATGTATCCTTGCAGCCTGACTCGGAGTGACATATCCCGAAAGCCTTACAGCTCCCTCACGGTAGCAGCCTATAGTCTGACTGCTCGGGTCTTTTCCAAGCACTGCCCCATCGCGCACCAGCTTGTCGAGCATAGACAACACCTCTCTTACGTCGTCGCGTTCACGACCCAGCGAGAAAAATCCCACATTGAGAGCGTACTCGTCTTTTTTTATTATACTATCTGCGAGGGCTTTTGTCAAATCCACACGCTTTCTCAGTTCCTCGTCTGTTATATACTGCTCACACATACCTATACAGCCGTGAAAGCAGTCCACAGCCCTGCGTATATCATCAGGCTCAAAGCCGCTTTCCGCAAGTGACTGCGCAGCCTCTTCCTCGGTCACGGGAGATGTGGTGAAGCAGACGCAGCGCGAGATGATAGTCGGCAGGAATTCCGACTTTGAACCGCAGGTGAATATGAAATATGCATAATCGGGCGGTTCTTCTATAAGCTTCAGCAGAGCGTTCTGCGTTCTTGTGTCAACATTGTGGCAGTCCTCGAAAATATATACCTTACAGCCGCTGCTGTTATTGGGCTTTACAAATGCGTCAGCTATGACATCTCTTGCCTCTTTGACGCTGAAATTATTGAGCTTTCCCGTCTTTTCGGGGAATATCACATCAGGGTGTATGCCTTTTTCTATATTGGAGCAGGCATTGCAGGCTCCGCAGGGCTTGCCGCCCACAGGAGCTTCGCACATGAGCAACTGAGTATAATACCTTGCCATAAGCTTCCTGCCGCTGCCCTTTTCTCCGCATATCAGCAGAGAATGTGCAGTCCTTCCGCTTGCAGCCATTCCCGCAAGGGTATCAAGGAGCTGCTTGTTACCGTATATTTTTTTCATGCTTAATCCTTTTCAAACGGCAGGTTCTCCTTGCCGCATACAATAAATGGTACTGCTTTTTTGTGACAGCAGATATGATTGACCACCTCTTCGCCGCCGTACTCTCCGTCTCTTGTCCATGAAAAAGGCTCGTCGGACAGATTGGTGATAGTAACATTGTCCGTGCGGAAAGAGATAATATTCTTATCGGTCATATCATTCCTGAAAAGCGAAAACGCTGTTTTCCCGAAATCGGCAGGATTTCTCGGCTTTCTGATGAGCGTAACCTCAAATACTCCGTCATCGAGCAGAAAATCCTTCATTTTTATCATGCCTCCAACAGAAGCCGTATTTGTCACCATGCCGTAAATAAAATCGTCCTCGATGACCGTATCGTCATATTCTATTCGCATGGGCTTTGCCTTTATGTTGCCGAGCTCCTTCGCACCGTCCGCGATATACGCAGCGTGTCCGAACACATTCTTGATCTTTTGCGAAGTCTCATACGTGATATTTGTAAAAGCTCCGAAGGCTGCCACATACGAGAAGTATCTGCCATTGAAGCCGCCCACATCGCAGAACACAGGCTCTCCGTTGATAATTGCCTCCGCCGCTTTCAGCTGATCGGTAGGTATACCCAGACTCTTTGCAAAATCGTTTGTAGAGCCTGCGGGTATATATCCTATCTGTATCTTTCGGTCACTGCCCATTACCCCTTGCAGGCACTGACTCAGAGTTCCGTCGCCGCCTGCTACCACAAGCTTGTCAAAGCCGTTTTCACAGGCATATACCGCCTTCTCCACAGCGTCCTCGCTGCTCTGTGTAGTATGGACGGTAACTTCATATCCGCTCTTAGCGAATTCATCAATGATCTCCCCAAGCTTTTTACTGATCACTGCTTTTCCCGCAACGAGATTTACAATAAAAAATATTTTTTCCATTTATATTCTCCCTATATGACGACGCGGACAGTTTTGCCTGTCCGCTGTCTTTATGTTCACTTTTTAACTGTCTTGAGATATTCCTCTATGGTCTTTGCATTGTCTGTATTTGATACATAAGCGTAGTAAGCAAGTACCTTGGAAGCATCGACCGAGTCAATAAGTCCGTTCTTATCCACATCGGCAGCCTTGCCCTGAGCATCTGTGAATTTGCCCTTTGCATCGTTTGATGAAAGTCTTGCATACTCTGCAAGTATACCTGAAGCATCTACAGAATCAATGAGACCGTCATTGTTGATATCTCCCAGCTTGTTCTCAGGTGCCTTCACCACGATCTCAAAGGAATCTGTTCCGTATACCTTTGAACCGTCCTTGTTTGTGAGCTTTGCAGTTACCTTATATGTACCTGCCTTAGATGTATCAACCTTTGATCTGTCAAGGGTGATAACGAATGTCTCAGGCTTGATATTTGAGTATTCAAGAACATAATTCTCAGTAAAGATATTCTCGCTTATATCCTCGAATTTGTGTTCTTTTCCGCCTGTTGCGTGTGTTGAACCATTTTCTGCTTCTACAGTATAATGGAACTTTGCACCTGTGTAATCCACCTTGTCGCCAACAGTATACTCTGTCTTTTCAGGCTTGTTTATGAATATTGCTCCGTAATACTTCGTATTGTTTGCAGGAGCAGTTGTTGTAGTGGTCGTAGTAGTTGGCTTTAATGTTGTTGTAGTCGTAGTCTTTGATGTTGTAGTAGTTGTCTTTGATGTAGTTGTCGTAGTTTTTGATGTAGTAGTTGTTGTTGGCTTTGATGTAGTCGTAGTAGTCTTTGTAGTTGTGGTAGTTGTCTTGGACGTTGTTGTAGTGGTGGTTGTTGTGGTAGTTGTAGTTGTTGTAGTTACCTTAGGCTCTCCTGCTACCTTCTTGTATGTTGCATAAGCTATTGCAGGGTACTTGTCCTTGTCTGTGATGCCGTTGTATACCTGTGTAAGAAGTCCGTCATCAACGTGGAGCTTGCCTATCTTGTTGAGGATAGCTGCTGCGATAGCAAGGTGTCCCTTCTGATTTGGGTGAACGTCCATAGTTGAAAGTCCGCCTGTCTGAACATCAACGAAATAGTTTGCGTTGCCCGGATTGTCTGTGGAAAGGCTTCCGTCATATGATGTGAACTCTGCCTTTACGTCAACAACGTCTATGCCGTCAATAGTATTGAGATTCTGCGAATAGCTTCCCATTACAGTCTCCATCTGAGATCTTAAAAGACTGATGAAGGTAGCTGTGCTTGACCTCTTGCCGTATGATTCTTCGATATATGTAGGATCAAACTGAACAGGCTGATAAATGGTCTGTACCATTATCTTTGCATCGGGATTCACAGCCTTTACCTTATCGGCTGCTTTCTTTATATTCGGGATAATATGTGTCTCGATATATCCTTCATAGTTCTCGTTCTTATAGCTGAGGTTGCTTCCGATATCGCCGAAAAGGCTGCTGAGCTCTATCTGTGCTCTGATACCGCTGTTTGCATAGGAAAGAATGCTGTTTATATTGAGCACCGTAGTCAATGTGCTCATAGTCGGATTTTTCGGTATATCAGCTGCTGTATAGCCTTCATTGAAGAAATTCTGATCAGGCTTTGAAAGCGCAAAATCAATAAGACCCTTTGCAATATACTGCATTATATCGTTGCCGCCTATGGAAATAACTACATATTCAGCATCGGAAATATTCTTCTTCTGCTCGGCGTTCATGCCGTCGATAAGCGCGAGCATATCATCTGTTGTATCGCCTACAACTGCGTAGTTTGAGACCTTGCAGCCAAGATAATCGCCGCATATCTCACCGTAGTTATGAGCAACATCGCCTTTTCTTGTATAGCCTGTTGCAATGCTGTCGCCAAGAAGCACCATTCCGGACTTTGATGCGGCAGTGACCTTTTCAGCCGCACTGCTCGGTATTGAAGCAAAAACAGATACGCTCAATGCTGCCGAAAGAATTGTTGATATAAACTTTTTCATAGGATCCTCCTCTGTTTGAATATAAAATTTATTGCTGCATTACAGCCGACGGAAAAATCCGCAGCTAAATGTAGTATATAATATTATTTTAACTGTGTCAAGCGGAAATTACAGTAAACATCAAAAATCATCAGAAACAATATTATATTATAATTTCTGCCTGTTCCGCTTTTACGAACAGAACAGGCAGTTCATATTTTTTATTTTGCACCTTCCATTATTGCGCCGAGTATACCGCCGTCCCATGTAAGTGCGCCTCTGTTGAAGATACCGAAGCTCGATTCGCCGCTCATTTTTCCGTTATCCCATACAAAACACTTTATTCCGTTTGCCTTTGCGCTGCTGACATAGTATTTATAGTAATCACTGCGGGTTGCGGAACTTGCAGCATTTACGCAGCCGAATTCGTCGATTATTACAGGTGTGCCCTTGTCGATGAACTTCTTTTTGAGCTCTGCAAACTTTGCGCTTACCTCGTCCTTGCCGCTTTCCGTAAATGCAGTCTCCGAGCCCTCGGCAAACTTCCACGGTGCGTAATAATGCACGGACAGAATGATATTTCCGCCTGCGGGTACTCTGAAATCATTGAGTGCGACACTGTCGGCAGAAGCCGCATATGTAGTTACGATAAGCGTTCTTGCCGCATTGTTTCCGCCGCTGTTGCGGACTGTATTCACAAAGTCATTTGCATAATCGTTTATGACTGAGCGCTCTTCCTTTGTGCCGCCCATCCATTCCATGGTAGAACCGACAGTTCTCGGCTCGTTCATGCCTTCAAATATAAGGTGGTCGTCATAATCGGCAAAACGCTCACATATCTGCTCCCATATGGTCCTGAGTCTGAAGCTGTCGCCATTATACGAGCTCTTCTGCGGCTCGAACCAGATATAGTCGTCGTGGTGCATATTGACTATAACGAACATTCCCTCGGTATAGGCATAATCCACTACCTCCTGAACTCTGTCCCTCCATTCGGTGCTTATAGTATCGCCGTCCATATGCTCAGCCCACGTTACGGGTATTCTTATTGCATTGAAGCCTGCTGCCTTGACGGATCTTATCATTTCCTTTGTGGTCTTGAGGTTGCCCCATGCAGTTTCTGTCTCAAGCCCCGTCTTATCGGTCTTGTAGCTGTCAAGGGTATTTCCCAGATTCCAGCCCACCTTTATCTCGGAAACTATCTCATCGGCTGTGCGGAAGCCGCGTTCAGCCGCAGCCACCGTTGCAGTCTGTATTGTAACGTTCTCTTCGTGGGCAGCTGTGGTAATAACAGGGAATTCTCCTGTAAAGCCCTCACCCTGACTGTATTTTACCGATACACTGTCAAGAGTTACAGACGGCTGCTCGCTCCACCAGTATCCAAGCACAAGCTCGTTGTTCTTGGCTATATTCTCCTTTGCCTTATCAGGCACGAACCATACCAGCTCTATGCTGGAATCATTGGTAAATACAGCTGTATCTCCCGACTGGTACTTGCCCTTTGAGGAATTTATGCCGAATGCTCCCGTGAATTTTCCGAAGCCTCCCGCAGCACTCACCTTGAAGGTGACTACCTGAGGTATGACCTTATCGGGAATAAAATCAAGAGGCACACGGATAGTATTGTCAGCGTCGGAATAGTTAACGCTGATGCCTACATCTGCTGATCCCATGCCGTCAACAGGGACCTCTCTCGTTCTTTCGTATGTACATACAACATTTTCTATACGGATACTCTCACAATTGCCCCACCAGTATCCGAACAGAACCTCTCCGCCTGCGTGTATGTAATCCTTCAGCTCGTCAGGTACATTCCATGTGATCTCACCATAGCTCCCCTGAGTAGGTGCTGAAAAGTCAGGGCTCTGATACCAGCCCTTGTTTGTAGCAGCAGGACAATCGCTGTCAACAGCAATTCCGCAGCCGCCTTTGAAGCCCCCTATATCGCTGCCGTCAGCTGAATATATGGTAAAAGTAAAAGACTTTACCCTGTCGCCGTCCTCAATGAGATCGGCAAGGGGGAACTTGATCGTATTGCTTCCCTCAGCTCGGCCGATAGTCCTGTTAACGGTTATCTGCGAATTAAGAGTTGCGGAAACAGTCTCAACTGGGCTTATATGCTCGGTCGCCATCTCTGTAGTTTCCTCCTCGGTAATAACGGTAGTAATTTCCTCCTGTGTTACCTTCTCTTTCTCGGCAGCATCAGAAGTCCCCTTTTTCTTCGCACAGCCGACAACCGATACAGCTAACGCCGCAGCGATCACCAGTGCACCCTTTCTTATCCTCATTTCAAATTTCCTCTCTTCATCATAGATGATCACGAAAACTCAAACACAAC
>JAEEGL010955480.1_pt1 | contig 13851 bp, 8 predicted proteins | sample 9134231 | NCBI WGS metagenome assembly JAEEGL01 (sample SAMN16246548, study PRJNA631951) | gut metagenome | biome: gut microbiome; feature: rumen; material: fiber-attached | host: Bos | place: Iran: Karaj | collected 2018-10
CTTCCCATTTTTCAGTCGGAATGGGTGGGAATTCATTGAATAATTTATTGTCTTCCATTGTTTTGTGTCTTTCTATTATCAACAATTAAGCAAACAAAGATACGATTATTTTTTGACATGGCAAAATAATAATCGTATCTTTGTTGTCAAGAGGAGGTAACCACGGGGTGCGCTGTAGTGGGGTTGCCCTTGGGGTTGCGGGCTATTCCACCACGAGTCGGCAGGTTGTTGAGCCCTCTGTGGTGGTGAGGGTGAGGAGGTAGGTGCCGGCGGTGAGGTCGTGGGGCAGGGGTGTGACGTGCTGGCGGAGGGTGGTGCGCAGCAGCTCGCGTCCCGCAAGGTCGCGCAGTGTGAGCAGCGGCGTGGCGGCAAGCAGTGAAGGCTCCACAGCTACGGTGGGCACCCGGCCTTGGGGCGACGGGTTGGGCGCAAGGGTGAAGGCGGGGCCGGGGGCTGCTGGAGCAATGCCTTCGGGTTGGCCGCCGTGGTGGGAAGTGTCGGGCATGGTGGGGCCGGTATAGAAGTAGACGGGGTTGCTCCAGGGGGTCCAGGTAGCGGTGTCGTGGAAATGGCAAATGTGGTGGCAGTAGGAGCGCACGCGTGCCTGGTAGTAGACCGATGTGGAGAGCGAGGGGTCGAATATTTCGTAGTAGTGGTTTGAGGTGGTGTCGGTGCGCAGTGAGTCGACGGGTAGGTTGTAGGGGCCGTAGGCGATCTGGTAGAGATTGTGCTCGAAGGCGGTGTCCCACACTAAGGTCGGGCTGCCGGCGTTGATGCCCGCGTAGGTGAGTTCGACAGATGGGCAGGAGAAGAGGTGGGTGTCAGGCGGTGTGAGGATGGGGAATATTAGGGGTGTTCTATTATCTTGTCCCACATCTCCCACGATGGAGACCGTTGAATCTATGAAATCTTCAATTATGAGTAGTGCTTTGTCCAAAACGGAGTCCCTTCCGGGAAATGGCAACGGCACCGAAGGACAATCATCATAGAGGCATGCTATATGGTGTAAACATTTCCATCTCAAAACCGGTTTTAACTCGTATGTATAGCAAAGATAGTAAGCACCAATGTAGAAGGTGTCCTGGACCAGCAGCGGAGTGTTAAGATAGGCTTTGTATAAGGTGACGAGGCTGTCGCGGAGAGTGGCGTCACAAGGGGGATGTAGGTGTAATCGAAGGCGGCTCCCGTCGTCATAATGGCGAAGATAAAGGCAGTTGAATGTGTCCATGCGGTGGACATTGAGGTGACTGGTTCCCTCTTTGGTGACTACTATCGGACATATTGTCATGGTGTCGGGGATGGTGCGGGAGCTACTAACGGCGAAGGACACTCCATAAATATATTGGCTTTGCCCTTGAGGAACCACACGCGGCCACATTAACATCCAGGTACCGAGTTCATAACCCGGTAGGTGATAATTAGTATAATTGTTAAACCTGGGATTCCCTGGAGAATTTTCAAAAGCAAACTTACCATGCTTGTGGGGTGGAAAAACAATCGTATCCTGCGCAATTGTCGAATTAACAGCAAGGATGGTTATTACTATCAGGAATAACTTTTTCATGATGATAAATATTGATTTGTATTGATGACTGAAGGGATGTTAAGGCGGGCACCTCAAAAACAGGTGTTGGTCAACATTTCGTTGGAGCTTGTCCCGAAAGATGTAGTAGTGAAGGTAAATAAATAATTAGGGTAATTGAAGCTATCAGGGTGCAATGTTTCTTTTGATAGCGGGATGATTGGTCTACTGTCGACTTTATAGCATCCTGAGGACGGAGACAGTGCCGGTGCGTTCTGCATTAGGAATCCTTTTTCACCGGTGGCAATCAGGTGTGAGTCAGTCAGCATGTCGGCAGACTGGTAATGGAGTTCCCGTGCAGTTTCGTACCAGCATTTTGTATTGTATGGAGCCGTGGCAGAATAATTAATATTGGTGAAGTAGTTGTGGGCAGACAACGTTGCTGGATCCACTGCATCTTGCAGCAAAACAAGAAACTGACCGTTGGGTACATATACCAATTCCAATGGCTCAGACTTGGTATAGAGGGGCATCTGCTGTGCATGGATATTAGTCATTGTAGCGAGGTCGATGACGCGAATTTTGGTGGAAAACTGCTGCTGGCCAGCGGCATCATAATAGGTAGAGAGGGAGGAAAGGGCGATGACTTCATCGTACATATGGCATCCGTGTATGAAAGAATGGCCCTCTTCAGGTGCAGAATAGTAGTAAAAGTTACTGAACGTGCCATATACGTTGGCTTTGTCGCAATAATGGATTGTGATGGCTCCATTATCTGTGTAGTAACAGATGATTGCCACATGCGTAGGGGTTTCAATCACTTCATTGGCACATTCCACACGCACACCATCGTCGGAAGTCCAAAGATTCATCAAAATGCCGGTACTGCCTGAGAATGTAAATTCGGCTATAGGCCTTCGTACACAGAGGTGGTATCCAACTGAACAATTGCCATAAGATGATGATGATGTATTGTCATGCCAATGGTATTCTCCCACAGCCACAACCTTCACATTTGGGCCGTGCTTATATGCCACCATGGAATGGAAATGTTCTACACTTTCATCACCAACAGAAGTGTAATTGACCGTAGGAGTTGACGTAACCATATCAACCAAAGGAATACATCCAATAAAACCCTCTCCGGATTTCTTTCCGCAAAAGAAGACGTAATTGTCAGCCACTCGCAAATCCTCTACAGATTGAACATTGGGGTCAATAATGACTTCATTAATAGTGGTAGGCGCGAATAGAGAAATGAGAGCTAAGGCTTGATCCCCGTTGCTTTTCTGGTAATACGACACAGCAGTTGCGCGGTCAACTGCCCGGATAAGGCCTTTACCACTGTTGTTTGTTGCCTCTGCAAAGGCGAAGTTATAGTAAGTCTGAGCATTGATTGCGACGTGTGGTAGGAGCGTTCTTCCCAGAACCAAGATTGTTAAAACTAATAATCTTTTCATGTCTGAATAATTTTTAATATATTGATGCATAATGTTTTGTGCATTATAATAAGTAAGACATCTTACTGCAAATATACGTTTTTTTTTGAAAAAGAACTTTTTTTTAAAAAAGTGTTCGGCATAGGGATTAATTTTGATAGGAGGATTATGGGTGGAGAGCGTCAGGAACAGGGACGGACTTCGGCTCCTTCTGGGCGGATGTAGAGGAGGAAGCCTTGGACCACGGGATTGCCCATTGCGCGGAGGGCGTCACAGTAGTGGTGTACTTGAGCGATGTGGTCGAGGGTGGGCTGGCCGGTCTTGTAGTCGACGACGTAGACGGCCTGTGGGGTGTAGACGATGCGGTCCGGGCGGATGACTTGTCCTTGCCAAGCGATGTTGCACTCGGTCTTGGATTTGTTGTCGGAGCTGAAGAAACGAGCCACCTCGGGTTGCTGCATCATGGCGTGGAGGGTGTGGCGGAGTGCGGCGACGGCGTCAGGGTCGAGGCGATGGAGTGCGGCGTAGGTGTCGAGAGCGGCATCGGTGTCGTCGACGGAGTGGACGTGGGCGAGGATTTCGTGGATTAGGTTGCCTTGGCGGAGGGCTTCGTTGTCGAACTGGGAGAAGAGGCGTGAGGACTGTTCGGCAATGGCTATGCGGGGCGACCACTGAGGGAAGACGGAGGAGTTGAGTTGGCGGGTGAGGATGCCGGAGGATGGGCTGAGGGTGTCGGTGCGGGGGGTGTTGGCGCCAAGGGCTATGACGTTGGGGCGCACCTCGAAGGTGTCGGAACGGGTGGAGAGGTAGTCGGCGAGGAGGGAGGTGTAGGCTGTGGAGCCTTCTTTTTTGGGCTGTTGGCAATAGAGGAAGAGTTTCTCTTTGGGACGCGTGAGGGCGACATAGAGGACGTTGATGCGGTCCATGTCGGTCTTGCGGCGCTCCTCTTCGTACTGGGTGTCGAAGAGGGTGGGTTTGCCTTGGGTGGGATGGACCAGGCTGGCCGGGAGGGGGACGCCGGCAGAGGGGTCGAGCTGCACCCAGATGCTGTCCTGCATGTCGCGTTTGTTGAGGATGGGGTAGAGGACCACGGGCGATTCAAGGCCTTTGGCTTTGTGGATGGTCATGAGGCGGACGGCGTCGAGGTCGGCAGCGGTGTTGGTGGAGAGGCGGTCTTTCTGCTCGTCGAACCATTCGAGAAACTCGGCCAAATCGTGGCGGTGGGTGCTGGCGTATTTGGCCACGACGTTGAGGAAGGTGGAGGTGTAGGCCGTCTCGATGCCGTCGAGGTGGAGCATGCGGAGCATCTCTTCGCAGCAGTCGTAGAGCCCCAGGGCGCGGAGGCGGTGGCTGTCGAGGGGAAGCCCTTCGCGCTGGAGGAGGGCATCGAGGTCGATGGGCTGGCGGTTGTTGAGGAAGTCGGCATCGAGCGGGCAGGCGAGGAGCCCAAGGCTGCGGAGGTAGAGCACCGTGAGGGCTGCAGCCACACGGTCAGAGCCGTCAAGAAGATATTGTATCAGGCTGCGCATCAGCATCACGGCGCGGCTCTGGCTGAGGAGGAAGGACTCGCTGGAGACGACGGGGATGGAGTGGGCGGAGAGATGGGAGGAAATCTCGGCGAGGGTGCGGTTGTCGCGGGAGAGGATGGTGATGTCCCGCAGGTGGTGGCCAAGGGTGTCGACAAGATGGCGGATGTCGGTGAGCATCTCGTCCCAGAGGGGTGTGCGGTCGGATTCGAGTTCGAAAAAGCCGGCTTGCAGGTAGCCGCCCTCTTTGACGGGTTGCTGGTGGAGGGCAGGGCTCTCCTTGTCGTCGATATAAATATTGTATAGTTCAGGATTGTCAGCAAAGCGCTGGGTGACGGCCCATGCAAAGAAGTCGTTGTTGAACTCGACAATGGTCCGGGCGGTGCGGAAGTTGCGCTCCAGTTGCTGGACGGTGCTGATGCCGGGCTGTTCGAGCAGGCGGCCATGGATGGGGTTGTCCACATGGGGCAGGGATACGAACTGCCCGACGTCGCCTTGGCGGAAGCGGTAGATGGCCTGTTTGCCGTCGCCCACCACGAGGGAGGTGTGGCCGGAGCCCACGCCGTTCTCCAGCAGGGGGACGAGGTTCTGCCATTGCAGACGCGAGGTGTCCTGGAATTCGTCAATAAGATAGTTGTAATAGCGGTTGCCTATGCGCTCGTAGATGAAGGGGACGGGTTCGTCCTGCACCACCTCGGAGATGCGTTGGTTGAACTCGGAGATATGGACGATTTCGTTCTCCTTGGAATAGTGGCCGATGAGCAGGTTTAGCTTGTTGAGGAGGGCGAGCGAGTAGATGTTTTTGAGCAGGAGCTGGCGGGTGTTGTAGAGCACCTCGTCGGTGGAGCGCAGCTGCTGGATTTGGGTGAAGAGGTCGGCAAGAGAGGGCTTGACGGAGGCCAGGGCGTCGCGGACGGAGGGGGTGCACTTGGCACTGCCCAGTTTGTCGCCTTCGAGGTAGGCCAGCACGTAGCTGTTGGGCTCGACGATGAGGCCGGAGGCCAGTTTGCGGAAGTAGACGCCCGCGCCGGTGGAACCATGGAAGAAGTCGGTGTCCGCCAAACCGGCAGCGGTGAAGGTGTCCACAGCTTGCTGACCCAAGGCGGCGAGACGCCTCTCGTAGGCACGATTGTCGGCCACCATGCTGCGGTGTATGGCGCGGAATTGGGGGCTGTCAATGTCCTTGAGCAGACGCAGGTATTGGGGTGTCTGCTCCTTGAAGAGTTCTTGTGCCAATGAAGCCAATTCGTTCTCTATCATATAGCTTTTACCGTCGGTCATGCGGCTTTCGGCAAAGTCGCACAGCACTTCGGTCAGTTCCTCCTGGCCTTCGGCTCCGGCCAGCGACATGAGGTCGTCCACGGCACTTTGGATGAGGATGTCATTGTCAATCTGGACATCGAAATTCATGGGCAGATCGAGGTCGTGGGCAAAGGTGCGGACAATGCGGTGCATGAAGCTGTCGATGGTGCAGACGGAAAGGTCGGAGTAGTTGTGGAGGACCGCTTGTCGAACGATGGCGGCATAGCGCTGGAGGGTTGTGCTATCGAGGCTCGTGCGGTCGGCAATGTCGGCGCCCATGGGGGTGCCAGTGCCGAGGAGGGAGATATTGTCCAGTTCGCGCAGTATGCGTTCCTTCATCTCGTTGGCGGCCTTGTTGGTGAAGGTGATGGCAAGAATTCTTTTGAAACGGGATGGGAGCTCCTGCTCCTTGGCGGAGAAGGCCAGGAGGAGGTACTGGCGGACGAGGGTGTAGGTCTTGCCGGAGCCCGCCGAGGCACGGCAGATGATGAAGCGACTGTTATCCATAATAAAATGCAAAAATACGACTTTTTTTTGAATCTGCGCAAGTGTGGTTTGAGAATGGAAAGGTTGAATGTTAAAAATGCCTTTTTTTCCTTTTTTTTTACATCGGATTGTTGATAATTCAAGAAAAATTGCTAATTTAGCGGTTGAAAAAGAGGGGCTGCAAAGCACCCGAAAAGTGAAATAATAATTTAAAATTCAATAATATGGAAGCAAAGAAAACCCCAAGGGCTGACCTCGAAAAACGCAGAGGGATGTTTCTTGAAATCGGATTGGCGGTCATCCTGGCCGCCGCGTTGGTCGCTTTCAATGTCAAATCGTACGAGAAAGAAGTGAAAGAAGTGAGCACTCGTACCGCTGACGTAGAGATTGAGGCCGACATCATCCAAACTGAGCAGGAAGAGACTCCTCCTCCTCCTCCCGAAGAGCCTGAAGTGGTGGCCACGGAACTCAACGTCGTTGAGAACGATGCCGAGGACATCCACGAAATCGGTATCGTCAACGCCGAGGCCAGAGCCGACGAGGCTTTGGAGTTCACCCGCGTCGAAGTGACCGAGGAGGTCGAAGAGGCTGAAGAGGAAGTGTTCCTCGTCGTTGAGGAAGACCCCGAATTCCCCGGTGGTCTGGATGCACTCTCCAAGTTCATCGCCGACAACATCAAGTATCCCCAGTTGGCCAAGGAAAACAACATCACGGGTCGTGTCTTCGTCTCCTTCGTGGTTGAGAAAGACGGTCGTGTCGGCCAGGTGAAGATTCTGCGTGACATCGGCGGCGGCTGCGGTAACGAGGCTGTGCGCGTTGTCAAGATGATGCCCAAGTGGAAACCCGGCAAACAGCGCGGTAAGGCTGTCCGCACGCAGTTCAACCTGCCTGTCAACTTCGACCTGCAGTAAGTCGACCTGCTGTGGCTCTCAAGCCCGGCGACAATGAATAACAATAAGGGTTGCCCCTCCCTGTAGGCAACCCTTATGTTTTATGATTAATCATCCCTTGCGGGACTTGATTGTTTGATGTCCCGAGGGCAAGACTCGTTTTTTTAGTACTCCCAATGCTTGCAATCAACAACCTTTCGGTCCAGTTCACTGGCACCAACCTGTTTGAGAATGTAACCTTCAATATCGCCGACCACGACCGCATCGGTCTTGTGGGCAAGAACGGCGCGGGCAAATCCACACTGCTGAAAATCCTTTGCGGATGGCAACAGCCGGAGACGGGCAGTCTGGTGATAGCCTCTGGCCAGACGGTGGGCTACCTGCCACAGGAGATGGTGCCGGACTCGACGCGCACGGTCATTGACGAGGCCATGACGGCTTTCAGCCATATCGACGAGCTGACCGCCTTGCAACAACAGCTCACTGACGAGATAGCCTCGCGCACGGACTACGAATCGGCAGACTATACCCGTCTGCTGAACCGCCATAACGAGGTGACCGAGCAAATAGCCATGCTCGGTGGCGGAAGCCGACAAGAACAGACTGAGAAGGTGCTGCTGGGATTGGGTTTCCGCCATGAAGATTTTCAGCGTTTGGTGGCTGAATTCAGTGGCGGCTGGCAGATGAGAGTGGAATTGGCCAAGCTCCTGCTGCAAAGGCCGGACTTCCTACTGCTCGACGAGCCTACCAACCACCTCGACATTGTCTCCATCCAGTGGCTGGAGAACTTCCTTTCGGGCTACCCCGGTGCCGTGGTGTTGGTCTCGCACGACCGTACCTTTCTGGACAACATCACCACGCGGACTATCGAGATTACGGCAGGGAGGATTTATGATTACAAATGCTCCTATTCCGAATACGTCATCCAGATGCAGGAGCGCCGTGCCTCGCAGATGGCCCAGCTCACAGCCCAGCAACGCCAGGTGGCACAAATCGAAGCTTTCATTGAACGGTTCCGCTACAAAGCCACAAAGTCCAAACAGGTGCAGTCGCGCATCAAGATGCTGGACAAGATGGAGATGGTGAAGGTGGACGAGGTGAGCACAGAGAGCATCCACTTCCGTTTCCCGCCAGCCCCGCACAGCGGCAAGATTGTTGTAGAGGCTCAGGATTTGGGCAAAGCCTACGCTGACCTACAGGTGTTCAATCACGTCGACCTCCTGCTCACCTCGGGCAAGAAGGTGGCTTTTGTGGGACGCAATGGCGAGGGCAAGTCAACCATGGCCAAAATTATTGTGGGCGAGATAAGGGACTACACCGGTACTTTCCGTCTGGGAGCGCAGGTGCAGGTGGGCTACTATGCCCAGAACCAAGCGGCCATGCTCAATGGCGAGAAGACCGTTTTCCAGACCATAGACGACATTGCCACGTGCGACATCCGGCCCAAAATCCGCAATATCTTAGGCAGTTTCCTTTTCGACAGCGAGGACTGTGAGAAGAAGGTGAAGGTCCTCTCCGGTGGTGAGAAGGCGCGTCTGGCTCTGGCCAAACTCCTCCTTACTCCCTCCAACCTTCTTGTACTCGACGAGCCCACCAACCATCTTGACATGGACTCAAAGGACATCTTGAAAAATGCCCTTTTGCAGTATACTGGCACCCTTATTGTTGTCTCCCACGACCGTGATTTCCTTCAAGGACTCACCGAGGCTCTTTACGAGTTTCGTGATGGGGGCATCCACGAGTTTAGGGGTGACATATTCGAATTCCTTGCCGCCAAGGAGGAGCAGGAGAAACGCCTCGTTGCTGCGCCGCAGGCAGCGGCTGCAAAGGCCAGCGCCGGCAAGCTGGCTTATGAACAGAGCAAGAATCGCGAACGCGAGCTCCGCAAACTCCGCAGTGCTGTGGAGAAGATTGAGAAAGAGATAGAGTCCATAGAAAGTGAGATAGCCAAGAAGGAGGCGATTCTCGCCACCGGCAACTCGCAGGACAAAGACTTCTATTCCAGTTATCAGGCCTTGAAAGACTCCCTCGACGCCAAAATGGAGGAATGGGAGACGGCCACCATCGCTGTCGACGAGTTCGAAGGGTAGCAGCTAAGGTTGCTTACCTCTGGATACTCCATTATATATTTGGCCCATAGAGGGCGTAATATGCCTCTTGCTGGTTTCCCCCAGAATGTTGGCTGGGCTATAAGGGTTTCGCTCTCCCAGGGCGATGCCCTTTTTTTATTAGAGCGTATGACAATGGCCGATACGTCGGGATGTTTCTTTTCAGGACGTTTATTCTGTCATGGCGGCGGCACGGCCGGCGGCATATCCTGTACTGAAGGCAATTTGAAGATTATAGCCGCCTGTGTCGGCGTCAAGGTTTAGCACTTCGCCCGCAAAATAGAGGCCCGGCACTATCCGCGACTCCATCGTCTTGGGGTTAATCTTTTTGGTGTCCACACCCCCTTGGGTCACCACGGCAGTGTTGTAATCGCCCGTACCCGTCAGGGTGAATTCCACATTCTTCAGCAAATTCAGCAACTTGTGCCGTTCGGCACTGTTTATCTTGTTCAGCCTTTTGTAGTACTCTATATGCAGGCGGTCCAACGCCAGTTGCACCAGTTCGGCGGGCAGCCAAAGTCTGAGGGCATCGTGGAACAGCCGTGTGCCGTTCGCGTTCAGGTCGCTGATTAGTCGGCGGTCCAGCACCTCGGTGGTCAAGGCGGGTTTCAGGTCTATGTGTGCAATGAGGGTCTCGCCGCCGTTGAGCATGCGGCTCACCTGTCGGCTGGCGGAAAGGACTATCGGGCCGTCAATCCCATGCTCGGTAAACGTCATCTCGCCAAAGCCTTCGTACAGGCGTTTGCCGTCCTCAGGGCGCGTGATGGTCAAGCCCACATTCTTCAGTACAAAGCCCACCAGTTCGGGGTAAATCTTCTCCTCGCAAGTGAGGGATACCAGCGACGGAACTTGTGGCACAACGCTATGCCCGGCCTCTGCGGCCAGTCTGTACCCCACGCCCGTCGAACCCGTGGTGGGGTAGGAGAGGCCCCCGGTGGCAATAATCACCGCATCGCCACGCACCGTGGTGCCATCCTGCAGACGCACTCCATGGCAGTCCTCGGTGAGGCTCTTCACGGCGCAGTTCTTGCGGATTTCAACATTTGCACGTGCTTCGAGGTCGTTGATGAGGGCAAGGAAAATGTCAAGGGATTTCCCGCTGCGGGGATAGACGCGGTGTCCGCGTTCCTCTACCAATGGGACATTCCGCGTCTCAAAGAACTCCATCAGTTGTGTGTTGAACATTTGGGAGAAGCAGTTCCGCATCCAGCGCCCGTCAGGTCCTATGTGGGCGATGAAGTCCTTGATGGCAGCTGTGTTGGTGAGGTTGCAGCGCCCCTTTCCGGTGATGCGCAGTTTGCGCCCTGGCTGGTCCATCTTCTCCAACAGCACCACCTCTGCCCCCAATTCGGCGGCAGCCACGGCGGCCATCATGCCAGCGGCACCGGCTCCCACAATGACGACACGCCTCATGATTTCGAGATGGTGAAAATATCGGCGGGATGAACGCAGAGCACAGGCAGCTGTGAGTTGTGGACTATCTGCTGGGCGTTGGTGCCAAGGAAGAGCTGGGAGATGATGCGGTCCTGTTCGGTGTTGATGACCACCAGGTCGGCATTAATGTTTTCGGCATAGCCCAACACTGCATCGCTGTAGTTGGAGTACTTCTGCACCGTTGCCACATGGCGCACCCCTTCGTGGTCCAGAAACTCCGAGGTCTGCACCATGTAGGCACGCAACTGGGAGGCCTCCTCCGTCGACTCTTGCAGGCCCAGCAGGTGTATCTCCGAGCCGAAAAGCTTGGCCATTGTGGCTGCGGGCGGCACCTTCTGGCGTGAATTGACGTTCACACGGATGGGCACCACAATGCGCTCCAAATCCTTGTGGAAGTTGAAGCCCTCACGTATGGTCAGCACTGGCACGGGAGCCTCCTGCACAATGCGCACAGCCGTTCTCCCCATCCAGTATTTCGCGAATCCCGAAGCACCGTTGATACCGATGACTATCATGGGTGCATTCTCGTGGCGTGCCTCGCGGGCAATCACTGCTGCCACCCTGCCGGAACAGATGTCCCAACGTATTTTGCCGCTCTGCATTCGGGGCTGGTACTCTTCACAGAGATGCTGCAGCTTCTCTTCAGCCAGCATGTTCATCACTGTCTGTTGTTCCTCGTCCATAGGCAGTTTCTCGCGCTTTGCCCACACTATCTTGATGTCGCAATGCATTTTGTTGGCAATGTCCGTCGCCACTTCTATGGCCACGTATGATCCTTTGGAAAAGTCTGTTCCTACAATAATTGATCTCATTGTTGCTATTTTTTTATTTCTTCTCTCAGTAACGGGGTTGCACCTATTTTATTATTATTGGAAGAAGAAAAAATGTTATGTGCCATTTTTTTTGTATTTTTGCACACTCAAAGGATATTTTGAATGAACGCAAATTTAGATGCTACAGGCCACAGCCAGACCACTCAGGAACGCGAGGTAGAACGTGCTTTGCGCCCTAAGGGTTTTGATAGTTTTGCCGGTCAGCAGCAGGTGCTCGACAACCTCCGTGTCTTTGTCGGTGCTGCCAAGCAACGCGGCGAACCGCTGGACCACGTCCTCTTCCATGGTCCTCCAGGTCTGGGCAAGACCACCCTCTCCTACATCATTGCCAACGAGCTGGGAGTGAACATCAAAATGACTTCCGGACCCGTGCTCGACAAGCCCGGCGATCTGGCCGGTATGCTTACCTCCCTCGACACCAACGATGTCCTCTTTATCGACGAGATTCACCGCCTATCGCCCGTGGTGGAAGAGTATCTCTACTCCGCCATGGAGGATTATAAGATTGACATACTCATCGAGTCCGGCCCGGCAGCGCGCAGTGTGCAGCTCAACCTCAAGCCCTTCACCCTGATTGGCGCCACCACCCGCTCCGGCATGCTCACGGCCCCTTTGCGTGCCCGTTTTGGCATCAATTGCCGCCTGCAGTATTATGATGCCGACACATTGTCGCATATCGTCAACCGTTCAGCCGCACTGCTGCAGGTGAAGATTACCTCCGAGTCCGCTTTCGAGATTGCCCGCCGCAGCCGTGGCACTCCCCGTATTGCCAACCTTCTTTTGCGCCGCGTGAGGGACTTTGCACAGGTCAAGGGCGACGGCACCATTACCCTCGACATTGCCCGCTATGCTCTCCGCGCCCTCAATGTGGACAGCAACGGTCTTGACGAGATGGACCTGAAGATTCTCAACACCATCATCGACAAGTTCCGCGGAGGCCCCGTAGGGGTCAACAACATTGCCACCGCCGTGGGCGAGGATGCCGGCACCGTTGAGGAGGTCTACGAGCCCTATCTCATACAGGAAGGCTACCTGCAGCGCACCCCCCGCGGACGCGAAGCCACGCCGCTCGCCTACCAGCACCTTGGCAAAATCAAAACCTCCGGCCAACAGCAACAATTGAACCTCTAAACCCTATAAAAACTATTATCCCTAACCTCTCTATCCCTCCCTTCAAAAGCGTAAAAAAAGAATTGCCAAACCCATAGAAACGAAACAAAACTATCAATATGAGAACCCTGATTAAGAATATCAAGGAGTTGGTGCAGGTGGAACGCCAGCCCAAGCTCCGCGTCTGCGGCAAGGATATGGCCCAGATGGAGACCGTTAAGAATGCCTACCTCATTGTCGAGGACGACAAGATTGCCGCCTTCGGCCCCATGTCCGAATTGAAAGAGCAGTCTTTCGACAAGGAGGTGGACGCCACTGGCCGCATGGTGTTTCCCTCTTTCTGCGACTCCCACACCCATCTGGTCTACGCTGGCAGCCGTGAGATTGAGTACATCGACAAGATTCGCGGCCTTTCATACGATGAGATAGCCAAACGTGGCGGCGGCATTCTGAATAGCGCCAAACGGGTGCAGGAAGCCTCCGAGCAGCAGCTCTACGACGACGCCATGGCCCGCCTTGAGCAAATCATCCGTTTCGGTACCGGTGCAGTGGAAATCAAGTCCGGCTACGGCATGACACCAGAGGCCGAGCTCAAAATGCTCCGCGTCATCCGCCGACTGAAGGAGAACAGCCCCCTCACCATCAAGAGCACCCTCCTTGGCGCCCATGGCATCCCCATGGAGTACCGTGGCCGTCAAGAGAAATTTGTCGATCTGGTCATCGACCAGATGATTCCGCAGGCCGCAGCCGAAGGGTTGGCAGACTACATAGACGTCTTTTGCGACGCCGGCTTCTTTACCGTCGAGGACACCGAGCGTATGCTCGAAGCCGGTGCCCGCTATGGCATGCGCCCCAAAATCCACGCCAACGAGATGGCTTGCAGCGGCGGCATTCAATGTGCAGTCAAATACAACGCACTCTCCTGCGACCATTTGGAGTATACCGGCGAGGAGGAGATTCAGTGCTTGCTTAGCAGTGAGACCATGCCCACCGTCCTGCCCGGCGCAGCCTTTTTCCTCAACATGCAGCATGCCCCCGTGCGCCGCATGATGGAGGCCGGTCTTCCCGTGGCCATGGCTTCAGACTATAACCCAGGCTCGTCGCCCTCAGGCAATATGCAGCTCATCGTCTCCTTTGCCTGTGTCAACTACCGCATGCTCCCCGAGGAGGCCATCAACGCCACCACCATCAACAGCGGCTA
>JAEEGL011499247.1_pt1 | contig 13851 bp, 12 predicted proteins | sample 9134231 | NCBI WGS metagenome assembly JAEEGL01 (sample SAMN16246548, study PRJNA631951) | gut metagenome | biome: gut microbiome; feature: rumen; material: fiber-attached | host: Bos | place: Iran: Karaj | collected 2018-10
AGAATTTTGCAATCATTCCACCCACGTTAGGGTCCTTAATGACTTTCATCAACAACTGCTGAATCAGGGGGATTCCGCGATAAACGCCCGGTAAATATGTACCGATCCCTTGCCGAGAAAGCAAATTCACTGTCCCCTCATATTTCCCCTCGGCACGGCATTTTTTTCCCGAGCCGTTGAAATTAGTGTCATAGGTATAGGCAATCACGGCGAATCTGGTACCATCTTTTTCAAAGTAATATGCCTCCGGACGTTCTTGACCAGGCAAGAATGAACCAGTGTGCGCCATGCCCTTTTCATCCAGCACCTGCAAAGTTCGCTCCATTCCATCAAAGCCCCGGTCAAAAGTGTGGTTGTTGGCAGTGGATACCAAGTCAATCCCTGCATCCAAAAGAGCATCCACATATTCATCCGGTGCGTTAAAGCAAAGGTGTGTCTCAGAAAAAAGAGCTTCCTTACCCGCCAGAGGGGTTTCCAAATTTCCGATCACATAGCCAGATTCCTGAAGCAGTTTTTTACTCGGCGCAAAGACTCCGCGAAAATCATAGCCTTCGTTTGCACGTTTTGCAGCCTTCCATACCGGCGGTTCACACATGATATCGCCTAAAAATGTAATCTTCAACGCATTTTCTCCTATCTGAAACTATCTGTCCAATGGAAAAACTTTGACGTGTCTTAGCAATGTTCCTCCAGCCATCTCATAGCGCACTCTGCATACACTGCTGTTCCCACAGGAATGTTTTTTTCTTCAAACAAAACCTTTGGATTGTGCAACGGGTATTGCTTCTCAGTGTCGGAAACTGGAATGCTCAGGCCTATTGCACATCCCGGGACCTCGCTCGCAACATGGGCAAAATCCTCAGAACCGGAGGACACCCAGCCGGGCTGTATGGGAAATCTACCCTGAGAAAACTCCTCAACATAACGTTTCAATTCCGTTGAAAACGCCACCTCGTTGACGAGGACAGGCGTGCCTGGAGTTCTGTCCACTTCTGCACGGCCCCTGTAAGTTTGAGCGATGCCCTGCGCTATCTCAGAGATCCTATGCTTCACCAGCTTTTGTACCTCTGGATCGAAGGTTCGCAGTGTTCCTTCAATCAGCACGCTGTCAGGCAAAACATTTTTTGCATGACCGCCCTCAATGTGGCACAGAGACAGTACCGCTTGCTGATCATAGGCAAGCTCCCGGGTCAAAAGCTCCTGTAGGCCGATGACTATCTGAGCAGCGATATAGACCGCATCCACGCCCTCATAAGGTCTGGCTGCATGACCACCTTTGCCATACACCCTGATGCAAATATCGTCGCTGGATGCGCATTTGGTACCAATCTGCACCGCTACACCGGCGTCACGGTTGCTGTACACGTGAAGCATAACAGCGCAGTCAACCTTCGGATTATCTAGGACGCCAGCTTCCAGCATTTTCTTTGCACCGCCTGCGCTTTCCTCTCCAGGCTGAAACATAAGTTTGACTGTACCTTGTAGAGCGGCTTCCTGCGCCTTCAGCAGCTTAGCGGCCCCCAACAGCATAGCGGTATGGATGTCGTGGCCACAAGCGTGACAATTTCCATTAGTGGCAGCAATAGAAAGGCCGCTTTCTTCACGCATGGGTAGCGCATCCATATCCGCCCGGAGCAGGATAGTTTTGCCGGGTTTGCCAACTGTGACGACCACACCTCCACCTACATCCTGTGGCTCATAGCCCATCTCTGTCAGGCAAGCTTTTACATAGGCAACCGTTTGAGGCAAATCAAGGCCGATTTCAGGTATCTGATGTAACGTACGACGATGACCAATAATTTCTTCCTTAATGGCGAACGCTCTTTCGTAATTATCCATTCTTCTTCTCCTCGGTTACCATTCAATGGCAAAGTCATCTATGTACAGCATTTTGCATCCAGTATGTTAACCCGCTCATTCACATCGAAACAGTTGTTATGATGTGGGCCACTCAAAGGCAACTGCTCGAATATAGTTGGTTTGCCTCCAGCCAATTCAAAAAAATTTCCTGCTATTCGGTCTATATATTCATTTTCTCCAGAATAGATAGAGGGGCGGAGCTTTGGTATACATATCTTCCACCAGATATTTCAGTTCACTGATGCAGAAGCCGTCCTTGACCTCTACCTTCTCCCTGCGGCCTTCCTCATCATATCTGCCAGGCAACAGAGAAGGATCCAGGATGACGATGCGGCCGTCCTTTTGTTCAGCAATAGCCAGAACGTAGTGGCTCACATGAGAAAAAACTCCAATGTACCCATCGCGGTCGCCACAGGTGCGGACAACCGCACAGCCGCCGGTTCGCAGGCAGAACTGCAGTCGCTTAGGATCATTGGTCATCTCCAATTCCAGTCCAAATCTCTCTGCCAGTGCAGGGGCAAAGATCTCATAATCAGTGCCGATTCCGTGATTTGCCTTAATGTCATAAGACATTTGAATGGCGTCTTCGAGAGAGAAGTCGGTATTAATCAAAAGGCGATCCACCATCATCATGGCAGTTGCCAAGCCGCAGCCAGAGGTCGCTACTGTTGTGTGCTTACCTTGATCTCTGGCCGCTTCGTCCTCAAGAGCACACTTTGTTATGTAAGGCATATCGGGATACTTTTTCTGATTAACATACTTCATGGTTTTTCTCCCATCTGGTCGTATCGTTGTCTGAATATCTCTGATTCGATGTGATTCTCCGCCTGTCAGCAGATATGTTTATTTTCTCCAGAACAGATAAAACCCGGGGGTTCTGTTCAATGTATCTGCTACCAAATGCTCCATCTGGCTGATGCAGAAACTGCCTTTGACTTCCACCTTGCCCTTGCGCTCTTCTTCGTCGTATTTGCCAGCCTCCAGGGTAGGGTCAAGTATGACGAGACGGCCATCCTGTTGTTCAGCGATTACAGCAATATAATGTCCTACATGGGAAAAAAGGCCAATATGATCTTCGTGATCACCGCCGACATGAGCGACAGCACAGCCGCCGGTTTGCAGACAAAACTGCAGTCGCTCAGGATCATTTGTCATTTCCAATTCCAGACCAAATCTATCTGCCAATGCAGGGGCAAAGATTTTATAATCGGTTCCAATCCCGTGATTTGCCTTAATGTCATAAGACATTTGAATGGCGTCTTCGAGAGAGAAGTCGGTATTGATCAAAAGGCGATCCACCACCATCATGGCACTTGCCAAGCCGCAGCCAGAGGTCGCTACTGTTGTGTGCTTACCTTGATCTCTGGCCGCTTCGTCCTCAAGAGCACACTTTGTTATGTATGGCATTTCGGGATACTTTTTCTGATTAACATACTTCATAACGTTTCTCCCAATTGAGCATGATTAGTTCACAACTGCAGAAAATTACTCCCTAGGGAAAAGATGGCAAGCAACGAAGTGGCCCGGAGAAACTTCCTTCAAGCTGGGGCAGCTCTTGGTGCAGACGCTCTCACAACAGGAGCAACGCTTGGCAAATCGACATTCGTCGCCGGGCTCAATGGGGGAGCTGATTTCTCCCTCCAGCAGCATACGCCCCTTGTTCGCGCCCACTCTGGGAATGGGGATAGCGCTCAGGAGGCTCTTGGTGTAGGGATGGATGGGGCTATTGAACAGCTCATCAGACGGAGCCTTCTCCACCATCTGTCCCAGATACATAACCATGATCTCATCGCTAATGTGGTTGACCACCGCCAGATCGTGGGTTACAAAGATGTACGTCAGCCCCAACTGTTTCTGCAACTGCCGCAACAGATTTAGAATCTGCGCTTGGATGGAGACGTCCAGTGCGGAAACGGGCTCGTCGCAGATGATAAGCTTGGGCTCTACAGCCAGGGCGCGGGCAATGCCGATGCGCTGGCGCCGACCGCCGTCCAGCTCGTGGGGATAGGTGTTTATGAGGCGCTGGGCCAAGCCAACAGTGTCCATAAGTTCTCGCACACGCTTCTCCACTTCGGCGCTGCTCCTATACTTGTCACTGCGCACTTTGACCCCCTCAGCGATGGTCTGCATGATCGTCATACGGGGGTTTAGGGAGGAGAATGGATCCTGGAAGATGATCTGCATATCCTTGCGCATGTTACGCATTTCCTTTTTGTTCATGCTAAGGATATCCTGGCCATCAAAAATCACTTGGCCAGAGGTGGGCTCAATGAGGCGCAGTACGCAACGACCGGTAGTGCTCTTGCCACAGCCGCTTTCGCCCACGATACCCAGGGTCTTTCCTTTCTCAAGTGAAAAGGTCAAATCATCCACGGCGTGCAGCATTCCGCGAGGAGTTTTGAAGTATTTCTTCAGATTTTTGACTTCAAGAATCATATTTGCCATCTTCTTCGATCTCCTCTCTCTCAATATGGAACGCAGGATCGTCATATGCAGAGCACATCACGCTGTGGGTCTCGTTGAAGTAGCGCTCCGTCTGGGGAGTATCAATGCACTCAGGTTTGGCGTACGGACAACGGGGTGCAAAAGCACAGCCCTTGGGCAAGCACGTGGGATCGGGCATCAGACCAGGGATCGGCTTAAGCTCGCTTTTTCTGTCCTCAATGTTGGGAAGAGAGTTAAACAGTCCTTCGGTGTAGGGATGCTTAGTGTGGTTGAACACGTCGATCAGGGTGCCGCGTTCGATGATACGGCCGGCATACATAACCGCCACTTCGTCGCAGATCTCGGCAACAATGCCCAAATCATGAGTAACGAACAACATGGAGGTGCCGAGCTGATTCTTCAATTTGATCATCATGTTCAGCACCTGGGCCTGAATGGTAACGTCCAAAGCGGTAGTTGGCTCGTCTGCCAGCAGAAGACTAGGGTTACAGGCCAAAGCGATAGCGATAACTACGCGCTGCTTCATGCCGCCGGAGAACTGGTGGGGGTATTCATTGGCACGTTCTTTAGGAATGCCAACCAGCTCTAGCATCTGCTCAGCTCTGATCAAAGCCTCTTTATCCGTGCAGTTCTCATGGATCTTCACACTCTCTGCGATCTGATCCCCCACGGTGAACACGGGGTTCAGACTGCTCATTGGATCCTGGAAGATCATAGAAACTTCCTTACCGCGGAACGCCTTCAGAGCCTTTGCATCAGCGTGAAGAATATCTTTGCCATTGACAAATATCTCACCACTCTTAATCACGCCAGGAGGAGTGGGAATCAGGTTCAGGATGGAAAGACAGACGCTAGTCTTGCCGGCACCAGTCTCACCCACGATACCCAGAATCTTGCCCTTTTTTAACTGGATCGAGACATTGTTAACCGCCTCTACCGTCTCCTCTTCCAGAACGTAGTGGACGGTCAAATCTTTAATGTCAAGGACAAGGTCATTTTTTGCTTCACTCATCTTCACACCCTCCTTAGTGTTTCAGCTTCGGATCCATAGCATCGCGCAGACCGTCGCCCACCAGATTGAAGGCAAGAACGGTAATCACGATAGCAAGGCCTGGGAAGATGGTCAGGTAATTGTTGGTCACAATGAAGGCGTTACCTGCATTCAGCAGAGCGCCCCATTCGGGCAGGGGGGGCTTGATGCCCAGTCCCAGAAAGCTCAGGGAAGAAGCGGCAACGATAGCAGAAGCGATACGCAGAGTCACCTGAACGATGATGGGGCTCAAGCAGTTAGGCAAAACGTGGCGGGCAATGATGTAGCCTTCTGTCTTGCCTAGCGCTCTCACTGCTTCGATATACTCCTGGTTCTTAACGGTCAGAACAGCCGCACGGGTAATGCGAACATAGCCTGGCACAGCGGAAATACCGATAGCCAGCATCAGGTTTCTTGTGCTGCTGCCCAGAACGGCTACGACGACCATGGCCATAAGGATGGCAGGAATGGCAGCAAACATATCACTGACACGCATGATGACATTATCCAGCTTACCGCCATAGTAGCCAGCAACAGCGCCCAGAGGGATGCCGATGAGGCAAGAGATTAAAACGGCCACGAATCCGATGGCCAGGGAGTAGCGAGAGGCATACAGCACGCGCCAGAACAAGTCACGGCCTATCTCGTCGGTACCAAACCAATGTTTTGCATTGGGCCACTGGAGGCGCTCTGCCATGTTGATGGCAGTGATTTTATCGTGATCGATCCAAAGATCAATGGTCAGGGCAATAAGGGTTATAAAGATCAGAATCCCCAGAGCAATCATTGCACCCTTGTTTCTGCGGTAGTTGCGCCAGATCTCAGCAGCTTGACTGCGCTTTTTACGTTCGGTAGGGTTGACCGGCGCTTCGATGGTGGTAGAATTCACTTTGCTCACGCTTTTACACCCTCCTTTTCCTTCTTCTTCTTGCCGACGGTGACATACTGGCTCTTCAGACGAGGATCAACGAAGGCATACGCCAGATCCACTAGTAGTTGTACCAAGCAGATCACGATGACCGACATAATCAGAATGCCGCAGACCAGAGTGGTATCACGCTGTTTGATGGCGCTGACGAGAAGCTGGCCGATGCCGGGCCAGGTAAATACGTTCTCCGTCACTAGGGAGCCGCCGAAACAGGTGCCCAGCTGGGTCCCGAAGACAGTGATGATAGGAATCATGGCGTTGCGCAAACCATGCTTATTGACAACCACTTTTTCATCTACACCCTTGGAACGAGCAGTACGTAGATAGTCGGCACGTAGAACATCCAGCATACTGGAACGGGTGGTACGGGTCATGGAAGCCATGCCGCCGGTAGTAACAGTAATCACAGGCAGAATCACACTCTTAATACCGCCGTCAGAACCATAGGAGGGAAGCCAGCCTAAAGTCTGAGAAAACAGGATGATGAGTAGCAGGCCTAGCCAGAAGTGGGGGATGGACATACCCAGCAGAGCACCTGCGGTACAGAGATTGTCTGCAACAGTACCACGGTGGAGCGCCGCGAAAATGCCAAGAGGAACAGACAGCACAAAGCATAGCAGAACAGATGAAAGAGCCAGTATCGCCGTGTTGGGGAAGCGCTGTGCATATAGATCCCACACATTCTGCTTTAGCAAATAGGAATATCCCATATCGCCATGGAGCAGATCCCACATATAGATGAAATAGCGCTCAATGACACTTTTATCCAAATTCAGTTCTTTCCGAAGCTCAGCCACGGCTTCCTCAGTCCAGCCATCGCCGATAACATCCGTAATATCACCGGGAGCCATTTCCATCATGCAGAAAATCAGGAATGACACTCCGATAATCACGGGAATCAACATAACAAGCCGCTTGAAAATATATTTATGCACAGATTGTTTCACTCCTTTCAGAGGGGAAAAAAACCGATTCTCTCATCAAGACGCGATGGTTTTTCCCAACACCGGCATCAGAACACCTCTTTTGAGGAAACGGCGGGATGATGAAATTCGGTCATCCCGCCGTTCCTATCGCATCAAGCAATGATAGTATTATTTGTCCACGCGCAGGGTCATATTACGCATATAGTAGGAGGGGATAGAGGAGATGCGGAAGTTCTCCAGGCCCTTGGCATAGCCAAAAGCTTTGGGGAAATAGGCTAGAGGCAGATAAGAAACATTCTCGTGAACCTCACGCTGCATGATCTGCAGAAGTTCGGTCCTCTCCTCCGGGTTGGAGGTGGCCTTGACAGCCTTCAGAGCCTTGGAAATCTCGGGATTCACCATGACAGCCTTATTGATGCTCTGGTTTTCGGTGTAGTAGTTCCAGTTGACAGGATCGATGGCGAAGATGTTGCTCTGCATGTAAGCATCGTACTGGGTGATGTCGCGGTCCCACTGAGTGGCACTGGAGAAGCCGGTAGCATCGGTCTCTTCAATAACCATTGTAATGCCGACCAGACGTAATTGCTCCTGAATGACCTGAGCAGCCAGCTTGACATTGGCATCAGCGGTGTTAGCCAGGACCTTAAACTCAGTTTTGCCGCCAGCCTTGGCCAGATACTCCTTGGCCATATCGGGATTGTAGCTCAGATCGTGTTCATAATCGCTCTCGTTCTGGATGCAGGCGGGATCGTCATAAGGCCACATAGAGGTCATGGGCATGCCGCCGCCGAAACCAGCAACGATGTCTTCCTTGTTGATAGCGCAAGCAACAGCGCGGCGGAAGTTCTTTTCCTCCTCGGTAATAGAGGTAGTATCGCGGCGGTCATTCATAGCCATGTAGACGAAGGAATAGCCCTGGATTTCATTGATCTCCAAGTTCTTGTTCTGCTTCAGAACAGGCAACTCGGTAAAGTTCAGGCCAGTGGCCCAGTGGATATCGCCGCTCTGGAGAGCAACACCCTTGGCCGCTGCATCGGAGATCATGACAACTTTGATCTTCTGAGTGGGGGTCTTCTCGCCCCAGAACTTCTCGTTGCGAACCACGGTGACCGTGTTGGCGGCTACATAAGTGGACATATCATACATAAAGGGACCGGAGCCGATCAGGGCCAGACCATCGGGATTCTTCTCAGCCTCAGCCTTGCAGACGATAGCAGCGCAGGCGCGGCCGAGGACGGAGATAAAGGCGGAGCAGGGGCTGCTCAGATTGATGTACAGTTCTGTGTCGGAGACGATTTCACAGTTGTCATAGTAGCCAGCCAGGCTGGAGTAATTGGCACGGCCCAGAGAAAACTCAACATCGGCAGCGGTGACAGGGTCGCCGTTGGAGAAGACAACATCGTCACGCAGAATGACATGAATTCGTGTGCACTCCTTGTTATCCCACTCCACGCTCTTAGCCAGCTGCATGGTGATCTCACCGGTGATGTCATTGTTATAAACCAGGGTGTCGAACACCAGGAGGTGGTAAGCTTCACGCTCGGTAGCCCAGCTGTCATTGGGATCCAGGGACTTGATGGTGGTGCACATAGTGATTTCCTCTGCGTACTTGGCGTCGGCATCATTGTTGCCGGTCACTTCGACGGAGGAGCCTAGGTCGCTGCTGTTACCAGCATCAGGCTTGTCGGCTTTGCCACCATTGTCACTGCTGTTGCCGCCACCACAGGCGACCAGAGACAATGCCATGATCAAAGCTAGAATCAGTGACAAGGTTTTCTTTTTCATACAGGTGTTCTCCCTTTCCTTTTTTTATTTACAGCTCTCTGCAGAGCGGTAAACCGATGAAATGATGTATGGAGCAGCCACTCCATAGCATTATTGCTCCCACGCTACACAATTCCTTGGTCATTGATGGTGATATCGTTACAAATAATAATGCCAACTGCACCTCCATGGAAGTCTAGTTCCAAACTCTAACCCGGACTATTGAGCAAAAGACTTGCATCCTGGGCGATATGCTGGAGCTTGGGGATCAGACACATGCGCTCCATGATCGTATATTCCAGGAAGCAGTGCACCTGAGCAAAGATATGGCCCTTGACGTCAGTTCCTTGTTCCATGGGGTCACGGATCGAATCGGATGTATCGGGCTCTTGCCCCAAGAGACTCTGCCCACACAGATTCTCAATCTGCTTCAAACAAGAGACACTATCCCGGTCACCTGAACATGCAAAAATAATATTGCTTTCCTTATGCTTTGCCGCCGTGAGTCTTTTTTCCGGTGTAGTAAAAGATGACTCCTAACAACACCCATACAAAGAGAAGAATATATGAAGGGAGTGTCAGGCAACCAGGCATACCCGGAATCAGAAGCATGACAAGGAAGAAGACTGAGAAGCATGCGCCCAAAGCCGAGATGCAGGACATAAAGCGACGGCTGTGCGATGGCTGATCCTGACGAGCTGTCCGAAAGGCACAAAGGTTGGTATATCCGTATCCGATGGCAGCACCGATAGCAGACATGTCCACAAACCACCCAAGGGCAGTACGCCCAAACCATGGCCCGAGCACCGAGAAAGCCATGCAAAACAGAATAGCGTTCGAGGGTGTGCTGTACTTCGGATGTAGTTTTCCAAACCATTGTGGAACCACACCTTGTCCAGCCATAAAGTACAGCAGGCGGCTAGTTGCGGTAAGAAAGCCGAGCATCCCCGTCAGGATGGCACAGGTGATTGCTATGCCCAGCATCACCAATCCCGGGATGCCCATCAGGGCTTCGACAGCTGCGCCAACGGCCCAGTCGTGTTGTTGGATGAACTCCGTCCAATCGGGGGAAGCAGCAGCTGTAACTAACGTGTTGCAAGAGTAGACAGTACAGCCGAACAGAATGGCGACGACCATAATACTGATGACCTTCCGGGCGGGGAAGCAGAACTCCTCTACCTCCTGCGGGATGGTTCCAAAGCCGACGTAGGCCCATGGAGTGACAGCGACAATCGCCAATATACCAGCGAAGATCTCACGCTTGCTGAGATTGGGACGGACTCCCCAAAGCGGCTGGAGATTCTCCCAGGACGTCACTGGGCTGAAAACAGCAGAGATTAGGATGATAAAGAAGGCAATAGCAAGAGATAGAGCCATCACTGTGTCGACAACGCCCGTCTCTTTTGTGCCCCTAATGCTGATGAAGGAAAGAATGACAATTGCAGCTACGGCAAGAAGAACTTCCCCGAGATAAATATCATATCCAGCGACGGTGTACATGCGGCCAAACTGAAACACCCCGAAAAAGAGTTTCCTGCTCATAAGGCCGAGAGCGGTGGAGTTCATAGGGACATTTGCGATGAATGCCAGCGCAAGGAACCAGGCGCAACAGAAAGCATGTCCGCGCCCAAAGAGAATCCTGGTGTAAGTAAACTCCCCACCTCCTTGCGGATAACGCTTGACCATGTAACTGTAACTGAACGAGATGACAATCATGATGACAGCACCAATGATCATTGCTACGACCGTTCCCAGCGGGCCAGCTGCGGGAAGGAACGTAGTTCCGGGCATCATAAATGCCCCCCACCCGATTATGCATCCAAAAGCCAAAGACCAAACACTTAATGGAGTAAAATTCTTCTGAAACTGTTTGTCTCCCGTCTTTTTATCCTGCAGGTCTTTCATGCTATTTGCTCCTCTCCTACAAGCACATTATTTGGGCGTTTATGACATAAATTCGAACCTGTATCATGATGAAATGAGGATTTATATTGGATTTCTGTGGATTTAAGTTATCAGCATACATCTAAACATCACCGTCACGTTTTCAACGCATTAAAGCAAAGGTTTTCTAACTAATGATTGAATTAACATCGCAATTCATAGTTCGTTTGTCTTTAAACTGATAAATCGAACAATACGCATCAATCCATTTGAATCCTTTTTTTTACAATGTACTACAACATAATCCACATGTCAAGCATGGGAAACAAATAATATATTACTTTTGTGCTGTGACACAGAAACCATCAAATTAACGTAATAATAGGTCAACCTTAAGTGTCTCCAGGATATCCATGGTCTTCTTCTGAATGGCGGACACTTGGTTTTCTGAGTTGCTCCCGGTATTTACGAGATAGATGTTCTTCGTCAGTTTCAGAACATCCTGAGCAGAGAATCTTTCATCCAGTTTCGTTTCCCGGAGAGCATTGAGCAAGCTATAATAGTACAGCAGGCTGATGTGATTCAGGAATGCCCAGCCCCTGAAATAGTCATCGGAATGAGCATACAGGAATACAGGAAGCCTGATATCTCAGGCTTCCAAGATCGACAAGTATTCTTCTGATCAAAGGCCTATTCTGTGATAAGATTGACCCCGTTTTCCGAGTAAAGCCTTTTTAATTCTATTGAAATGGACGAATCTGTTATATAATGATATGACTGACGCAGGTCACATATTTTAAGCATTGCCTGCCTCTCAAATTTACTGCTGTCTGCCAGCACAAAAATCTCTTGAGCCCTTTGTACGATATAACTTTGAATAAGATGCTCTTCATTTAAGTTGCTGCATATTCCATACTTGAGAGAAAGAGCAGACGGGAATATGAAAGCTTTAGGGATACAAATATAGCTCAGCATGTTCAATGCTAAAGAACCGCTCAACATACTTTCCCCATTTATATAATAACCACCACAAAGAATGATTCTAATACCGCTATGATTCTTTAGAGCATCCAGAACATCAGTGGAACAAGTTACAATAGTCAAACGAGAAAACTTTTCCCGAATTGCTTCCGCCACTGCTATTGCAGTGCTCCCATTATCGACCCAAAGAGTGTCTCCCTCAGAAATAAACTGCATAGCAGTATGCGCTAATTCTTTTTTCTGCGCAAAGTAGTGCATGTTACGCTGCTGTAATTGCTCAAACTGAGTAACCTCATCTTTTTTTACTATCCCACCATGAACTCGTTGTAAGAGTCCTTTCTGTTCCAAAGCAATTACATCACGCCGTATAGTTTCAATAGAAACACTCAACCGCATTGCCAAGTCGGCAGTTGTGATAGCTCCTAGTTTTTCAACCATATTATGGATAGAATCTTGGCGTTCTTTTGCAAGCATTTCCACACAACTCCTTTATTTTACTAAAATACAACATCCTAATTATCATGTCAAGAAAAGATAAATAGGGAGGCCTTCGTGTTCCCGAAGAACCGTTCCTTCCATCGATACAAGACTTTACTTGTCCACTTGTCCGCAGATATGATATACTAAATTTGTAGAAACTATCGGGAAGGAAGGCAAACAATGTATCAGAGGGAACTGCTTATTGAATCGACGCTGGACAAGAGCTTACAGCCTTCTCTTTTTTATGGGTCATCATCCAAAGAAAAGCGTCCACTTTTTGTTGGACTCCACACCTGGAGCTTCAACCGCTTCAATCAGGTAAAGCGAATGGTCCCTTGGGCGGAGAAATACGATTTCAACCTGCTCCTGCCTGAATTCCGGGGATCAAATCTAGACACTAATCCGCATTGCGAAGAGGCCTGCGCTTCCACAGCTGCCATGCAGGATATCAAGGACGCAATAGACTATGTGATTCACAATGAAAATGTCGACAGCCGTCACGTGCTACTATATGGTGAGAGCGGTGGCGGGCATATGGCTCTGATGATGGCAGGGTTTTGTCCAGATTATTTTGAGGCGATCGCTTCTTTCGTTCCGATTACAGATCTGAATCGATGGTCCCAGCAGAACGAGCATTATTCCCGTCATATTCTTGCCTGCTGTCATAAGGACGCAGCCGAAATGATCAAGCGCTCTCCAATTTCTTATGTTAACGAGATTGCCCGAGCGAACGTCAAGATATTCCACGGTAAATACGATCAATCTGTACCTGTGAGTCAGAGTTTGACCTTTTTCAACACAATGATGGAAAAACGCCCGCATGCACGAGTGTTTCTTGATGTTTTCGATGGAGGTCACGAAACCGATGAACACGAAGCGCTATACTGGCTCATTTCCCAGTACAGTGGGGTGGAACACGCTAGCGTATCGAGCTGACAACCAATGCTTCGCCCCGTTGCCTTCTCACCCCCCTTTCAGTCAAAAAGGCCTTAATTAACCTCCTCTTTTTGCTTCCGATCTAATCCATAATCCGTAGAGACTTTGCCTTTTGGAACGAAAGGCTTCCAAAGCCTTTGTATTTCCGTAGGCGGGATATTCTTCGGGTTAATTAGTTTCAATTCTCCTTTTTTCTCTTTACCCGGTCAAGAATAGATCAGTTCATTCCGAACTATCTCCTCGGCCCGGTTGCGGATGCTGTTCATGCGTCGAACCCATTCCATCTGCTCCTGCCGCTTCAAGGCTTCTGTCACGCCCTCTGCTTTTGCCATCTGCTTGACCAGGGATTCCAGCATATCCATCGCCGCTGCATTGGTGTCGACCAGGTGCTGGGTCAGCGTGTTGTTCAAAAGCATGGCATTATATGTGCCCTTCCGGTGCTTCTTCAAGTACCGTTTCCTCCTCCAACCCCATATGCCGATCTCACCCTCCGGCTGCGGGTCCATGACCAGGTTCGGAAGCAGGTAATCGCCAACCTGCGTATACGTTCCACCGTTCTCTTCGAAATAGGACTTCATTTTCGATGCCTCCCGTGATAAAATGAATTGCGGCTACCA
>JAEEGL013358485.1_pt1 | contig 13851 bp, 10 predicted proteins | sample 9134231 | NCBI WGS metagenome assembly JAEEGL01 (sample SAMN16246548, study PRJNA631951) | gut metagenome | biome: gut microbiome; feature: rumen; material: fiber-attached | host: Bos | place: Iran: Karaj | collected 2018-10
GATTTTACCTCGCTGGACACTTCAATCGCTGAGGTAACTCTAATCGGAACTCCCGGCAGCGCGGGAACGCCCGAACTCGTTGCAGTTGCAGACGTTGTCGGCGGTAATGAATATTACGTCGGTAACGGAACGAAGTGGACGGTAATTTCGGGAACTGCCGTTGCTACAACCGAAAACATCAGTGATGCAACGCTCTGGACGATGTCCGACAACGGACTTTATCTGTCAAACGGCGATTATTATCTATATTATAAAAATACAAACTCCGGCACAAAAGTGACTGCAAATAGCACTAAATCAAAATGGAATTACTTTTCAAAGAACGGCAACACCTATCTTTGCCCCAATAACCTGTCCGGTACTGCGATTGTGAATTCAGGCGATAACTGGGTATTGGACAATTCTTCATCTGCTCCGTCAAACGGCGCGGCGCTCTATACTGTTTCTGCCAGTTCTTCTGCCAAAACAGAGATAACCTTTAAAGGTTTGTCTGCAGGCACGACATCGGTCACGGTAGGAGGAACGGTTTATAATATCACAGTCAGCAAAAAAGCAGTTGAAGTCAACATAGAAGACGGAATAAACGCTCTTTTTGAAGATTCCGACGCCGCCAATGCTGCGGGATATGATAATGAAATAGTCGAAGTCAGTAAGACAGAGGACGGAAAGATCTCAATATTCGGACTCAAGGACGGACAAACAACGGTCACGACCGCAAATGCAATTTATACAGTAAAAGTTGATCTTCCGAAATACGTTATAGATTACGGCCTTCCGGTAAGGATCGGCTTTGAGGATGAAAACTCAAATGCTTCCGAGATAGAATCCGTTGAAACCGGGTTCGCAGACGTATCGATCTCGGGCAGAAGTTTTGTTTACAGTCTGAATACCGTTCTGACAAAGGTCGACCGGCTCACAGTTGATTTTACGAACGGCAGAAAAGCTGCAGTTCTGATTATTCCTGCGACTTCCGTATATTACGAAGAAGGATTTGCGGAGTATTCCGAACTCGTAACCGTAGAAGGAAGCACCGGAGACGCAGTTCAGACGACTTCCGTGCTCGGAAGTCAAGACAGATACGGCTATGATAAGAGCTATTCCGAAAGAGGTACCGGAATGACGAACGGTTCGAGCGCAGTTCTCGAAAACGAAGCAGACAGCGCGACGTTTTCATTTGTCGGAACAGGGTTCGATCTCTATGCAGGATGCTCTTCATCAACCGGAGTAATGACTGTTCAGATATTCTTTGAAGACGCTTTTGAAAAACTTGTTCTGATTGATACAAACGCAAACGGAGAGTACGGCGGTCTTATAGAAAGCATTGCGTACGGAACGCCGGTTTATTCCTATTCAGGCGTATACGGAAATTATACCGTAAAAGTACTTAAAGCTCTTGACGATGAAAATAAAATATTAATCGACGGATTCAGAGTATACGGAACGATCAACGATGCTGATAACTACTACGTAAGAGATTTAGAGGATGATCCGTATTATTTCAATATGAGGGACGTCGTTCTGACTGTCGCAGACCATTCCGAATCAGCTTCCGGCCTATATAAGAGAATAACGTCGGATGAACAGGCGCAGGCGGGAGCGATTATTACTACTTCTCATGAGATAGACGACGTTGAACTTATGATGAACGAAGGACCGAAAGGCGAGCTTTACCTTTTGAGAGGAGATTCGCTGACTTTCACGGTTGAAACCGAAAGAATGGCTTCGATCGGACTTCGCGCGGTCTATCTTGGAACTACCGTAACGATAAACGGCGAAACTGTTAATATCAGTTCTTCTCTCGATATGTTTTACCCTGTAGAAAGCGGAACGGTCACGATAAAAAACACCGGCAGCGACATTCTTTCAGTAACGAAACTTAAAATATGCGACGACCCCGGTTCTGTGTTCGGAAACCTCGATGAAAAGACCTGCGCCGCTGCTCTTGAAACAAAGACGACTGCGGAAATATTCGAAGAATTCCTCATTGAAATGAAAACTGTAAGAAACAGTCTGAAGAAAATAAATCCGATTTTCAACAGTGTTGCGAGCAGATTATACGTAAAAGATTAAAAATAAAAGCCGTGTTATCACGGCTTTTTTTATTATCAAACTTTTTTACATCGTTTAAAGCTAGAAGCAAACGATCAGATTACAGACTATATATAGGATTTACTTATTATGATTATCCTGCTTTGTGATTCCGTTGAGGATCGCTTTGATCCTGTTATACATACCCGGGTGATTGTATTCGAGAAATTCTATTACGGGATGCGGGTTAACGTTTATCAATTCGTCCGAGCTGAGGTTTTTGAACGTTTTGATAAGATCTTCACCGTAGCCGTTTTTAACTGCCTCCACATCCGCTTCGTATTCGTTGATTCTGGAATTCGAATTTGAGTAGACTGATATGAAAAACATTATCGGAGTCACGGCGTATGAAACTGCGGTGATGATCAGATAATAATTGTTTTTTGAAAGTCCGAATGAATCCCGTACCCATTTTACAGCTGCAAGAGGGAGGGCCGGATTTGCTATGAAGATTACGACGAGAGCAAATAAAAGAGCGATAAAGAAATATCCCAAAACGTCAAGAAAAGTCTTCTTGTGCTTCAGATGACCTGTTTCGTGAGACAGAACAGCGAGAAGTTCTCGCTCTGAATTTTCGTTTATGAAATTATCTGCAATTCCGAATTCACGGTGCCAAAGCATTTTGAGGAGAAACGCGTTCTTCGTCGTGGATTTTTTGGATTCATCGTAAACGTATATCTCTTTTATTTTTTTCTTCGAATCTTTTTGAAGTTCGAGTATCTTGCTGCGGAGTTCTCCGTCAGGCAAACGTGTGAATTTGTACTGAAGCCTGAACATTCTGTACGAGAAAAACTGTCCGAGTACGATAAACAGCCCTATCGCCGCAGCGATTCCGGCGCTGATCAGAAACGCCTTGAGCCAACCCACCGAGAAACCGTCCGTCCATACCGACATATGCTCGCCGATAAAAGCGATTATGAAAGAGAGCCCGCAGGAAAAAATCAGCGTTGAGAATCTTCCGATAAAATAGTCTTTGAAGAATTCTTTCAAAGTCTTTTTGTTGAGTCCGTATTTCTGTTCGATTTTGAAGGTCGAGTAGTAATCGTCAAGAAACTCGGTGACGGATTCAGTTATCCAGAACAGAAGAAGAGTCAGGAGAAGCGTCGTATAAACGTTGTAATCCGTCAGTTTTTCAATAAGAGGGAAGATGCCGGAGAAAAGTATCAGACATTCGACTGCCAGTTCTATTACTCCGAAGACAAGACCTGCTCTTTTATTGTCCTTGACGTACGAGAGATATTTCTGATAGCGTTCAGGGTCGTAAACGTCAGATACTTCGGAGGGAAGGGGTTCCTTGCGTTTCTTTTCTGAAAGGAGACCGAGAACGAGATCATACGCCCATTTAATCGCTATGATAATAACTATAAACCATTGAACTTTCATAGTGTTTCCTCTTTCGGATTAATAATAAAGATTGGATAATATTCGGTTTTATTCTTGATTTTAAACCGCGGTTATACTAAAATAGATATGATATATTATATCACTTTTTTGTTGATTTTCAGGAGTTGAAAATGAAAAACAGAGAAAGATTTACCGCGGTTTTCAATAATGAATTGCCCGACGACAGACTTCCGGCAATTGAGTGGGCTTCATGGTGGAATAAAACTATAGAAGAATGGCAGAACCAGGGTTTGCCTAATAATCTCGGATTTCATGATATCGCGCCGTACCTTAAACTTGACCGGCATTATCAGTTCTGGCTTCCTCACAGGCGTTTTGACTGTCCCGCCCCGAAATTCAGCGGAGGACCTATTGCGGAAGACGAAGAGGAATATGAAAAAATACTCCCTTATCTGTATCCTTTCGAACAGGCTGCCGCCAATATCGAAAGCATGAAGAACGTAAAAGAAGGTCACGACAGAGGAGACTATCCCGTCTGGTTTACCTTTGACGGCGGGTTCTGGTTTCCGAGGACGATCCTCGGAATCGAAAATCATCTGTATTCTTTTTACGACCAGCCCGAGCTGTATCACAGGATTCTGAACGATCTTGCGGAATTTCAGCTCAAACTTCTTGAGCGTATGTATGAATTCATTACGCCGGACTTTATGACGTTCGGCGAAGATATGAGTTACAACAACGGTCCGATGATTTCCGAAGAATCATTTGACGAGTTTCTGCTTCCGTATTATCGGAAAATCGTACCCGTAATAAAAGAGCACGGAACAAAAGTAATCGTCGACACCGACGGAGACGTCAGTAAAATGATACCATGGCTTATCCGCGCGGGAATCGAAGGAGTGCTTCCGCTTGAAAGACAGGCAGGAGTCGACGTAAACGCTTTGCGGGAATTGTATCCGAAGTTTATTTTTATCGGCGCGTTTGATAAAATGACTATGCGGCGCGGGGTAGACGATATGCGGGAAGAATTTGAAAGACTGCTTCCGGTCATGAAAACCGGGGGATTCATACCGAGCGTAGATCATCAGACTCCTCCGGACGTTCCGCTTGAAAGATATCATATTTACGTTGAAATGCTCAAGGAATACGCTGAAAAAGCGGTAAAATAAAACGGTTGGAGGATACTATTATGAACAGAAATGATATTCTTGCAATTGCAAAAAAACATTCTATCAGGTACGACAAACCGTCTCCGGATTTCTTTGAAGGCGCACTGATGGGCAACGGTGATCTGGGGGCAGTGGTATGTGCGCGCCCGGATTCCATCGTAATACGACTCGGTCACAACAATATCTGGGATATAAGGATCGCTGAAGAGCACAAAGGAAAAACGGGTACGTTTGAAGAGGTCTGGGGACGTATAAAGGATACGCCGGGAGACGTTCACAACGCCGAATGGTACAAACAATATACTGCAAAAATGCGCGCATCTTACAGCAATTATCTGTATCCGAGGCCGTATCCTGCGTCGAGCATATATTTGTTCTTTGACAGAAAAAAATATGAAGTTCTCGGACATGAAACCGATATTTCGACAGGAATGCTGACAATAAAGCTTCTCGAAAGCACCGGAAAAGAATTTACAGTACAGGTAGTTCTTTCAATGGAAAAAGATATCGTATCATGTAAAACGTTTGACGCAGACGGTAATCCGGCGGCGATATTTGAACGGATCATTATTGAACCTCATAATCCCGACGCCGGTCTTCCTGCTTACCGCGTCACTGACAACGGATTCGTTCAGATGCTTCCTTATAACGGTTTTGAAGGAGAAGTGAGACCGGAAGTTGACAAGGGTTTTTCAGTTTGTTACCGCGTCAACGGGGAAGCTGTTTCAAAGGGACTCAGATCGGAGCTGAGGTCGACAAACGAAGTGACGGTTCAGGTCACGGAAGGGCTGTTTAACGATATCAAAGATAAAGCAGAAGCGGATGACGTTTCTTTTGATGAAATAAAGAAAAATACAGCCAGGGTCTGGGAAGAATATTGGAAAAAGTCGGGAATAAGGATAAATGACGAAGAACTTGAACGTATCTGGTACGTCAATACTTATTTTCTCAGATGTGTTCTTAACTCGAAATCACGCTGCCCGGGTCTGTTCGGAAACTGGAATTACGCGAATATAGGAACGGCATGGCACGGCGATTACCATATGAATTATAATACCCAGCAGGTTTTCTGGGGACTAATGAGCGCAAACCGTCAGGAGCTTCATTTGCCTTATCTGGGCATGGTTGAAGACTTTATGCCGATTTCAAACTCCTGGGCGAGAGATTTCTATCATCTGGACGGTGCCTGCTTCCCGCACTCTGCTTATCCGGTGCCTATGACCGTTATTCCGTATCCTCTGCCGGACTGGGGCTGGGAAATACTTGAAACTCCCTGGACGGTGCAGAGCCTCTGGTGGCATTACACTTATACCGGGGACGTTGAATTGCTTCGTGACAGGATCTATCCCCTGATCAGAGCTGCTGCAGTATTCCTGACAGGATATATGACGCGAGAAGGAGCAAATCCGAACGGCGACGACAAATATCATCTTTTCCCGACGATAGTGCCCGAACTTTACGGGCTCAGCGACGGATTTAAACTTAATCTTGACGGTGCGGTTGATCTTGCTCTTACAAAATTTGTTTTCAAGGCAGTCCTTGAAGCGGTCAAAGTTCTGAATATTGAATCGGAAGAAAAAGAACTTACTGATACGATACGCAAAATACTGGCTGCTTATCCCGATTATCCTGTAGGGCGTGCAAAATGGGGAGACGTTTATCTGAGCGTACAGAATGAAGATCCCGACCGCGTCGTTTATAACTGTCCGGCAAATCTCGTGCAGGTATTTCCCGGCGAAGATATAGACGTTCAAAGCACCGATCCGGATCAGTTGAAAATTGCGAAAAACTCATGGTATCATCATTATAACGAAGGAGGAAACGACCTCGTATTCTATTACATGATAGGCGCGCGTCTCGGGGTGATAGATCTTGAACAGTTCAAACGTCACGTGCGATATTCGACACTTCCAAACGAATCGGCGGGGGACCGCGCGACCCTGACCGGAGGAAGATACCCGTTTAACATGGACCTCGATTTTATGATGCGTATGGGAATATGGATCGAAAACTTCTCTCTGCACGCGGTAATAAACGAATGTCTTATGTTCGGTCACACGGACGTTATCGAACTTTTCCCGAATTGGGATAAGAATAAATCCGCCGAATTCTGTTCTTTGAGAGCAAAAGGAGCTTTTCTCGTTGATTCTGCGTGCGCAGAAGGAAGCGTCTCCTTCGTAAGGATAACAGGTGAGAACGGAGGAACGGTCTCTCTGAAAAATCCCTGGAAAAACGCCAGAGACGGAATGGGCAGGGAATACGCTGAAAGCATTATAACGATAAACCTTGAAAAAGGTGAAAGCATTTGTCTGACCGAATGCAGATGAAAAACGAGCGATACTGCTATTTGAGGTTAATATGAAAATAATTGAAAAAATGGCTCAGAAGGCTTCGGACAATTTGGGTCGTCCGGGGGTAACGATTGCGTTTTTGGGCGACAGCGTAACTCAGGGTTGTTTCGAGATTTGCGAGATACGTCCCGGACAGATAGAAGCAATATACGATAAGAATGCTGCTTATCACAATTATCTTACGCGCATTTTTTCGGTGCTGTTTCCGACAGTCCCCGTTAATATCATCAACGCCGGAATAAGCGGAGATAACGCCGCTCACGGACTTTCACGCCTTGAGCGTGACGTTTTGAGTCATTCGCCCGATCTTACGGTAGTTTGTTTCGGACTCAACGACTGCGGCGGAGGAGAAACGGGCATTCCCGGATACGTTGCGGCGCTTGAAGAAATATTCAGAAAGCTGATTGCGGACGGCGGAGAAGTTATTTTTATGACGCCGAATATGATGTGCACAAAAGTCAGCCATACCCTGACGAACGAGCTGTTCAGAAAAGTTGCTTACGAGGTATCCGGATTGCAAAACTCCGGGATGCTTGACAAGTATATCTCCGCCGCGGTCGATACCGCCAACAAAGCAGGTGTTCGTGTTTGCGACTGCTATTCAAAGTGGAAGCGGCTTAACGAATCCGGAGTTGATACTACTGAATTACTCGCAAACAAGATCAATCACCCTGACCGCGATATGAACCGGCTGTTTGCTGTCGCGCTTGCAGAGACTATGTTTGAATAAAAAAATCCGGGAAGCAATTCCCGGATTTTTTTATCTTTTTTCGTTGTTCATCCTCCAGGCGATACATCTGCGCAGATAATGCTCGTATTCAGGGCTCTTGCAGACTCCTTTTCCGGGAGTATCTGAGATTTTAGCAACGTCCATTCCGTTGCAAAGCGTTGTTTTCATTACTATGTTAAGAGGTTCTTCGTCAGTATCGTTTGCTATATAAGTGCCTATGCCGAACGCAACTTTCGCTCTTCCTTCGAAGTAATCCTTGATTTTTGTTGCTTTTTCAAAGTTCAGGCTGTCGCTGAAAAGGAGAGTTTTTGTTTTTGGATCGATCCCGAGAGATTTGTAGTGTTCGATAAGCTTGTCGCCCCATTCGTACGGGTCGCCGCTGTCATGTCTTACGCCGCTGAAAAGAGTGGAGAACGTCAGCTGGAAGTCTCTGAGGAAACAGTCAGTAGTGATTGCGTCGGTGAGTGCGGTACCGTTAAGAACGCCGTATTCTTTTACCCACGAGTCAAGAGCATACCAGTTCGAATAAGCGGGATTGTGTTTGTGATTGCCCTGACCTACGCACATTATCCATTCATGAGCCATCGTTCCTACGGGGGTAACTCCGTACTTCTTTGCGAGATAAACGTTTGAGGTACCGACGAAAGAAGAATCTTTATAATTGTCTCTGTTGTCAATAAGAGCTTTTACGGCAAGCTCCTGAGCTTCCGCTGAGAGGCGGCGTCTCGTGCCGAATTCGGAAAAAGCTCCGATGCGGTATTTGCCGCTGACCAGACCGTCGATTTTATCGTTCAGTCTTCTCTTGAATGAATTCAGAAGCTTGTCATAATCGTATGACATCCTGAAATAAACCTCATTGACTATCGCCAGCGTGGGGATCTCGTACATTGACGTGTTTACCCACGTTCCGCGTGTTTCGATTGAAAGACCGCAATCTGCCTTGTTGGTTATTTCGAAATCCTCGTAACGCGGGTTCCATATTCTGAGAAAATCAACGTATGAACCTTTTATCCATTTAATATTATTCAGATACTCGAGTTCGTCTTCATTAAATGACAGTTTGCAGTACAATTTTATTTGGCGTTTGATTTCTTTTACCATCTCGGGAGTAAAATGAACGTTTTCATTTCTGCACTTGAAGGTCCAGGTCGTTTTATAGTCAGAGAACTGATGATAAATTGCCTGACCCATCGAAAATTTATATGCGTCCGTTTCAAGGAGGCTGTTGATAATTCTTTCCATAAGAATGCCTTTCATAATAAATCTTTAAAGATAATTATATCACAAATATCCGAACAAAACCATAGTTTATTATTTTTTTATCAACTCTTTACTTTGAGCGGATTTATTTGTATAATAAACCATTGATAACAGTTCAGTAACAGAGAGAAGAAAATCATGAGTGATAAAAAAATACTTATAGACGCGCACATTCACACCTCGGGAATCAGCCATTGCAGCAGGGTACCCGCACCGAAATTGATCGAAGTTTGTAAAAAAGACGAGCTCGGCGGAATCGTTCTGACAAATCATTACAAATCCGGTTATATTCATAACGATTTCAGAGACTGGTGCAAACGATACGTTGACGAATATTATTATACAAAAGAATTAGGGGAAAAAGAAAAGATCAAAGTCTTTTTCGGAGTTGAAGTCACTCCTGTCAGCATGCCGAAAAACGATTTTACGATCTACGGATTAACGACAGATGAAGTTCTGAACGGTCCGGAAATGTACAATATGTCTCTTGAAGAACTCTGCGATTACGTTCATTCAAATAACGCGCTCATTTATCATGCTCATCCGTTCAGGAACACGACTCCCGTCAACGGAAAGCTGATAGACGGAACGGAAATTAACTGTCATCCTCTTTACAGGACGTGCGAAGAGAAAAGAGTCAGAGAGTTTGCAGATGAATTCGGACTAAGGCTTCTTTGCGGTTCCGATTATCACGGCGATACCTATAAAGCGCATTGCGGAGTTTGGGTGCCGGAAGATACGGAAACAACGGAGGATTTTGTCGAATATATTAGAAAAGTAATTCGTCCGGAGCTTACCGTAGCCCCGGATCCCGATCCCGGTATGATGATTGCTCCGGGGACCGGAAAGCCTCCGCGCAGTCTTGAAAATAAATAAAAAATATCCCGTACGTTTTCATCGTACGGGATGTTTTATTGTCTGTTTTCCAGACACCATGAGATAACGTAACCGAAGTCAGTCGTTGTTGTTCCGAAAACGTAATTGCCGTTTTCGTCTCCTGAAAGAAAAATATTACCTTCTTTTGAAACAGTAATTTCAAAAGATCGCAAAGACTTATGAAGGCCTGTCCCAAGAGCTTTTATATAGCTTTCTTTCAGCGTCCAGATACGAAAAAAAGTCTCAAGACGTTTTTCTTCGGAAGCCTCGGAAAGAACAGTTTCATACTCTTTTTCGGTGAAAAAACGTTTGGCAACGTTAAAATTGACTTTTCTGATTTTTTCAACGTCGCATCCTATCTGTTCAGGACCGTGATTTACTGCGCAGACCGCATAATCTCCGCTGTGAGAAAGGTTGAAATTGAAAATGCCGCTCAGTTCAGGGAAGTACCCTTTTCCGTTTTCGCCGAACTTCAATTCATATTTTGCATAATCGAATCCTGCGTCTTTGACTGCGTTTTCAAGCAGTATTTCTGCGGCAAGAGAAAGACGTTTGTCTTTTTTTCGCTTTAAAGAATCAATCTTTTTCTTTCTGTACTCCGGCAAAGAACGATAGTACTCTTCAAAAACGTCGTCGGAAAGATATTTCCGAGAGTTTTCAGCATATACTTCAGGATTGGTGAAGATTTTTATTATTTCAGAGTTCATTATGTTATAACGCAATTTTAATCATTCGAAGAACATGTTATCAACGTACTTTTCATTGAATTCTTTGTTTCCGCCGAGATTTACGGCATCGGCGATACCGACTATGTCGCGGAGTTTCTGCTTAGAGTTATCATTTAAAAGAGCGGATACCGCACCGGAAAACGCGGCGTTTCCTATTACTTTGACTTTATTCCTGAGTGATGAAGGAAGAAGCCCTATCCTGACAGCGGATTCAACGTTAAGATGCTTTCCGAATCCGCCGGCGATATACAAAGTTTTGATTGAATCGAAACTGCATCCCGCAGTCGAAACGAGGGTTTCTATTCCTGCAGAAATTGCAGCTTTCGCAAGCTGGACAGCGCGGATATCCTGCTGAATGATTCGGATATTGTCGGAGAACATACCGTCGCCGTCAAGAACGCCTGTTTCGTCTATATATTCTGCGTCAAGAAAAGCCGCGACCGCGTCGATTATTCCGGAACCGCACAAACCTACCGGAGGTTTGTCCCCTATTGTCGTGTAAACTATCTTTCCGTCGGAATACTTTACGGTATCGATTGCTCCCGCAACGGCTTCGCATCCGCATGAAATACCAGCGCCTTCAAATGCAGGTCCTGCCGCAGTGGAGGTAACGAAAAGTCTTCCGTCTTTGAAAAGCGCTATTTCTCCGTTTGTTCCGATATCGCAAAGAAGGGCGGTTTCGCCTTTTTCTATCATTCCGGACGCTTCAACGGCGCAGGTTATGTCAGCGCCGACAAAAGCGGAAATACACGGCGGAAAATACAAGGTTTTTCCATTGTAATCTTCTTCACAGTCAAAAAGACAATCTGCTTTAAATGGAAAAGCTGACAGAGAAACCGGATTTCTTGCATTGAAACAATAAAGCATCGTAGTGTTGCCGGTTATTACGCCGTAAACCGGTTGTTCGCTCTTTCCGGCTTTAAGAAGACATTCTTCAGTGAGCCTTGAAACCGAATCTCTGATAAGTCCGGCAAGAAAATCTCTTTTTCCTTCCATGGAGGCTTTTATTCTTCCCATAACGTCTGAAGCAACGGAAGTCTGAGGATTAATCTCTGACGCTGCAGAAAGCCGTTCACCGGTTTTCATGTCGAAAAGACCTACGACAACGGTGGTTGTGCCTACGTCAACGGCGATTCCGAGACCGCTTTTTGATGTTTCGGGCAGAGCGGATTCCCGCTTTATGCCTTCGGTTTCTATTACTGCCGTCTCATCGTTGGATTCACGCATGTCAAGAACGCAGTCACCGAGCAGTCTTGTCCGGCAGGCAAGTCTGACGTTCAGCTGCAATTCTTTTTCTGTCGGAGCGGACAGCTCGCCGGTGATTTTTACGGCGCATTTGCCGCATATTCCACGGCCTCCGCATGGATGTATTACGTTTACGCCGGTTCTTTCAAGAACTGTAGAAAGAACCGGCTGTTCATCAGAATTAAATTCTTCGGTAACGGTCTTGCCGTTAAGTAGAACCGTTAAAATCGACATATTATTCCTCCGGATACATTACGAGAGCAAAATACGTTACGGTATTCTGCCCGTTTATATATTTCATATCGGTCGAAGACGTAGTGCCCGAAACGTCGATTCCGCACGCTTCTAGGGAAGTCATCGCAAGTTCCGGAAATCTGCAGGGAAGATCGTCTCTTTTGGCGCAGCGTTCGCAAATTCCGCATCCTCCGCAGGATACGTGGAATCTGTCGGGAAGAAAAGGAGCGATTGCCTTGTCAACTCTCAAACTCAGTTTTGTATGACTTTTTTTGCCCTCTGTCATTCCTTCGAAATCAAAACTGTCTTCAAGCTCGCAGATTGTCTGATAAAGGATTCCTTTCGGATAAGACCTGACTTTGTTCATAAGGTCTTCAACCTCGCCGCAATCCGGAGGGCACATCCAGCATTTTCCGTAAACACCGCATCCGTTGCTTTTACATATATCGCGGAAAACGGTATTGAAAATAATTTGCTCTTTTTTTATAAGTGCAGCCTTTGTGGCGCCCTCTTTCAATACTATATCAAGTAATTCCTGGTCGGATATCATTAAGTATCTCCTAAAAATGAGGGGTCTTAAGCCCCTCATCGTTTGATTATAAAGTTTTCAGAGTTTCGCCGAGAAGTTTGATGTAAGAAGGGTCCGCTCCGCAGCATCCGCCGATAAAATCAACGTATTCAAGCGCGGGCATAACGTCCTTAACAAAATCTTCCGCGGTATAGGTTGAAACAGTAGTTCCGTCGGGAGCAAGGATTGGCTTTCCGGCGTTGGGCTTGAACATCAGAGGAATGTCCGTATTTCCTTTGAACATTCTCATAACAGGCTCTGCAAGGTCGGGGCCGATCGAGCAGTTCATACCGATGGCGTCTATTTTAAGAGGAGTCATTTCATCGATAAAGTCCTGAACGGAGTTGCCCATGATCGTTTTTCCGATTTTCTCAAAACTCATCATGCAGTAAACCGGGACGTTGTATCTTTTGGCAACGTCAGCGGCGATTTTCATCATATCGAGGTCGATGAAAGTCTGAATAACGATAGAATCCGGTTTTTCATCCATACCGTTGCCGATCTGTTCTTCAAACAGTTCGTAAGCTTCCTCGGCTGTCATATCGCCCCACGGTTCAAGCATCTGCATGAGCGGTCCGACAGAAAGGGATACTTTTACGTCGGTCCCCTTAACGCTTTCTTTTGCAATCCTGACGGCGTTTCTTACAACGTCGGAAACGTTGAAGCCCGGAGCTCTGGATACCGTCTGACGGTTTGCTGCAAAAGTATTTGCAAGGATTTGTTCTGCGCCTGCGTCGATAAAACGCTTTGAGAGTTCGGCAACGAATTCAGGATGAGTTATATTATACTGCCATACCGGAACTTTTTCGGAGTTGTTTTCTTCGGCGATTTTCCAGAGGTTTGTTCCTACTGCGCCGTCGAGTAACGTTATCTTTCTTCTCATTTTTTATGCTTTCTTGTTTTTGCAGAATTCAACTGCTACGTCCGCAGCAGAAGCAGCGTCGGACGTGTAAGCGTCTGCGCCTATTTCTTTGCAGTATTCTTCGGTAACTGGTGCTCCGCCGATCATAATCTTAACCTGATCGCGGATTCCTCTTCTTTCTGCTTCCTTAACTACTTCAGCCATGACGCCCATTGTAGTAGTAAGAAGAGCGGAGCAGCATATAATGTCGCAATGCTGTTCGATTGCGGTGTTTACGAACGTTTCGGGCGAAACGTCGGTTCCGAGATCGATAACTTCAAGGCCTTTGCCTTCAAGCATCATTCTGACGAGGTTCTTTCCTATATCGTGAAGGTCTCCTCTTACGGTTCCGATGCA
>JAEEGL014863386.1_pt1 | contig 13851 bp, 10 predicted proteins | sample 9134231 | NCBI WGS metagenome assembly JAEEGL01 (sample SAMN16246548, study PRJNA631951) | gut metagenome | biome: gut microbiome; feature: rumen; material: fiber-attached | host: Bos | place: Iran: Karaj | collected 2018-10
CTGCGCACGGGGTCGCAGCTGAAGAGGATCGAAGCGGAGGGAGACGGATTCCGCTGCGTCTGTTCCGACGGGGAGGTGCGCGGAGATGCCGTGATCCTCGCCACGGGCGGGATCGCCGGACCGGCGAGCTGCCGCGCCACGGGAGATGCCTATTATATCTGTGAACAGCTGGGGATCGCGTGCGCGCCGCGCAGGCCCGCGCTGGTGCCGCTGACGGCAGGGGAACGGATCCTGCCCGGAGAGAACGGGGTGCGGGCGCGCGCTGCTGTTTCGTTCTACACCTTTCCCGCGGGAGCGGAGCTCCCGGAGAAAGAGGGCGAAGGGGATTACCTGACCGGAGAGTACGGCGAGGTGCAGTTTGCCGGGGAAGTCCTCTCGGGGATCCCGGTACTGCAGGCTTCCGGCGCGGTCGGACGGGCTCTCGGGGAGGGCAGGCAGGTCATGGCCTATATCGATCTGTGTCCGGAATATTCCGTGGCCGAGTGGGCGGAATGCCGGAATAAACTGGAAGAGACGGCGGACGGTGATCCGGAGACGGGGGCGCTTGCTCTTCTGTCCGGGATCGCGCATGATGCCGTAAACCGCGCGATCCTGCAGCGGCTGGGAGCGGGTGATCCGGACCGGATCCGAATGGCGGATCTTGATGCCGGTGCGCGCGAACGGCTGTGGGCCTGTTACCGTGCGTTCCCGGTGCGCATCACCGGAGTCTGCGGCCCGGACAGGGCGCAGGTGACCGCGGGCGGTGTGCGGCTCACCGAGGTGGATGACGATCTGCAGGTCCGCCGGATCCCCGGGCTCTATATCGCCGGGGAATTGCTGGATATCGACGGACGCTGCGGCGGCTATAACCTGCACTGGGCCTTTGCGAGCGGCCTCATGGCCGGGACGCATGCCGCGACCGGCAGGCGTTTTGCCGGGAGGATCGGGAATGCTCCGGATTGACCAGGTGCGCCTCTCCTGCGAACCGGAGCGGAAGACCGCGGAGGAGGAACTGCATCGGCGGCTGATCAGGAAGGCTGCAAGGATCCTGAAGATCTCCCCCGGCGCGATCACTGCGCTCAGGATCTGCCGGCACGCGGTCGACGCACGCAGGAAGCCGGAACTCACTGATGTCTTTACCGTGGAGGTGGAGACGGATGCAGCCACGGAGAAACGGATCCTCGCGGCACCGCCGGCGCATGTGACGGAGGCGCCGGTGCGGATGCCCTATGTGCCGGCGGAATGCGGCGGGGAAGCGATGGAACACCGTCCCGTGGTGGCGGGGACCGGACCGGCGGGACTCTTCTGTGCGCTGACGCTGGCGCGGGCATCCTACCGTCCGCTTGTCCTGGAGCGCGGCGATGATCCGGATGAGAGAGATGCGCGGATCGCGGCCTTCCGCGACGGCGGTGTGCTGGATCCGGAGAGCAATGTACAGTTCGGCGCCGGCGGCGCGGGGACTTATTCCGACGGGAAGCTCACGACGGGCGTGCGCGATCCCGCCGGCCTTGGGCAGGAGATCCTGCAGACCTTTGTCCGCATGGGGGCGCCGGAGGACATCCTGACGGAAGCCATGCCCCATATCGGGACAGATGTGCTGGGGCGGGTGGTCAGAGGGATCCTCGACGAGATCCGGTCGCTGGGAGGAGAGATCCGGTTCCGGACGAGACTGGAAGGTATCCGGACGGGCGCGGACGGCGCACTGTGCGGGATCGGGACTTCGGACGGCGATATCGCGGCACGTGTACTGGTCGCGGCGCTCGGCCACAGCGCGAGAGATACGCTGCAGTCCCTGCAGCGCTCGGGGATCGCGATGGAGCAGAAAGCCTTTGCGGTCGGTTACCGCGTGGCCCATCCGCAGGAGATGATCGACCGGGCACAGTACGGCAGAGTCTCCGGCGGGCCGCTGCCCGCGGCGGTCTATAAGCTGACGCACACGCCGGAGGGCGGCCGCGGCGTCTATTCCTTCTGCATGTGCCCGGGAGGACGGATCATCAACGCCTCCTCGGAGCCCGGATATCTGTGCGTCAACGGGATGAGCGAGCACGCAAGAGACGGCGCCTATGCGAACAGTGCGGTCGTCGTCACCGTGACACCCGCGGATTACGCGTCGGATGGCGATCCGCTGGCCGGTGTGGCCTTTCAGAGGCGGCTGGAGCGGGCGGCTTATCTGGCGGGAGACGGGCGGATCCCGGTGGCCTGTCTGGGAGATCTGGCCGCGCGGTCGGGAGACGATTCGTTCGGGAAACCGGGCGGACCGCGCCTCGTGCGGATCGAGGAGGCGTTTTTCGGAGACGGCTTCCGGGAGGCGGATCTCACGGGGATCCTGCCGGCGGAGCTTCGGACACCAATCCTGTCCGCGATGCATGTCTTCGGCAGAAGGATCCGCGGCTTTGATGCGCCGGAGACGCTCTTTGCCGGTGTGGAGAGCAGGACTTCCTCTCCCGTGCGCCTGCTGCGGGCGGAGAACGGCACATCGCTCTCCTGCGACGGATTCTACCCCTGCGGGGAGGGTGCGGGCTATGCGGGCGGCATCATGTCCGCCGCCATGGACGGGATCCGCACGGCGGAGCAGATCATCCGGAGGTATGCGAGACCGTGACCAAGGAGGAACTGCGGGAACGGGCGCTGGCTGCGCGGGATGCGCTGACGGAGCAGGAGCGCGCCGCGAAGGATGCACTGCTCCTGGAAAAGCTTCTCGGGGAACCGCTGTGGCGGCAGTCCGGCCGGATCCTCCTCTATCTCTCGAGAGGGACGGAGGCGGGGACGCGCAGGATCGCTGAAGCGGCACTGTCCGCGGGAAAACGCGTCTACGCGCCGGTGATCACGGACAGGGAGCAGCGCATCATGGAATTTCATGAGCTGGCTTCCCCCGCGGAGGTGCGGCCGGGGGCTTTCGGGATCGATGAGCCCGCCGGAGGGGAACGGTTTGATCCCGCGGATCCTGCGCAGGCTGAGGACGCGCTGATGCTCCTGCCCGGAGCGGCTTTCCATACGGACGGCAGCAGGATCGGATACGGCGGCGGATATTATGACCGGTATCTTGCAAAAGCGGATTTGAAGAACCGGGTCGGAATATGCTATGATTGTCAGGTGACCGGTGCGGAGTCCGGGATCTGTTTCCCGCAGGAGGAAACGGACCGGCGCGTGGAGGTCATCGTGACGGAGAAGCGGACGATCCGCTGCGGCACGGAGGCCGGACCGGAGGGAGGGTCCGGAACCGGGATGCAGGATCCGTTGTTTTGAGGGACCGGTATAACCGAATTGACGGATTATCGTAATTCGAAAAACGACAATACGAGTATTATCGTTTTAATGTAACATAATATAACGAAATAAGGAGTTATAACAAAATACAGATAAATAAATATCGAAAAAGCATAAATATATGATATAACAAACCGAATATGCCGAAATAAAGACAATAATTGATATTGCGACTATGAGTACTCGGAATAAAGTACATAATTGATATTACGACTACAAAATATCGGTATAACAACAATAAAGCACAAAATAACGATTAAACATATACGTAATAACGAATAATATCCAAATATCGTAATTATCATTGTGGGAATATCGTAAATATGCGATATAACAGAATACAATTAACGGAATACAATACACAAACGATAATACGATAGAATATACACGGAAATACGCAAACATACGATAAAAGAGCAAAATATTACCGATATAGCGTAAATATATGCAATATCGTAATACAGAATGCGAAATATAGAATATAATCGAAATAGAGAATAGATAGAAACGAAATATTGAATATGTCATAATGCAGTTAAATCAATCACGAAATATCGATAATATGCGACATACAATAATAAAGAAATAGTCGAAATATAGATAATAAACGTAATTATAATCTTTCGCATACGATATACCAATAACAACCAAGATAACGAACAAAAATAAACGGAATAACGGACAGGAAAACCAAAACACTGACTTACTATGGCGAACAGAGACTGGATAAGCATTAAAGAAGAGATGATCGAAACGGAGGAGCTCATGGAACGGGAGGGCCTCCGCATGCGCATGCACGGCAGCATGAGTGTCCGCTACGATGAAGAGACGATCTTCTTCGCCGGAGATGTGCTGCGGGGAGCACCTTTCACACAGGGACAGATCCGGCGGCTGAAGCTCAAGCGCATTAAGAATATGGCCGCGGTCCATGCCACGATCTATAAGATGCGTCCGGATGTGAATGCCGTTGTCTTCACGAGACAGTGCTGCGGCTCCACACTCGGGATCCTCAAGCAGGACGGCCTGGCAGCGGAGGATGAACAGGGCAATCTCCTGAAAATCCGCGTGGTCCCCTTTGTCCTGCCCGGCTCCGATGCCCAGCGCGCCCATGTGCGCAGGCTTGCAGCCAAGGAAAAGGACCTGGGGATCCTCATCACGGCCAATCACGGAGTGCTGGCTTTCGGACCGACGCTCCGCGATGCGTTCGCTTCGGCGCTGACGCTGGAACGTTTCGGGCAGCTGTATCTCGAGCAGCTGGCGCACACGGATCTGGTTTGCGGCGTGGAGCACGGCTATGACAGCGTGAGAGAGGGGAGCGGGATCCGGTTTGAAGCAGATCCGCCTGCGCGGGTGAGGAAGATCCATGAGACGATCTACGCCGCGCGTCCGGATGTGCGCGCCATTGTGCACAACAAGAGCAGGGCGGCAGCGACGGTTTCCCGGATCTGCGAGCGGCTCTATCCGCTGTTTGACGATCAGGTGCGCCTGGCGGGCGGCGGTGTGCCGATCCCGGACGGCAGGAACGGAGAGAACACGCGTGACGGCATCTATGTCTCGCAGGGGAGCAATGTGTCCTTCTGCAGGGACGACGGTGCGTATTGTTACGGACGCAGCAGAACGCAGGCACATTTTATCGCGGAATCCGTGGAAAAGGCCTGCATCGCGCAGATCGCAGCGGCCCGGATGGAGGGCGCGCATGTGCTCGGGGCGAGGGATGTGCGGCGTCTGCAGAGGATGTGAACCGTACGGCGGTGCGGAGAGAGCAAAGGGGCAACCGGCGGGAATAAGGGAGGCATGACATGGCAGCAGCAAAGAAGTATGTGGCGTATGTGTCGAGTTACACGATCGGGTCGGAGGACAACAACGGGATCCGGGTCTATGATGTCGACCTGAAGAACGGGCGGATGACGGAGAAGGAGCAGGTGGAGATCACCAACTCCTCGTATCTGCGTGTCTCCCACAACGGGAAGTATCTGTATTCCATCACGGATCTGGGCGTGGAGTCCTATCTGATCGAGCCGGACGGGAAGCTCACCCTCATCAACAAGGCCTCCATCAACGGCATGCGCGGCTGCTATCTCTATACGGATTACAAGGATGAGTTCCTCTTCAGCGCGGGCTACCACGACGGCAAGGTGACGGTCCTGCGCCTGAATCCGGACGGGAGCATCGGCGAGATCACGGACGAGATCTACCACAAGGGGCTGGGAACGGCGGCCTGGCGCAATTTCAGACCGCATGTGCAATGCGTCAAGATGACGAGGGACAACCGCTTTCTCCTCGCCTGCGATCTGGGTCTCGACCGGGTGAATGTCTATACGCTGGATCATGTGACCGGGAAGCTCAAGGAAACGGATATCATCCACTGCGATCAGGAATCGGCGCCGCGGCATATGCAGTTCTCCAAGGACGGGCGCTTCCTCTACATCGTGCATGAGCAGAAGAAGGCTGTGGATGTGTGGAACTATACGGTGTCCGAAAACGGGATCCCGGATTTCGAACGGATCCAGTCCATCCCCACCATCAAGGATACGGATGTGCTCGGTGTATCCGCCTGCGCACTGAAATTCTCCGAGGATTTCAAATATCTGATCACGTCAAACGCGGGTGAAAACAGCGTGACGGTCTTTGATGTGGATAAGAAAACGGGGATGCTCACGATGAACACGTCTCTTCCCATCGCGGGAGAGTATCCCAAGGATGCGGCGCTGATGCCGGATGACAAGCATCTGGTGAGCCTGAATCACGAATCGAATACGATGACCTTCTTCCATTTCCATCCCGATGCCCACACGCTGGTCATGAACGGGCCGGAGATGAAGGTCAATCAGCCCAACTGCATCATCTTCTACGAATTGCCGCGCAGATCCGAATAGAAATCCGCGATCCGGTCCGCCCGGGCGCTCATGTTGACAAGCAGGGCATCGAGCACCGTGATGGCGCACATGCTCTCGACAACGACCACGGCGCGCGGGACGACGCAGGGGTCATGGCGCCCCTGCACGGCGATCTGCGCCGCTTCATGCGCCGTGTTCACGGTGTCCTGTTCCCCCGCAACGGAAGGGGTCGGTTTGAAATGTGCACGGACGATCACGGGTGAGCCGTCGCTGATGCCTCCCAGGATCCCGCCGGCGTGATTCGTGCGCTTGGTGACGCCGCCGCGGCCATCCGGAAGGAACGCGTCGTTGTTCTCCGAGCCTGTGTGCATCGCTGCCTGTATCCCGTCGCCGATCTCGACCGCCTTTACCGCGCCGATCGACATGACGGCCTGCGCGAGACGCGCGTCCAGTTTGTCAAATACGGGGTCGCCGATGCCGGCGGGCAGTCCTGTCACCGTGCATACCACCACACCGCCTGCGGAATCTCCGCGGGCGTGACATTCCTCAATATAGGCTTTGGCCCGTTCATCCGCTGCGGGATCGGGCATCCCCGTGGCGGAAGAGGCGACAAGCGCCCGGTCCACGGGATCTTCCGGCTGTACGGAAGCAGTGACGGGGCCGATGGAAGCGGTGTAAGCCGTGCAGGTCACACCGAGCATTTCAAGCAGCTGCATGCACAGGGCGCCTGCCGCGACGCGTGCCGCGGTCTCCCTGCCGGAGGAACGGCCGCCTCCGCGGTAGTCGCGGAAGCCGTATTTCGCATCAAAACCGTAATCCGCGTGACCGGGACGGTAGAGATCCCGGATCGCTTCGTAGTCTGATGAACGCTGGGAGGTATTGCGGATGAGCATGGCGACCGGTGCGCCGGTCGTGCGCCCGTCGAAGACGCCGGAGAGGATCTCGACCGCGTCCGCTTCGCTGCGGCTCGTGGTGACGGAGGAGGTGCCGGGGCGCCTGCGGTCCATATAGGGCCGGATCAATTCGGGCGTGAGCGCCACGCCGGCCGGAAAACCGTCGATCACGACCCCGAGGGCCGCACCGTGGGATTCTCCAAAGGTGCTGATCTGCAAGAGCTTACCAAATACGGAACCGGCCATTTTGTTCACCTCCAATATCATGCATTTTATCAGATTTCCCGTTGTTTCCAATACTTTTTTGCATTTTTGCTGGCTTTTTGGCGGAATTCCTGTATAATATTATGGATTGTCGGGCCGATTTCACGAGGAACAGATATGCGTTACGACTCGCCGCAGATGGAGCCCACGTTCCGAGAGGAACTCCTGGACTCCCGCAAGCGGTTCTCCGCACAACATAAGATCCTGCGCATCTTTGCGTGGCCGGTGTTCTCCCTGCTGCTTCTGGGTGAGCGCATTGCCGCGTATTTCCGTTATCATGCGATGAAACTCTCCGGCGTCGTGCTGGTGGCAGCCGCGTTCGCGGTGAGCAGCAGCTTCTCCTTCCCGGTGCTGTCCATGCGTGCGGGCTTTGTCTCGCTGGACGCGGACAGGGAAGCCCTGAAGACGGCGGTCTATTCCAATGAAGTGATGGCGGCGGAGCAGACGGACGCACCGGATGAGACCGGCACGGAGGCAGCTCCCGTCCGGACTCCCGCGGCAGACACACAGGTCGGGGAATCCCTTGCGGAATTCGCTCTCAGCGAGACGGATCCGGCGGAACTCGACGATCCGACCCTGCTGGAAGAGGAGTACCGGTATCATTCCGAGTCCGGGAGCGATATCGCGATCGCCGATGCCGTGTCACTGGAGGAACTCCTCGCCGAGAATGACAAAGCCTGGGCGGCCATGGACGAAGGGGATGCTGATGAAGAGGGCGGCTTTGATCCGATGGACTGGCGCCTGATCCTGGTGAACAAACAGCATCCGATCCCCGAGGATTACACCTTTGAACTGACCTATTTCAACGAGGCGATGCAGTGCGACAGCCGCATCAGCGGCAATCTCCTCGAGATGTTCCGCGCCGCGCGGGAGGAAGGGGTTTCCCTGATCCCGTGCTCTCCCTACCGGACGCATGAGCACCAGGTGGAGCTCTTCAACCGCAAGATCAACAAGTTCATGAACGCGGGCCTGTCCTATATGGATGCGTACACGATGGCGGCGCAGGCCGTGACAGTGCCGGGCACCAGCGAGCATGAGATCGGACTGGCCATCGATATCGTGACGAACGGCTATTCCATCCTCAACGAGGGCTTCGGCGAGACGCCGGCCGGGCAGTGGCTCAAGGCGCACAGCGCGGAGTACGGCTTCATCATCCGCTATCCCAAAGAGAAAGAGAGCATCACCGGCATCGAGTTCGAGCCCTGGCATTTCCGCTATGTGGGGCGTGACGCCGCGTCGCTCATCACCGAAGAAGGGATCTGTCTCGAGGAATTCTGGGACAAGTATCTCTACCGATAGGCGCCGGCATGGCCTCCTACCGGATCCTGCACAGGGCGGGCGCAGCCAAGAGCGCCGAGATGTCCACGGTCCACGGGGTGATCCGGACCCCGGTCTTCATGAATGTCGCAACGGCAGCCGCCATCAAGGGGGCTGTTTCCACGGAAGATCTCGAATCCATCGGGACGCAGGTCGTCCTCTCCAACACCTACCATCTGCATTTGAGACCCGGAGACGATGTCGTCTACCGCATGGGCGGTCTGCACCGTTTCATGGACTGCCATGTGCCGGTCCTCACGGACAGCGGCGGTTTCCAGGTCTTCTCCCTCGCGGAGAACCGGAAGATCAGCGAGGCGGGGGTGACCTTTGCCTCCCATATCGACGGGCACAAGCTCTTTATGGGACCGGAGGAGAGCATGCGGATCCAGTCGCATCTGGCGTCCACGATCGCGATGGCTTTTGACGAATGCCCCTCCAGCAGGGCGGAACGTTCCTATGTGGAGGAAAGCGTCGCCCGCACCAGCAGGTGGCTCGTGCGCTGCCGTGCGGAGATGGAGCGGCTGAATGCCATGGAGGAGACGATCAATAAAGAGCAGCTGCTCTTCGGGATCAACCAGGGCGCCGTCTTTGACGATATCCGGATCCGGCATGCACAGGAGATCGCCGCCATGGAGATGGACGGCTACGCGATCGGCGGACTGGCCGTGGGAGAGACTCATGAAGAGATGTATCATGTCCTGGATGTAACCCTCCCGCATCTGCCGGCGGACAAGCCGACCTATCTCATGGGGGTCGGAACGCCGGAGAATATCCTGGAGGCCGTGGCGCGGGGCGTCGATTTCTTCGACTGCGTCTACCCTTCGCGGAACGGCCGGCACGGGCATGTCTATACGAAGAGAGGGCATCTGAATCTCCTGAACGCCTGTTATGAACTCGATAACCGTCCCATTGAGGAGGGCTGCGGGTGTCCGGCCTGCAGACGCTACAGCCGCGGTTATATCCGGCATCTCCTGAAGTCCGGCGAGATGCTGGGGCTCCGCCTGTGCGTGCTGCATAATCTTTATTTCTACAATCATCTTATGGAGGAGATCCGCGCCTCCATCGGACGCGGCGATTATCAGATCTGGTACCGGCAGCAGATCGAGGGGATGAAAGGATAACCGGACATAAGACTGATTAAAAATACCACTTGTTTTTTTATTTGTGTTCGTGTATCCTAATGAGAGGTATGACAATCGAACCATAGAAGGAGAAACCTATGAACGCAATGATTCTTGACAGCGCCGCGGCCGCCGGGGGCGGAACGGGCACGATCGTGATGATCGTCTATGTGGTGGTCATCTTCGGATTCCTGTATTTCCTGATGCTGAAGCCGCAGCAAAAGGAGCGCAAACAGAAGGCGGCACTGATGTCTTCGCTGGCGGTCGGGGATTCCGTGAGGACGACGGGCGGCTTCATCGGCACCGTCATCGACATTTCCGATGACATGGTGATCGTGGAATTCGGGAACAACAAGAACTGCCGGATCCCGATGGTCAAGGAAGCGATCGTCGAGGTGGAGAAACCGGAGAACGCCGTGCAGCAGGCCCAGCCCGAACAGCCTGCGGACACCGGGAAAAAGAAACTCTTCGGCCTCATAAAGTAAGAAAAACAGAGCATCGGCACGAAGCGCTGTCTTCCCTGCAAAGGGGAGACGGCGTTTAGTCATATATAAAGGAGAGTGGATCCATGAAGATGAAGATCGTATGTATCCCCGGCGACGGGATCGGTCCGGAGATCGTCGCGGAGGCAAACAAGGTACTGGACCGGGTGGCACAGGTGTACGGCCACGAGATCGAACGGAAGAGCGTGCTCATGGGCGGCTGTTCCATCGACGCGTACGGAGAACCGCTGACACAGGAGACGATCGATGCCTGCAAGGCGGCGGATGCCGTATTGATGGGATCGATCGGCGGCGACACGACCACAAGCCCGTGGTACAAGCTGCCGCCGGAAAAGCGCCCGGAAGCGGGACTGCTGGGGATCCGCAAGGCGCTCGGACTTTTCGCCAACCTGCGCCCTGCCTGCCTGTATCCGGAACTCGCCGCGGCCTGCCCGCTGCGTCCGGACATCGTGGCAAAGGGCTTTGACATGGTCATGGTGCGGGAGCTGACCGGCGGCCTCTATTTCGGCCCCCGGAGCACGGAGGAACGGGACGGACAGCTCGTCGCCACGGACACGCTTGTCTACAGCGAGGCGGAGATCCGCCGGGTCGCGATCCGCGCCTTTGATGTCGCGAGAAAGCGCAGAAAACTCGTCACCAGCGTGGACAAGGCCAATGTCCTCGATTCCTCCCGCCTGTGGAGGAAGGTGGTGGAAGAGGTGGCAAAGGACTATCCGGATGTCACCCTGAAGCATCAGCTCGTGGACAGCTGCGCGATGGAACTTGTGCGTGATCCCGGCCAGTTCGATGTGGTGCTGACGGAGAACATGTTCGGCGATATCCTGTCGGATGAAGCCAGCATGGTCGCCGGTTCTCTCGGGATGCTCTCGAGCGCTTCGCTCAATGAGACCCGCTTCGGCCTCTATGAGCCCAGCGGCGGCTCGGCACCCGATATCGCGGGCAAGGGCATCGCCAATCCGATCGCCACGATCCTCTCGGCGGCGATGATGCTGCGCTACAGCTTCGATCTGGACGCGGAGGCGGATGCCATCGAGCGTGCAGTCAAGGAGACGCTGGCGGCGGGGATCCGCACCGGCGATATCATGCACGGCGATACGGACGGACTGACGCGGGTCGGTACCGCGGGCATGGGCGATGCGATCGCGGAGCGGATCCGGTAAACGTTTGCACGAAATAACGAGTATTTGTATTTGAAATATAGTCAATCAGGCCAGGAGGAAAGGAGTAAACGATGATCAGCGATAACATGAAGAACGGGATGCAGCAGGCACCGGCGCGGAGTCTGTTGAACGCTCTGGGATTCACCCCGGAGGAGATCAGAAAGCCGATGGTCGGTATCGTAAGCTCGTACAACGAGATCGTCCCGGGCCACATGAACATCGACAAGATCGTCGAAGCCGTGAAACTGGGCGTCGCGGAAGCCGGCGGCATGCCGGTGGTCTTCCCGGCGATCGCCGTGTGCGACGGTATCGCGATGGGGCATATCGGCATGAAGTACTCGCTGGTGACGCGCGATCTGATCGCGGATTCCACCGAGTGCATGGCGATCGCCCACCAGTTCGACGCGCTCGTCATGGTTCCCAACTGCGACAAGAATGTGCCCGGCCTCCTGATGGCGGCGGCCCGCGTCAATGTGCCGACGGTCTTCGTCTCCGGCGGCCCCATGCTGGCGGGTCATGTGAAGGGACAGAAGCGCAGCCTCTCCTCCATGTTTGAGGCGGTGGGCGCGCATGCGGCCGGCACCATGACCGAGGAGGACGTGACCGAATTCGAGAATAAGGTGTGCCCGACCTGCGGCTCCTGCTCCGGCATGTATACGGCCAATTCCATGAACTGCCTCACCGAGGCGCTGGGCATGGGACTTAAGGGCAACGGCACGATCCCCGCGGTGTACTCCGAGCGGCTGAAGCTTGCCAAGCACGCGGGCATGGCGGTCATGGAGCTGGTGCGGAAGAACATCCGTCCGCGCGATATCATGACCAAAGACGCGATCCTGAACGCGCTGACCGTTGACATGGCCCTCGGCTGTTCCACCAATTCCATGCTGCATCTGCCGGCGATCGCCCATGAGGTGGGCTTTGATTTCGATATCAGCTTCGCCAATCCCATCAGCGAGAAGACCCCCAACCTCTGCCATCTGGCACCGGCGGGCCCGACCTATATGGAGGACCTCAACGAGGCCGGCGGTGTCTACGCGGTCATGAAGGAGCTGGCGGATGCCGGGCTCTTAAACCTCGACTGCATGACCGTCACCGGGCAGACGATCGGAGAGAACATCAAGGATGCGAAGAATCTGAACCCCGAGGTGATCCGTCCGCTTGACAACCCGTATTCCAAGACCGGCGGACTTGCGGTCTTAAAGGGCAATCTCGCGCCGGACGGCAGCGTTGTGAAGCGCAGCGCCGTGGTGCCCGAGATGATGGTCCACGAGGGACCGGCCCGCGTCTTTGACTGCGAGGAGGATGCCATCGAGGCCATCAAGGGCGGCCGGATCGTGGAAGGTGATGTGGTCGTGATCCGCTACGAGGGCCCCAAGGGCGGCCCCGGCATGCGCGAGATGTTAAATCCCACTTCCGCCATCGCGGGCATGGGACTGGGCAGCACCGTGGCGCTCATCACGGACGGCCGGTTCTCCGGCGCGAGCCGCGGCGCCTCCATCGGCCATGTCTCTCCGGAGGCGGCTCTCGGAGGCCCGATCGCTCTGGTGGAAGAGGGTGACCGGATCCGCATCGACATCCCGAACCTCAAGCTGGAGCTGCTGGTGGACGATGCGGTGCTTGCGGAGAGAAAGGCGAAGTGGCAGCCCAGAGAGCCCAAAGTCACGACGGGCTATCTGGCGCGCTACGCGTCAATGGTGACGAGCGGCAACCGGGGCGCGATCCTCGAGATCAGCAAATAAGACTGAAGGAGCCAGAAAGCAGATGAAACTGAACGGTTCGCAGATCGTACTGGAATGTCTGAAGGAGCAGGGGGTTGACACGATCTTCGGCTACCCGGGCGGTGCGATCTTAAATATCTACGATGAACTCTACAAGCAGCGGGATCATTTCCGCCATGTCCTGACCTCGCACGAGCAGGGAGCGTCCCATGCGGCGGACGGCTATGCGCGCGCCACGGGAAAGACCGGCGTGTGCTTTGCGACGAGCGGTCCCGGCGCCACGAATCTCGTCACCGGCATCGCGACCGCCTATATGGATTCCGTGCCGATCGTCGCCATCACCTGCAATGTAACCCTGCCTCTGCTGGGCAAGGACAGCTTCCAGGAGGCGGACATCGCGGGCATCACGATGCCGATCACCAAGCACGGCTACATCGTTAAGGACGTAAAAAAACTCGCGGAGACGATCCGCAAGGCCTTTGCCATCGCGGGCAGCGGACGCCCGGGTCCCGTTCTCGTGGACATCACCAAGGATGTCACGGCGGCGGTGTGCGACTATGAACCGGCTGTCCCGGCGAAGCAGGAAGCGCCTGCGGCTCCCGGCGAGGCGGATCTCGAACGCGCGCTGTCCATGATCGCAAAAGCAAAGCGTCCCTATCTCTATGTGGGCGGCGGTGCGGTCATCAGCGGGGCTTCGGGGGAACTGCTGCGTTTTGCCGAGACGATCGATGCGCCCGTATGCGATTCCCTGATGGGCAAAGGCGCCTTCCCGGGAGATCATCCGCTCTACAC
>JAEEGL016108912.1_pt1 | contig 13851 bp, 10 predicted proteins | sample 9134231 | NCBI WGS metagenome assembly JAEEGL01 (sample SAMN16246548, study PRJNA631951) | gut metagenome | biome: gut microbiome; feature: rumen; material: fiber-attached | host: Bos | place: Iran: Karaj | collected 2018-10
AACAGGGATGAATACAATAAGAATGTGACGGATTACGACAAGAGCGTATCCGAACTGGATGAGAATAAGAAAAAGATGGATGATGCCGTCAAGGAACTTAAGGAGAAAAAGTCCGAGGCGAATGATAAGCTTGCGGCTACCAGCTCACAGCTTGAGCAGGCATCCACAAAGATAGATACGGCGAGAGACTCCATCGATGCTATCGACTTGGCTGATAAGCTTGATAAGCAGGTTGATGAACTGACGACGAAATCGAGTGGTTTGGCAAGTCAGATAAGTGATAAAGAAAGTGAAATTGCTTCCTTAGATCCGACTGATCCAGAATATACCACTCGGAAGTCAGAGCTTGAAGCGATAAAGACTGAACTAACTACCGCAAAGGCCACCGTTGACGGAACGCTGGCTGCCCTTACTCCGGAGAAGAATAATGCGGATCAGGCAGCCGACCGAATAGTCAACGGCCTTAAGATGGCAAATGCATCAGTAACCGACAGAGCATCCGCAAAGGCTTCGCTTCAGGCTTCCATAGCGGAATACGAGGCAGGATACAGAGAACTTGAAAAAGCCAAGTTAAGTGCGGCTGAGGAACTGGGAAGTGCCGATGCTCAGTTAAATATCGGCAAGACCCAGCTTGAGAGTGCCGAAAAACAAGTAGATTCAGCCAAGAAGCAGCTTGATTCGGCCAAGAAGCAGCTTGATAAAGCTCAGGATCAGATAACTGACGGCTGGGAAGCCATAACGGATGGACAGAAGCAGATCGATGAAGGCTGGGATTCCTTAAGAGACGGTGAGAAGCAGTTAAGTGACGGTTGGGATGATTATAATGATGCCGTGGCCTCTTATGAGAAGCAGAGACGCGAGGCGGAGAAGAAAGCCAATGCCGATCAGCTCCTTACATTGGATGCTCTTACCGGCCTTATCTATGCGCAGAATTTTGAGATGCCGGCAGGATATGTGGATGATAAGCTTGACAATCAGTGGCTTGTAAAAGTCGGGGAACACTACACCGATGTAAATGAACTCGGTGATGTGGTACTGACCAATATCCACGATGTGGGTGATGTGAAGATATCTGATGTAGCTGACATCACCGTAATAGACAATTCGGATGATTCATATGTAAGACTTGGTGCGGACAAGGCTGTAATTCTTTCAATCTTTAAGAGTTCAACCACCGGAACCAATGATATGAGTAAGACCATCAAGGCTGCCACTGAAGAATTGACGGAGAGATTCCCGGGGCTTCATGTGGTAACGCTTGTGGATATGGGAGATTATATAGATCTCATAGTCGGAAGCGTACTTAAGTCAATGATCATCGGTGCGATACTGGCTATCATCATACTGGCATTCTTCCTTAAGGATGTAAGACCGACGTTCGTGGTGGCCATCAGTATTCCGTTAAGTGTGATGACGGCCTTAATATGCATGTATTTTTCGGATATATCACTTAACATGCTGTCTTTGTCCGGACTGGCGCTCGGCATAGGAATGCTTGTGGATAACTCCATAGTCGTCATAGAGAATATTTATCGATTACGAAGTAAAGGTATAGACGCGCCCAGAGCTGCGGTACAGGGTACCAGACAGGTACTTGGTGCCATAACGGCATCAACGCTTACCACGGCATGTGTGTTCCTACCGATGGTATATACGACCGGTCTTGTCAATGATCTGATGGGACCCATGAGTTTAACCATAGTCTACTGTCTTTTGGCATCGCTTCTTATTGCCATGACTGTTGTGCCTGCCGCATGTTCGACAGTACTTAGGAATGCCGGTGAAAAAAAGCATCCTCTTTTTGAAAAGGTGCTTGATGCATACGGCAAGTTATTAAGATTCTGCTTAAGGTTTAAGATCGTGCCCATTACGGCTGCCATAGGCCTGCTTGGACTTTCCATAGTGCTTATCCTCAACATGGGTATAGTAGTGATCCCGGATATGACCATGACTCAGATCCAGGCTACGATCACCTACCCTGATGATACTCTTAAGGCTGATGCATATAAGATGACCGATCAGGTAATAGACAGATTACTTGAGGTGGATGGACTTGGATCGATAGGCGTTATGGCCGGAGGCGACGAGACGCTCATGGTAAGTGCTGCCGCACAAGATCCGGACAAGTTCAGGACAATGTCATTCCTTATGATGACGGAAGATCCCAATGCGGGCGATGAAGAGATCCGCAGGATCATGAAGGATATCGAGGATTCTGTCGCTGATATGGATGTTGATTTCAAACTTACGACCATGTCTTCCGAGATGGACGATCTGACCGGAGGTTCAGGCCTGTCCATAAATATATACGGAGAGGATCTGGATACTCTTAAGGATATCTCCCACGATATCATGGATATGATAGGAGGGGTTGAAGGGTTTAAGGATATCAAAAACGGAGAAGAGGATGCCGATAAGGTGCTCCATATAGACATCGACAAGAATGCCGCAATGAGCAAGGGACTGTCGGTTGTCCAGATATATCAGGGACTCAGTGATAAGATAAAGAGTGAAAAAGATGCCGTGACAGTTACCATAGACGGTATCGATATGGATATCAGGGTAGTCAACGAGATGGATCCTCTTACGAGGGAGAATATCTTAGACTATGAATTTGATGTGGAAGTGACGGATGATGACTATGATAAGGTCACAGAGACTCATAAACTGTCAGAGTTTGCGACTGCAGAGCTTCGTGACGGTGTAAGTGAGATCAACCGTAAGAATCAGTCCAGATATATAACCGTTACCGCCGATGTGGAAGACGGATATAATCTTACTCTTCTTACAAGGACTCTTAAGCCGCAGATCGATGCATACAAGCTGCCCGGCGGCTACACTCTTGAGATGGGCGGAGAGTATGATTCCGTAGTAAGCATGATCAAACAGATGGCTCTTGTGGCAGGACTCGGACTTTTGATGGTATACCTTATCATGGTAGCCCAGTTCCAGAGTCTGTTAAGCCCGTTCATCGTCATCTTTACGGTGCCGCTTGCATTTACCGGAGGATTCTTATCGCTCTTTATCGCAAGAGAGAATATGTCCGTTATAGCCTTAATGGGACTTATAGTGCTCATGGGTACGGTCGTTAATAACGGTATCGTGTTTGTGGACTATACCAATCAGTTAAGAAAAGGCGGAGTGGACAGGCATACCGCCCTTGTTGCTGCAGGTAAGACCCGTATGCGTCCTATCCTTATGACGGCGCTTACCACCATACTTGCAGAATCCAACCTGATCATCGGTGACGATATGGCCACTCAGCTTGGAAAAGGAATGGCGCTTGTGATAGCGGGTGGCCTGGCATATGCGACCCTTATGACACTGTTCATCATACCCGTGATGTATGATATCATGTTCAAGAAACAGCCTGTGGATATCGATACCGGTTCGGATACCGACCTTGACGATATTCCGGATGATGCGGAAGATGCCAAAAACATGTAAAAAGTGCTTGCATGTATGGTAAAGTGGTGCTAGTATATTTAGGAAGTTAATAAAGTTTAGATGTAAGGTGAACCTCGCGGTTCACCTTATTTCGTGGAATGAAGGCGGTATTGTGATATGAATAAGAAAGATATCGAGAGCCGTACCGAAGAACTGCTTAAGCCTGTTGCTGAGGCTAACAAAGTCTCCATATATGATGTGGAGTATGTCAAGGAAGGCAGTGACTGGTACTTAAGAGCCTACATTGACAAGGAAGGCGGAGTCACTATAGACGACTGCGAGAACGTCAGCAGAGCATTGAATGTAAAGCTCGATGAAGAGGACTATATCGATGATGCCTATATCTTAGAGGTGAGCAGTCCGGGGCTCGGACGAAGGCTGTATAAGCCGAGGCATTTTATGCAGAGTATCGGTAAGGAGATCGAGATTAAGACTTACAAACCGATTGACGGCAGCAAGGAATTCACCGGAGTTCTTACAGGATATGACGATGGAGTCATAACTGTTGATATAGATGGTAAGGACGTAAAGTTTAATGAGACGGATGCGTCCGGAGTAAGATTGACAATAGATTTCTGATGAGATTAAGAAAGGATAGAGAAAGGAAAAAAGATGAACAAGGATTTGGTTGAAGCATTGGAAATGCTCGAAAGTGAGAAGGAGATCAGCAAGGAGACTCTTTTTGTGGCTATAGAAGATTCACTTCTTATAGCTTGCAAGAATCACTTCGGAAAGGCAGATAACGTTAAGGCTGAAGTAGACAGAGAGACCGGAGATTTTCTCTGCTATGCCGAGAAGGAAGTCGTTGAGACTGCAGATGATGTAATGGATAAGCTTGAGGAGATCTCGCTTGCCGATGCAAAAGAACTTAACCCCGATGTAAAAGTCGGAGACAAGGTAAAGGTTGAGATACAGAGCAAGGAATTCGGTCGTATCGCCATTCAGATAGCAAAGAATGTCATCCTGCAGAAGATCCGCGAGGAAGAGCGCAGTGTGATATACAACCAGTTCAATGAAAAAGAGAAGCAGGTTGTTACCGGTATAGTACAGAGATATGTGGGAGACAATATCTCTATCAACTTAGGTAAGGCTGATGCCCTGCTTAATAAGAGTGAGCAGGTGCCCACAGAGCATTTCAGACCTACAGAGAGAGTTAAGGTATATATAGTAGAAGTTAAGAATACCAATAAGGGACCGAGGATATTGGTCAGCCGTACACATCCGGAGCTTGTTAAAAAGCTCTTTGAGTCAGAGGTTGCAGAGATTGCTGACGGTACTGTAGAGATCATGTCTATCGCCAGAGAACCCGGAAGCAGGACAAAGATGGCCGTATGGAGCAACAATCCCAATGTGGATGCCGTAGGTGCATGTGTCGGTATGAACGGTTCAAGAGTTAATTCCATTGTTGATGAACTCAGGGGCGAGAAGATCGATATCGTGAACTGGGATGATAACCCGGGTGCGCTCATACAGAACGCATTATCACCGGCCAAGATCGTAGCGGTTTTCGCAGATCCCGATGAGAAGACGGCCAAGGTAGTAGTTCCGGATTATCAGCTGTCGCTTGCCATAGGTAAGGAAGGACAGAATGCAAGACTTGCAGCCAGACTTACAGGATACAAGATCGATATCAAGTCAGAGACTCAGGCCAAGGATGCTCCCGGATTCCGTTATGAAGACTATGCCGATGATGACTGGGATGAAAATGAGGAGTACGACGGCGAGGGCTACGAGTACGAGGAGTATGACGAAAATGCCGAATACGAGGCTGATGCGGAGTATGAGGCTGCAGAGGACTACGAAGAAGCGTCTGAAGCTACGGAAGAATAAGGACAAACAAGGAGTAAGGATTGAAGCCGCTTAGAACCTGTATAGGTTGCAGACAGACCAAGGAAAAAGACAAGCTTTTGCGTATCACATATAACGGATCGGCCGGGATCAAGGCAGACCCCGAAGGGACGCATGAAGGAAGAGGTGCTTATGTTTGCAGGGATGCAAAATGCATTGAGGCAGCATATAAAAAGGGCGGTTTTAACAGGGCTTTTAAGAGAGGTTTTACTCCGGAGTGTTTGGACAGTGTCATTCGTGATCTGAGGTCATGTATTGACGATCCGTCAAAGGAGAAGGTGCAATAATATTGAGACAGGACAAGACATTATCAATGCTTGGACTTGCTGCAAGATCAAGGAACCTTGTAAGCGGTGAGTTCTCGGTTGATAAAGCGATAAAAGAGGGTAAGGCCAAGCTTGTGATAGCAGCGTCGGATGCCTCGGATAATACAAAAAAAGACCTGCGTGATGCATGCAGCTACTATAAGGTTCCGTATATGGAATACGGTGACAAGATCAGCTTAGGGCATGCGATTGGTAAGGATATAAGAGCATCAATCGCCGTGACGGATAATGGATTTGCCAAGACGTTGTTAAGTAGTAAGGAGGAATAGATGGCTAATACGGATAAGATATCGATGAAAGAGCTTTCGGAAGAACTCGGTGTAACTACCAAAGATGTAGTTGAGTTCTTAAAAAGCAATGGAATAGAAAAAGATGGCCGACATAAGCTTTCTGCGGACGAAGCGGATATGGTAAGGAAGGGGCTTGGTAAGAAAGCAGCCGCATCCGAACCGGTTAAGAAAGCACCGGCCAAGAAGGCGGCACCTGCCAAAGAAGCAGAAAAGCCGGCGGTTAAAGAAGAGGCGGTAAAGGAAGAAAAGCCTGCAGTAAAGGCAGATGAGGCAAAACAGCCAAAGGCTCCTAAGGAAGCAAAGGAAGCCAAGGCAGGCGCAGCTCCCAAGGAAGGTGATGGAAAACCCAAGAAGAAAAAGACTATCATTTTTGTCAGCAATCCTTCCAACTCAAAGATGCCTTCGGGATCACGTCCTCCCGTGTCACAGAATCAGCCTGCAGGACGCAGACCGATGCCGGGAACAAGACCTGTGCAGTTAGGGCCCAACCAGATAATCAATAAGGCCACAGGCAAGATTATAGAGAAGCTTCCGCCCAGAGTAAAGGAGCCGGAGGAACCTGTTGTTGAGGAGACACGTCCCGTTGCGTCAGAGGAGAGGGTAAGTGCAGAGAGAAATGAACAGAGCAGGGATAATAGAGAGCATGAAAGCAGAGGCAGGTCTTTTGATGACTCTCGCAGGAATGATAAAAGGAATAACCAGGGTAATCAAGGTGATAACCGTACTGGCGGTTCTTACGATCGCGGTCAAAGAGGAAATGGAAGACCGGGAGATAGACAGGAAGGCGGCAGACCGGGTCAAAAGCCGGGCAGAGGATTCCAGGCGCCGGATATTCCGTCATCTAAGCCGGGTTCTAACGACAAGCGCAGAGACAATCAGAACAAAGACAAGAGATCTAAAAAGGATTCCCTCTACGAAGACGGTGAGATAAAGAACAAGAACAAAGCAGGCAGATTTATCAAGCCTGAGAAGAAGGAAGAACCGGTAGAGGATATCAAGGTGATCACACTGCCTGAAGTCCTCACTATAAGAGAACTTGCCGAGAAGATGAAGATGCAGCCTTCGGCTATAGTTAAGAAGCTCTTCTTAAAGGGCCAGGTTGTGACCGTTAATCAGGAGATCTCTTACGAGGATGCGGAGAATATCGCCATTGAGTTTGATATCATGTGCGAGCAGGAGGTCAAGGTAGATGTCATCGAGGAACTCTTAAAAGAGGAAGAGGATGCGCCTGAGACACTTGTTGAGCGTGCTCCCGTCATCTGTGTAATGGGTCATGTTGACCATGGTAAGACATCACTTTTGGATGCAATTCGTAAGACCAACGTGACTGACAAGGAGGCCGGCGGTATCACACAGCATATCGGTGCTTATACCGTTAAGGCAGGAGACCGTAAGATCACATTCCTTGATACACCCGGACATGAAGCCTTCACGGCAATGAGAATGCGTGGTGCCAATGCAACGGATATTGCTATCCTTGTGGTAGCAGCAGACGACGGTGTTATGCCTCAGACAGTCGAGGCTATCAACCATGCCAAGGCAGCAGGCATTGAGATCATCGTAGCAGTCAATAAGATAGATAAGCCCAATGCCAATGTGGACAAGGTTAAGCAGGAACTTGCAGAGTACGAGCTGATCCCTGAGGATTGGGGAGGAAGCACGGTATTTGCTCCTGTATCTGCCAAGAGCGGTGAGGGTATCAAAGAGTTGCTTGATATGGTTCTGTTGACGGCAGACATACTCGAGCTCAAGGCCAATCCCAAGCGTAAGGCAAGAGGTCTTGTGATCGAGGCTGAGCTTGATAAGGGTCGCGGACCTGTGGCAACCGTACTCGTACAGAAGGGTACTCTTAAAGTCGGAGACTTTATTTCGGCAGGTGCAAGTCACGGTAAAGTACGTGCGATGATAGATGATAAGGGTAAGAGGGTTAGGGAGGCAGGTCCTTCGATACCTGTTGAGATATTGGGCCTTTCAGATGTGCCTGATGCAGGTGAGGTATTCATCGCTCATGAATCGGATAAGCAGGCCAAGCAGTTTGCTGATACTTTCCTTGCACAGAGTAAGGTTAAGAAACTTGAAGAGACCAAGTCTAAGATGAGTCTGGATGATGTATTCGCCCAGATCAAGGAAGGTAACCTTAAGGAGCTTGATCTCATCGTCAAGGCGGATGTACAGGGTTCAGTTGAGGCGGTTAAACAGAGTCTTACCAAGCTTTCCAATGAGGAAGTTGTGGTTAAGTGCATACATGGCGGCGTAGGTGCCATCAATGAATCCGATGTATCTCTTGCAGCGGCCTCCAATGCGATCATCATTGGATTTAATGTACGTATCGATGCGCTGGCAAAAGAGACTGCAGACAGAGAAGGCGTGGATGTAAGACTTTATAAGGTCATCTACCAGGCTATTGATGATGTGGAAGCAGCCATGAAGGGTATGCTTGATCCGATCTTTGAAGAAAAGGTTATCGGACATGCTGAAGTGCGTCAGATATTCAAGGCATCAGCTGTCGGAAACATCGCAGGATCTTACGTGCTTGACGGACAGTTTAACAGAGGCTGCAAGATCAGGATCACAAGAGAGGGCGAGCAGATCTACGAAGGTGCGCTTGCTTCACTTAAGAGATTTAAGGATGATGTCAAGGAAGTCAAGGCAGGATTCGAGTGCGGTCTTGTATTCGAAGACTTTGACAACATGCAGGAGCTTGATCTTGTGGAAGCTTATGAGATGGTAGAGGTACCGAGGTAATGCGTAAAAGTAGTGTAAAATATGATCAGGTCAATGAGGAGATATTAAGAGCTTTGGCCGATATCATCAGAACCGAGGTTAAGGATCCCAGAGTACCTGAGATCACTTCGGTAGTATCGGTTGAAGTCACTCCTGATCTCTCCAATTGCAATGCATATATAAGCGTGCTTGGTGATGAGGATGCTGCGGATGAAGCGCTTGAAGGGCTTAATTCCGCAACGGGTTATATTCGCAGCAGACTTGCAAAGATGCTTAATTTAAGACATACTCCCCAGCTTCGTTTCTTAATAGACAGGTCGATCGCATACGGTGTAGGTATGATGAGTCGTATAGACGAAGTCATAGAAAAGGATAACAAAGCCAGGGAAGCACGCGGCGAGGAATGATGATTCGTGGAAAAGATTTTAGATGAGATTAAGGGTGCGGGGACTATAGGTATCACCGGTCATATCAGACCGGACGGTGACTGTATAGGTTCATGTATGGCTATGTACATGTACCTTAAAAAGACACTTCCGGAAGATACTGACATTGATGTCATATTGGAGGAACCGGCAGAGATCTTCAAATGCATTAAATATATCGATGTTGTAAGAAAAGAACCCGGACGGGATAAGTATGATCTTCTGATCATTATCGATACATCTATAGACCGTATAGGGGCTGCAGACGCGGCATACAGAACTGCCGGGCGTACTATCAATATCGATCATCATATAACCAATCAGGGCGGAGGAGATGTCAATTACATCTATCCCGAAGCAAGTTCTGCATCGGAACTTGCTTATGATCTGATGGATAAGAAATATATTGATAAGGATATTGCGCTGGCCATATATATCGGGATCATACATGATACCGGTGTGATGCAGTATTCCAATACATCACCCAGGACACTTCGAACTGTGGCTGACCTTATAGAATATGGCTTTGATTTTCCAAGGCTTATCGATGAGACATTCTATGAGAGAACTTATGTACAGAATCAGATACTTGGCCGGACTCTTACCGAGAGCATTCTTTTTATGGATGGTAAGTGCATTGTTGGCGGTGTCAGTCAGAAGATAATGAAGTTCTATGGCCTTAAGAGTAAGGACTTGGACGGAATAGTCAATCAGCTGCGATATACAAAGGGCGTAGAAGTAGCCATATTCATGTATGAGCTTGAGTCGCAGAAGTGGAAGGTAAGTCTGCGTTCATGCGGCGGGGTCGATGTTGCCGATGTAGCGGAATATTTCGGCGGGGGCGGCCATATGAGAGCAGCAGGATGTACTCTTTCGGGAAGCTTTCATGATGTGGTCAACAATATCTCTGCGCGTATTGCGCTCCAGATGCAATAGAGAATAAGAGTGCAGGATATGTACAACGGGATAATCAATGTATATAAAGAAACCGGATATACATCTTTTGATGTTGTGGCGAGGCTTCGCGGTATATTGGGACAGAAAAAGATCGGGCATACGGGGACTCTTGATCCTGATGCCACCGGAGTCCTGCCTGTAGTAGTCGGCAATGCGACCAAGTTGGTGGATATGCTCACCGATAAGAAAAAAGAGTACGTTGCGACTTTTATTCTGGGCATGACGACAGATACACAGGATATATCCGGAAAAGTTACAGACAGAAGTAAGGTGACATGTACTGATGAAAAGATCAGGGATGTCATTACTTCTTTTACGGGTGATATTAAGCAGATACCTCCGATGTATTCCGCCATCAAAGTGGGTGGCAGGAAACTGTATGAACTGGCAAGAGAAGGTAAGGAGATCGAGCGTAAACCAAGACCGGTCACGATATATGATATCGAAATACTGTCGATGGATACCTGTGGCGAAGATCCGAATATAACGATCAAAGTAGAGTGTTCAAAAGGCACTTACATAAGGACGCTGTGCCATGATATCGGACAGGAGTTGGGGTGCGGTGCCGTGATGAGTTCTCTTAAAAGAACGGCATCCGGACAGTTCGCTATAGAGAGCGCACATACTCTGGATGAGATAGAACGCTTAAAGCAGTCCGGAGATATCGAAAGACTGATCATACCGGTTGATGCATTTTTTGCCGATATACCACAGGTTACTGTAACAGGACGGGAACTTGCGCTTGTAGAAAACGGCAACCGGATAGCTTTAACAGATCATAAGGAAGAAAAGATACGCATTTACGGGCAGGAGTTTATGGCTGTGTATGAACTGGTCGATCCGAAACGTCGGATATATAAGCCATGGTTAATGTTTGTCTGACAGGTGCGGGATCATATTCAAAATGGATATAATTCAGGGAACGACCGAATTTCATATTAGTCAGCCGACTGCCATATGCATCGGCAAATTTGACGGAGTGCACAGCGGTCATAAAAAACTGCTTGAAAGAGTGGTAAAACAGCGTGATAACGGCCTTTTGCCGGTGGCTTTTACCTTTGACCTGCCCCCGGAGGAACTCTTCTCAGGCGTGCACAATGATGAATTATGCACGCATTCGGAAAAGTATGCTTCATTGGAAAAACTGGGTATTGAACTTGTGATAGAGTACCCGGTTAATATGGATACGGCTTCCGTAAGCCCTGAAGATTTTATTGAGAATATCCTGATAGAAAAGCTTAATATGAAATATATTGCCGCCGGGCCGGATATATCATTCGGAAAGGGCGGAGCCGGTGACCGCAGACTTATGGAAGAGTACGGAAAAAAATACGGCTATAAGGTAGACATCATTAAAAAACTCACTTTTGATGGCAGCGATATCAGTTCAAGCCGGATAAGACAGGCAATAAAAGACGGCGATGTAAGGCTTGCTGAGAGGATGTTGGGGAGAGAATGACTTCTGTAAAAAAGGCTGGCTTTTTACAACTGGACAGATTGATACGCATTTTTGGAACCGCAGCTGCTGTTGCGGTCTTTTGTGCGTTGCCCGTTACTTACGCTCATGCATCCACCGTGGCTCAAAGCATAGAAAGCATAGGCGCGGGTACCGTTTTAGATGAATGGCTTACCAAAGAAGAGTATAAAGAAGCCATGGACAATACGGACAATTACGGCTATACACACTTGGGAATCGCCAATGTGGAGAACCATCTTAATGTCAGGCAGGAACCCGGTGAAGACGGTAAACTGGTAGGTAAGATGAGTAACAATGCTGCCTGCGAGATACTGGACATAGAAGGCGACTGGGCACATATCAAATCCGGAGAAGTGGAAGGATATTGTCATACCGATTACCTGCTTACGGGAATGCAGGCCAGAATGAGGGCCAATACGATAGTAGTGCTTGAAGCGGAATCAACCTCCGGCGGACTCAGAGTAAGAGAAGAACCCGGCACCGATTCGCAGATCCTTACGATGATGGGAGAAGGCGAGAGACTTGAAGTACTCGAAGAAGAAAAGGACGGCTGGATCAAAGTTGCAGTCGATGATCAGGAAGGATATATATCGGCTGATTATGCAAAGCTCGTAAGGGAACTTGATACGGCAGTCACCATGACGGAATTGCTCTACGGTCAGGGTGTATCTGATGTCAGGGTGGATATATGTCAGTATGCCAAGCAGTTTATCGGCAATAAATATGTATGGGGCGGGTCCAGCCTTACAAAGGGCACCGACTGCTCGGGATTTACCATGTCCGTATTTGCCAAATACGGATATAAGCTTCCGCATTCCGCTGCGGCACAGTCTCAGATGGGTACAAAGATCACTCTTGCCCAGGCAAAGCCCGGAGATCTGGTCTTCTACAGCGGTGGAGGAAGGATCAATCATGTGGCGATCTATATAGGTGGAGGGATGGTGGTACACGCCTCCAATCCGCGTCAGGGCATAAGGATTTCCGCTGCCACATATCGTTCGGTTTCAAAAGTAAGAAGATTGATTAACGATTGATTTCATGATAAAATAGTACCAGGCTATGTGCGTTCAGGGGGGTATGGATGAACGGAAGCGAATTTCGTAATTTCTTTAGGAATCGCACTGTAGTGATGGTGGAATATCTGGTACTTGCCATTGCTACTCTTATTTCTATTGCTCTTTTATATGACAGGCTTGAGAGTAAGAAGCTGTTGTCTGAATATTATATCCCCGTGCATGTTTCAGGTGAATACAGTACTGATGGCGGAGAGACGTTCGCTCCGTTTGGTGATTATGATGAGATCGATATGACTCATCTTAATAATCTTATCATCAAAGGTACGTTCAATCAGGATATCAAGCTCGGACATAAGATATATTTTTTCCTTAACTACATTGATGCAGCCATATATTCCAATGGAAAGATCATCTATGCGAGCGATCCGGAGGTCGCATATTGTTGGGATGCCATAGACGGTGTGGCATTCGGACCCCATGATGAAGTCATCATCGAACTGAGCACCAGACGCAGAGTATTATACAATATTGCCTTTCGTCAGTTCTTGGACAGGATGTCAGATTCTACCAAGAATGCCGTAATGATGCACCATCTCGGAAGGGATGCACTGCGGATCACGGGTAATTTCTTCATGATACTCATCGCTGCCCTTGTGATTCAGACATATGTTGAATTCAGACGAAGCGGAGACAATAATCCCAGGGGTGTGTTGGAGTGCGGACTCGGAATCCTTACAGGTGCACTTACCTGTCTTATCAATGCGGATTATGTGACTTTGGTCCTTCCGCAGTTTGATGTTTTGGAGTATTTTGATACGATTACCCAGATATATACCGTAGTATTTGTGATGGCGTATCTTCGAAGATACATAAGGGATGAGAAGTGTAAGAACCAGTCGGGATTTGTACTGGTTGTTAGCTACAATGTCATATTGATATATATGTTGTGGAGGACTTTTTCGGACGGATCTTCCTACGCTGTCATGACACCGATCATCGCAATGGGCGGTCTTGCCGTGTTCTATTTCATATACCTGCTTATCAAGGATATGATGTTACACACGGGAGGACGGGAGAGATCGATAGCGATCACATCATCATTCCTTCTTTTATGTATATTTGCTGAGATCATATACTTCCTTGTAACAGGTACATACAAGGTTGATATGATGGAGGTGGGGCTTTTGGTGTTCGCATTGGGACAGTTTGTAATCCTTGCCGAAGAGAATGTCAAGGCCAAGTATGAAGCATCCAGAGCCAATGAGCTTGAGAATGAGCTTATGCAGAGCAGGATCAATGTGATGGTAAGTCAGATCCAGCCGCATTTCATGTATAATGCAT
>JAEEGL010110574.1_pt1 | contig 13850 bp, 14 predicted proteins | sample 9134231 | NCBI WGS metagenome assembly JAEEGL01 (sample SAMN16246548, study PRJNA631951) | gut metagenome | biome: gut microbiome; feature: rumen; material: fiber-attached | host: Bos | place: Iran: Karaj | collected 2018-10
GGCAATGCTTCATCAACTACTCCCAGTACTTCAATAACATCTTCCTTCGCCATTAAAAACCCTCCTCATAGTCATAGGTTGTCAAATACGGACCCTCATCCGTAATTAGAATCGTATTCTCATAGTGGCTGGCAGGCTTGCCGTCCTGTGTAACTATCGTCCACCTGTCATCCAGGATCTCAATCTCACGTGTACCCAATGTTATCATCGGTTCGATGCAGATTGCCATACCCTTTTTAAGTTTATAGCCGTGTCCCGGTCTTCCGTAGTTGGGAACATCAGGATCCTGGTGCATCGTTGTTCCGATTCCGTGGCCTGTGAGTTCTCTTACTACTCCATAACCGAAGCCTTCGCAGTATTCCTGGATCGCATGTCCGATATCGCCTGTTCTCATGCCGACTTTAGCATATTCAAGGCCGATCCAGAAGGACTTTTCGGTGCGCTCAACGAGATCTTTTACTTCAGGAGCTACTTCGCCGACCATGTATGTTCTGCATGCGTCTGACTGGTAACCGTCAAGGATAGCGCCGACGTCAACGGAAAGGATGTCGCCTTCTTCAAGAATTCTGTTCTTTCTCGGGATGCCGTGAACGACTTCATCGTTAACGGAAGCGCAGATCGTTCCGGGGAACGGCGGCTGTCCGTAATTGAGGAATGAAGGAATGGCATCGTAGCTTCTAATGATGTCATAGCAGAGCTTATCGACATCGTGTGTGGAGATGCCGGGCTTGATCTCATCGCGGCATGCCTTGAAAACATGCTGCAGGATCTTTCCTGCGGCCTTCATCTTTTCGAATTCTTCATTGGTAAGGATCTCTACCATTTATATACCTGATTTCTAAATTAAAGTCCGAGTTTCTTAAGGCCGGCTTCAATGGACTCGATGCATGTCTTGGAGTCGACGTTATTGTTGCCCTCAACGATGATTCCTCTCTCATTGTAGAAATCGATAAGGGGCTGTGTATTAACTCTGTATGTCTCAAGTCTCTTTGCAACTGTCTCCGGATTATCGTCAGATCTCTGGATTACATTGCCGCCGCAGACATCGCAGATGCCCTCAACCTTTGTGGGCATGTACTTAACATTGAAGCTTGCGCCGCACTTCTCGCAGACACGTCTTGTTGTAACTCTGTCCATGATGACCTCGTCATCGCACTTTACATAGACTACTGCGTCGATCTTTGAACCCTTTGCTGCGAGCATCTTATCGAGTGCTTCAGCCTGGGCGATGTTTCTCGGGAAACCGTCAAGGATATAACCCTTTTCGCAGTCGGGGTTGTTCAAACGGTCTTCAACCATTCTGATGGTTACATCATCAGGAACCAAAGCTCCCTTGTCGATATAAGACTTTGCTTCGATTCCGAGAGGAGTGTTCTCCTTGATGTTATATCTGAACAGATCGCCTGTGGAGATATGAGCAAGTGAATAATTCTCTCTTAATACTGTTGCTGATGTTCCTTTTCCGGAACCGGGTGCGCCTAAGATAATGAGATTCATAAAACTGCCTCCCTTACTTTTTGTTGTAATTCTTGCTGCGCTTCTTGTCTTTGCCTGCCTGCTTGAGCTTGTCTTCTTCAGCCTTGACGAGATTATCGAGGAGAGTCTTCATTTCGATGAAACCGCCTGCCAAAAGAACAAGACCGATACCGGAGAATGCAATGTGTGAAAGTCCGGGGATAAAGCTCAGGATGATAGGAATGATGCAGACGAGGATAAGGTAAGCACAGTCAGCACTGTTGAGGTTGCTGTAAACAGCCATAAGGTACTGGGATGTTGCCTTACCGGGTTTTAAGCCCTGGATATAACCTGCATTCTCCTTGATCTGCTTTGAGAGATCATAAGGATTGAACTGCATCAATGCGAAAACATATGCGAAGAAAACCAGGAAGATAACGTAGAAAGGAATGAACATTACGCTTGTAGGGAAATTCCTTGCGCCTGCAAACCATACATTGTCAGATCCGGGTGCGATCATTGTGAGGATCGAAGGAACAAACATGCAGACTGTGAGTGCATAGATAACAGGTGTGATTCCGGCCTGTGTGACCTTGAGGGGAAGAACCTGGTTCTGCATGCCGTACTGCTTCATTCCTACAGTTCTCTTTGAGAAGATGATTCTGAGTTTCTTTTCGCCAAGGTTAAAGAGGATCGCGAGAATGAGTGCGCCGATTGCCAAAAGGATTCCCATGATCATGTAAAGGAGTGCCCAGCCGATACCGAATTCATATGCTTCGAAGTAAGGCATCAGGAGATCGTGGGGAATGTTATGGATGATGCCGGCAAGAATGATGATCGTCATTCCGTCGCCGATTCCCTTTGTATTAAGGAGTTCAACGCACCAGCCGCAGAAAGCTGCGCCAATTGCAACTGTTACTCCGCAAAGAACGATCGCTACCCAGAAATAGATGTTGTTTACGACTGTATCCTTCATGCCGAGGCAGTAAAGGGCAGCGAAAACGCCTGCACCGATAAGGGATGCGATCCTTGTGTATTTTGTGATGATCTTTGTTCCCTCACCGCCCATCTGTGCGAGATCTCTGAGCTTCGGAACTGCCAAAGTTACGATCTGCATGATGATGGAAGCTACGAGGAACGGGAAAATACCAAGGCTAATGATAGAAGCATTTGAAAGTGCTCCGCAGGATAAGATGTCGATTACGGTTCCGACGCTTCCCCAATCGTCAATCTTTGCTGTAGCAGCTGAATGACTGAGACCCGGAATCGGGATGATCGTGAGAAGGCAGAGGATCGAGACGATAAGGAAGGAAAAGAGTATCTTCTTCTTTATCTCCGGTGTCTTAAGGCTTTCACGCAATGTATCTTCCATTAATGGGCATTCTCCTTGGCATAAAAAAATAGCGTAAGTATTATAGCGCATATCTGCGCGTTTTTCACCGAGTAACTTTTAAATAATATAGGTAAAAAAATCAGCCTCCGACATAAAGTCTTCTGACTCTTTTGCCAACGTCGCAGGTAATCTCGTAGTTGATCGTTCCCAATGCATCGGCAAGTTCATCGGCTGATCTTGCGCTTCCGAAAACCGTAACCTTGTCACCTACCTTGGGTCTTACATCGAGATCCGTCGTATCCACCATGCACATATCCATGCAGATATTGCCGATAATGGGGCACTTCTTTCCGCCTATTACAAGCTCGAATCCGTTGGACAGTCTTCTGGACAGGCCGTCTGCGTAACCGATGCCTACAGTGGTAACTTCCGTGGGACGCGAAGCTTCGAAGTGTCTTCCGTAGCTTACGGTGGTCCCTGCAGGAACCGTCTTAACGTGAATTACCTTGGCATACCAGTTCATTACCGGCTTAAGGTTGATATCCGTAACAGGCTTGGGGCATCCGGGCGGCATAAGGCCGTAAAGGATGATGCCTGCTCTTACGAGATCCAAATGCATCTCGGGGAATCTCAGGATACCTGCGCTGTTGCAGATATGTCTCTTGGTAAACTTTATGCCTCTGCTCTCCAGTTCGGCGATCTGGTTCATGAACAGATCAAACTGCTTTCTCGTATAATCGTCGTCATCAGTATCTGCTACTGCAAAATGCGAGAAAACACCATAAGGCTCAATGCCCGGCAGAGTGCAGGACTTAACGATCTCTTCAGTCTCAGATCCGTCAGTCTTAAATCCGATCCTTCCCATGCCGGTATCAAGCTTGATATGTATCTTGCATTTCTTGCCCTGGGCTAAAGCCTCATCGGACAATGCCTTTGCGATCTCATAAGAATAAACGGACTGCTCGACATCGTACTTTACAGCATCCTTGAATCTGACAGGATCGGTAAATCCCAAAGTCATCATGGGAACTTCTATACCGTGCTTTCTGAGCTCGACTGCCTCATCGATAGTTGCAAGGCAAAGTCCTGCGGCGCCCGAATCGATAAGGGTCTTGGCGATTTCGATCGCGCCGTGTCCGTACGCATCTGCCTTTACGACAGCCAAAATGCCCGTGCCGGGAACAGTCGCCTTCTTGATCTCTTCGAAATTATGCTTCAATGCATCGAGATCGATCTCAACGCATGAACGGTCGTAATTGCTAAAGCCTGAAGTATTCTCTATCATCACTCGTGCCCCCATCCGGCATCCATATAAGCGCCGGGCAAATAAACTATAAGATCTGCCGGGAGCATTGCTCTGGTTCCGACTTCATTTGCTGCTGCTTTCCCCGCCTTCGAGTGGATATAAACAGCTGAGCATGCTGCCTTGTAAGGCTCCATTCCCTGTGCAAGGAATCCTGTAAGAAGTCCCGCCAACACATCACCCGAACCGCCCTTTGCAAGTCCGCTGTTGGAAACATCGTTGACATAGAGCTTTCCGTCAGGTGTGGCGATAAGAGTCTTGGCGCTCTTAAGAACGACCACAGAGTTTTTATCCTTTGCAAATCCCAAAGCGAGGTCCTCAGCCTTTTCGATGACTTCGGACTTTGGAAGCCTCATAAGCCTTGCGAACTCTCCGATGTGGGGAGTTATTACTGCAGGGACCGCCCTTGCCTTAAGGCATTCTGCGATCCTTCCCCACGCATCGGGTTTAGATATGAGAGCTCCTGCATCGAGGACCACATTTTCAGCGTTTTTGAGGAAACGGCAGATAAGGAATTCAAAATCCCTCTGATCCTCAGGAATTCCGGAGCCGATAAGGACGGCAGAAGAACTCTTGCAGAGCTCCTTTGCCTTTCTTAAAAGGTCAGCCGTTTCATCTGGCCTTAACGAGAGGAGCGCACAGGGTTCTGCAACCCTTACTGCATCAAGTGTCTTATCTTCGGAGAATACCCTGACAAGACCCGCGCCAGATCTTAAAGCGGCGCCTGTTGCCATTACGGCAGCGCCTGACATATATTCCGAACCTGCACAGATAAGCGCGGTTCCGAAAGTGTTCTTATGTCCGTCTTCAGGTCTTTGGGGTTCAAATCCTGAGATCAAGTCTGTTGTAAGGTTAACTGCTTCAGCCATTTTTCTCTAGGTCTCTGTTGGGCTCTAAGTCTTCGTTGCGGATGCTCCTGATCGAGCTGATGTCGAACGGAGTCTCCTGATATACGTAATAGTTGAGCCAGTTTGTATACATTAATGTTGCGGAAGACCTCCATCTGAGAAGGGGGCCCTTGGAAGGATCGTCATCGATATAGTAATTCTTCGGAACATCAACGTCGCTTAAGCCCGCTGCCATATCTCTTCTGTACTCCCTGTCCAGTGTGTCCCTGTCGTACTCGGAGTGTCCCGTGATGAAGAACTGTCTGCCGTGAAGGTCTGATATCGCATAGATACCGCACTCTTCGGATTCGGAGAGGATCCTTAAGTCTGACCTCTTTTCGACGTCTTCCCTTCTTACTTCGGTGTAGCGTGAATGAGGAACATAGAAAATATCGTCAAAGCCTCTGAAGAGCTTTACGGGCCTGCTCCATGTCATCGAGTGCTCGAAAACACCGAAGACCTTTTTGTCCAGAACGATCTTAGGGATACCGTAATGGTAGTAAAGTCCTGCGAAAGCGCCCCAGCAGAGATGCAGGGTCGAATAGACATGAGTCTTGCTCCATTCCATGATCTCAACTAATTCAGGCCAGTAATCGACCTCTTCAAAAGGCAGCTTTTCAATAGGAGCGCCTGTTATTATCATGCCGTCGAAGAACTCGTCTTTTACATCGGGGAAAGTCTTATAGAACTTTAACAGATGCTCTGCGGGAGTATTTTTCGACTGGTGTGTCTTGGTAAATAAGAGCTCGACATCCACCTGGATGGGGGAATTCGACAGAGCCCTTAAGAGCTGTGTCTCTGTCGTGGATTTGTCGGGCATGAGATTGAGGATAAGGATCCTGATAGGACGGATATCCTGGGACAGGGCCCTGTTTTCCTCCATAACGAAAATTCTTTCCTGTTCAAGGATGTGCCTTGCCGGAAGATTGTCTGCTATTCTGATAGGCATTTTCTGCCTCCTTATCTATTTCGAAAATCAGGATCCGATGAATTCGTTCAATATGGATTCAGCGGGAACCTGCTCGGGACTTATGACCGGGATCTTTCCCAGATGTCCCATAAGTTTATTTGCCTTAACAAGTGCTGTTGAGAGGTCAGCAAAAGGTTTTCCTGAAGGTGACTTCTCCATGAATACCGAAGGTTCGATCGAACCCTTGAGGGCCTTATCCAGCGCTTCGCTGATATCGCCCATTGCCATAGGAGCTACTATAAGGCTCTCGTATGCCAGGAACGAATTGACGTGATAGTCAGCGCATGTAAGGTATTCTTCGTAATACTGCTCTTCTGACTTCTGGATCATCGGCCAGTAATCGATCGTCGCGAGCGCATGAGCGCTTCTGTGGCGGTAGTCCCTGATTATTCTTCGAAGGAGCCTTATCTCATTGCTGTCCATGAGCTTTGAGTCGCAGTAAACATTGCCGTAAGGCATGATGAATACTTTCGAGCACTTCTCCGCAGGGCATTCGCCTGAGATCCTGGGTGATAAACCGTGGAGGCCTTCTACAACGAGAACGCCGTCATCACCTAAACAGATGGCACTTGAAGGATCGCCTTCCATCTGCTGCCTGATGTTGAAATCGAAAAAAGGCGGAATGACCGTCTCTCCGTCAAGGAGAGCCTTGATATCTCTCTGGATCCTGTCAACATCCAATGCATCTATGGTCTCAAAATCGGGTCTGCCCTCTTTATCGAACCTGAGCTCAGTGATGTTGTAATAATCGTCAAGAGATAAGTGAACAGCTTTTCTGCCCCTGCTGTTGATCGTATTTGAGAGCCTTAACGTGAAAGTCGTCTTACCCGATGAGGTAGGGCCTGATACGAATATAGCCCTCTTATTCTGGTCAGAGCAAATCTCGTCGCATATGGAATCTATCCTTCCGACAAAATTCCGCTCGGATTCAGCAATGAAGCGGGGAAGTCTGACGGCACCGAGAGATTCCTCGAGCTCTTCAACTGTTATGTCTATTCTGTCTCTAAGCTCTGCCATATAGCCTCCTGAAGCTCCTTATTTTCGCTGAGGGAAAAACCTCTTGATGATAAGCATATTTACGACCCAGTCCCAGGCCAGCTGTATGAGCTTTACAGCCAGATAGATAAGGCTGGGGATGACGATAGCTGCCAATATATACAGCAGTACGACTCCGACTACATGAACGCCGCCTGCAAGAACACCTACGACTGTTGAAAACGAGCCCGCAGTTGCTGCGAATTTCTCGGTATATTTCTCAAGCGTCTGGTTAAGGTAGCTGATTAAATAATCCTGAAGACCGTCAACTCTGACGTTGAGTCTGGGAAGGAGCAGACTGACCGTATAGCTGATGATCAAATAAGATTTGAAGATCTTCACCAATAAAATCATTATCTTGCCCCACCAGGGCATTCGGTAATACCTGAAGCAGATAAAAGGATTTGCCAAAAAGAGAAGTACGAAAACAGCAATATGGATAGGTCCTATATTGCCGAATCCCAAAAGTCCTCGCTCGAGAATGTAGATATAGAGGATTATCGCATCAACCAAAAGGCCATACAGAACGAACAAACCAAAATGCTTACGGTTCTCGTAATCCGTATCGCTCCATAATCTACCAAGTAACAGTCCTTCCAGATAATCCAAAATATTACTCCTTTTATCTTCCATATTCCCGCGGACATAGTCCCCGAGCATATTAATGAATTTTATCACATCTGAACAAAACAGACTATATAAATAATAAAAGCAGGCCCCACGCCTGCTGTAACACCCCTAAATCCTTGCTTTTCTTCAATTATCTGAGCAGAAAACTGCACCCTGTGGTCTGCTCGATCAGGCTCTTTAGACTCTTCCACTTTTTAGGGAAATGCTGCTCCGCGCCTGCCTTCATAATGGTCTTATCGGTAAATTCCACCTTGATACTCCACTCGCCCGGGATTACAGTCTTGTCGCCGAACTCATCAGTCATTCCCATCTCATAGCCCTTCATCCACTCGAGCATGCCTGATTCCGGGAGTTTTTCTCTGATAAGGTTCATCTTGTCATCGCCGATGGCTCTGGTGAAATTATTATTCCACATGTAATTATCGCGCCAGGAAATAACTTTACGTCCAAAGTCATACTTCACCGCATATCCCTCGTTTGCAAAGGTCCTTATCTCGACCTCTAAGACAGCTATGGATGCGTACGCTTTATTAAAGTCCATTATTGCTCCTTACTCAACCGCTATTCCGAAAATGCTTCCGGATGTTGTTCCTACAACAAGCATACCTTCGTATACGATCGGAGAAGCTTCAATACTTACACCTGAAGAAGTCTGGTTCTCAAGTCCGACGTTCTTCTTGGTCTGTATGTATGTAATTCTCTTTCCGTCTTCTGCGTTGATCATATGGATCTGTCCGATCGAGTCGCAGATGATGATGTATGCATGCCCCTCTGAATCGTAGAAATCAACAGGTGAGCTGTACGAATAGATGTTCATATTATATTCCCAAACCTTGGTACCTAAATCCTTGTCATATGCAACAAGTTTATTGCCGCTTGCAAGGCCGCTTGTCATACTAAATGAGAATATTACAAGGTTTGAGATCTTTCCTTTGCCCATTACAGGGTTGCCGAAGCATCCGCCGCTCTGGTCATTATCTGAAGATTCACCGTTAAATGTGTGGCATGATTCGGACGTCTGCCATTCGATCTTACCTGTAAGGCCGTTGATCTTATAGATATATGCTGCGCCGCAGTATTCACCCTTACCGCCCTGGTTATCGACTTCAGTTCCGACATAGACATAAGGGATACCGTTCTCCTCATTGATGAGAGGTGTGATATCCGAATCGTCGCCCAGAACAACAGTCCATACCATCTTGAAAGTATTGAGGTCAAGGCAGCACAGGTTCATCGTGTTGTCTACAAAGTATCCGTAATTGCCGTAAACTGCGATCGAGCTCTCAACACCCATTCTCGAGCTTACATTGTCATTGAACATGTACTTATAACCGGTAACAACAGGTGACATGGAGATAGTAGCACCACCATATGTGTACTGGGTATTAAGGTCAAATGTGTAGATATAACCGTTCTCGCAGGGCCAGATAAGAGTATCTGTAGCGCCGTCGATGATAGGTGATGAGTCGAAAGCATTCCAGTTGCTTCTGTATGCGCCGTCATCGGAACCGTCATACATGAAGAGCAGAGATCCGTCGAGCAATGAATAAGCATAAAGGCCGAAATTGGTTCCGCCGTTGTTATCCGTCTGTCCTACATAGATGATAGGATAGCCTCTGGGGTCAAGAGCAGGTGTTCCCTTGATGGATGCGCCGACATTAATGGGCTCTCTTGTCTTCTCACCGTTTAAGATGTTGAAGAAGTAGATCTTACCGTCTAATGCCGCAATGATGACTTCCCTTAATACCTGCTGATGCTTTGCAGTATCGTTGAGATTCATCTGTGCACGGATCTCCAAAGGCCACTCGGCAACCAGGGGCTGACCTGTCCACCTTACGCCGGACCATTCAAAGTTCTGTGTGGAAGCTAATTTCTTGCCGATCCCGTTGAATTCCCATCTCTGTGTCAGAGCACCTCTGTAGATATTCGTGTAACCGAAAGAAGCGCAGTTTCTGAAATTGTTTCCTCTGTATGTGAGAATTCCGGGAATGGTTCCGTAGAACACAGGGTCTGTCATGAAGATAGGCTTCTGCCTGACATAATCGCCCTCGACAAACTGCCTGTTCATCATTACTGTCTGGGTTATGCCTCTTGCAGCAGGATTTGCGTTAGGATCTATAGCAAGGTCTTTGTTGATATTAACGTTCGCAAGACCGGGATAAAGGATCGGATTCTGATAGGGTTCTATAGGCGGAATCGGAGTAGGCGTAGGAGAAGCTATCGAAATATATCCGGACTGGTCCGTCGTGTCGATATTTGCGAGAGTCTCTTTAGTAGTGATCTTTTTAAAGTAGACTGCAGCAAGAACACCCGTCAGGCAGACAAACAAAAGAGTGATCACGACTACAAGAGTCATGGTACCTTCATTAGGATCCCTTGACGGTCTGTAATAACTATTATCAGGCTCGATGTATTGGTCACCGCGCTGCATAATGTTCCTCGCAATGTTCCTTTCCGCGAAAAGTTAACGCTTATTGTAACACGGCTGTAATTTAATCTCAAACTTTGAGTGTCAAACAACCTTATCGGACTTTAGAAAATAAGGCTTTTTTGATTCTTTCAGAGGCTGTTTGCGAATTCCGCGATCTTATCAAGCCGGTGTCTCATGCCCGATTTCCCGATTGGAGGGTCCATCATGGCACCGAGTTCAGCAAGCGATGCTCCGGGGTTTTCCATATGGGCTTTTGCAGCCTCACGGAGCTCAGGAGGGAGCTTACCCGCTAAGCCTGATTCCATTACTCTGGTAATCAGTTCGTTTCTCTGGGCAGCTGCTTCTGCCTGCCTTTTGGTATTGCCCTCATCGCAGTTAACTGCTCTCGTTACCTGGCTGTTGACGTCTTTCCGGGCTCTGACATTCTCAAATTCCATCATCGCCGAAGGGCTTCCTATATAGCTTAAGAATTCAGAAACATCATCACCGTTTTTAAAATATAAAGCGTAAGAGTCTTTTCTCTGCGCCCTGACATGCTTTATCTTAAGGACATCCAAAGCCGCTGATATGAGCGTGGCATTTTCAAGTTCGTGGACAACGAATTCTATCCTGTAGCCGCTATTGGGGTCAGAGCAATATCCGCAGCCCCAGAAGGCCCCTCTCAGGAATCTTCTCGCATCTTCTACCGACAGGTCGCCGTTTGCAAAACCTGACAGGAGTTCTTCACAGCGCTCCCACAGATTAGAAGAATATATATCTTTTAAAATAATCTTACCTTTTGAATAGGTGCACTCAATTTGCTCAGCCTCAAATAACTGCATAGTCAGTTCGGCGAGCCTTTCAGGGATCCTGATTATCTTTGCCGAACCTTTAACGCTGCTCTGGCTTAAGAACAGGCCGCACAAAGCAGTCTGCCTCTGGATAGGCTTTTTAACGGCCTTGGTCGCCGTCTCGAGCTTAACTTTGACAGAAAAACTGTCTTCCATCAGAGTTCATCCGCCTTCTTGGTATATCTGTGCGGTTCTTTATCGATGTCTCTGTGTGAGATTATGCACTTGATGCCCCGTTCACCTAACATCTTCGCAATCGTCTCTGTGCAGTAAACGGATCTGTGTCTTCCGCCCGTGCATCCGATTCCGATATGGACGCTGCCCTTTCCTTCCTTTTCATAGTAAGGAATTACGAATCTTAAGAGCTCGGATGTCATGTAGTTGAACTCAGCGGTCTCAGAAAACCCGTCAAGGTAATTGGCTATCTGCTCATCTTTACCTGTGTAATTTCTAAGCTGGGGCAGATAGAAAGGGTTGGGAAGAAATCTTACGTCAAATACATAGTCGCAGTCGACAGGCAGTCCGTATTTAAATCCGAATGATTCGACCACAACAAGGATGCTCTGGGTATCTGAGCTCTTGATAATGTCGCCTATTGCTTTGCAGAGCTCGGCATCTGACAGGAGCGACGTGTCAATGACAACAGTTGCGATCGCTCTTATATCTTCGAGCATCTTCCTTTCTTCGGAAAGAGCAAGTGTAAGAGATCCCTTCTTACCTGCCAAGGGGTGCTTTCTTCTCGTCTGCTGGTATCTGCTGATGAGCACCTGGTCGGAAGCCTCAAGGAATATTACTTTGTATGGGCATCCTACTTCTTCATCGATAAGCGCTAAAGCCTCATCAAATCCGTCCAGGTATTCCTGTGATCTGATGTCGACAACAAACGCGAGTTTCGGTGTGGAGAAACCCTCACCGTTCCTGCCCCTGAAAAAGCTCTTTACAAGGTCAGGCAAAACATAAGGCGGAACATTATCCATACAGAAATATCCGCAATCTTCCAAATACCTTACCGCAGCACTCTTACCTGCGCCGCTCATTCCGGTAAGAAATAACAGTTCCATCAAAAGCCTCCGAAGTTACCAACCAGTCTTACTTCTTTCTCAAGCCTTACGCCTGAGTTTTCGAATACTTTTTCCACCACATAATCTATAAGTCTAATGATATCGGAAGCCTTTGCTGTGCCTCCGTTATTTACTATAAAACCGGCATGCTTGGGTGATACCTGTGCTCCGGAATCATCCAGTGCAAAGCCCTTAAGGCCTGCATCTTCGATGAGTTTTGCCGCAAAATACCCTTCAGGTCTCTTAAATGTGGAACCTGCGGAAGGAACATCCAAAGGCTGGCTTAAAGTCCTTCTGTTCCTTAAGTCATCGACCTTTGCAGTAATCTCATCCTTATTGCCTTTTGAAAGGATTGCTTCAAAGCCTAAGATAACGGCAGTTTTTCCTTCGGAATTCAGCTTTTCGAAAAGACTCGTTCTGTAGCCGAACTCACATTCACTGCCGTCTATAGTCCGGATGGCTTGTCCATCCCAATAAGTTACTTTTGTAATGAAATCTTTTGTTTCTCCGCCGTAAGCTCCGGCATTCATGAATACAGCGCCGCCGCAGGAACCGGGGATACCGCATGCAAACTCGGCACCCGTAAGTGACAGTTCCGTACAGTAGTTTCCGAATCTTGCATAAGAAAGACCTGCACCTGCAGTTATCTTTACCCTGCCGTCTTCTGATTCTTCGGAAGATAATTCGCTCATATTTTTGCCGATCCTTATAACGAGACCGTCAAAACCTTCGTCGGAGATAAGGCAGTTAGAACCGTTGCCAAGAACGAATACGTCCCAGTTCATCTCTCCTGCCAGTCTGAATAAGCGTGCTACTTCATCACCTGTCGCCGGCTCAGCGAAAAACTTTGCCGGGCCGCCGCATCTGAATGTTGAATATCCCGCAAGCGGGACATTTTCCAATATGTTGATGTCAGCCATCCAGAGACTTTCCGGGGAATACTCTGGATACGAGATCCTGAGCAGCGTTATAACCCATCTTCTTGACTCTGTAGTTGATAGCTGCAGCCTCAACGATAATCGCGAGGTTACGTCCGGGTCCTACAGGGATAGTAACTGAAGGAACCTGGATTCCGAGAATATCGTAGGTCTCTTCTGTAAGACCTAATCTGTCGTATGTCTTCTTCTCATCCCAAAGTTCAAGGTTGATTACGAAGTCGATATTTTCCTGCTGCTTAACAGCGGATACACCGTAGAGTTCCTTAACATCAAGGATACCGATGCCGCGGATCTCGATAAGGTGCTTGATAACATCAGGAGCTCTTCCAAGGAGCGTAGTCTCAGAAACTTTTCTGATCTCGATCTGGTCATCGGCAATAAGTCTATGACCTCTTTTTACGATCTCCAATGCAGTTTCTGATTTACCTACACCGGATTCGCCTAAGATCAGGATACCTTCACCGTTAACCTCGACAAGAACGCCGTGCATGGAAACACGGGGAGCTAATTCCATCTTGAGATATTTAACGAGTTCTGAAGAGAAATCTGATGTGGCCTGTGAAGTTCTTAATACCGGAGTCTGATACTTTCTTGCAGCATCAAGGATCTCCTTGTGGACCTTATGGTCACGGGTAACGATAAGCGCAGGGATATTCTTTTCGAAAAGAGCAGAAACAGACTTGGCCCTCTCTTCGGGAGAGAGGTTATCCAAGTATGCATGTTCCATGTTACCGATCATCTGGATTCTGTCGGGACCAAAGTGATCGTAATATCCGGCGAGCTGCAAGCCGGGTCTCGTGACGTCGGCTACGCAGATCCTCCTGGATTCGATATCTCCTGAATCGTAAACAACCTCAAGGTTATAGGCTTTTACGATCTCTGATAAAAAGACGCTCGAAAAAGGCATTTTTCTATTACCTCCGGATTAATCCCCTTAGAAGCTGATCTCAACCTGATGTGTCTTGCCGTCTGTTGCA
>JAEEGL010398646.1_pt1 | contig 13850 bp, 10 predicted proteins | sample 9134231 | NCBI WGS metagenome assembly JAEEGL01 (sample SAMN16246548, study PRJNA631951) | gut metagenome | biome: gut microbiome; feature: rumen; material: fiber-attached | host: Bos | place: Iran: Karaj | collected 2018-10
CAGACGAAGGAGATAGAGAGCCTGCAGCAGAAGATCGCGGGCCTTGACGAGATACTGTCCTCGGAGGACGGGGTCAGGCAGGTCATCAGGAAGGAGCTCCTGGAACTGGCCGAAAAGTACCCGCAGGAACGCCGCACCAGGCTCGTCGAGCCTCCCGAAGAGGACGAGAGCAGCTTCGGCGCGGAGGAGTTCTTCATCCGGTTCAGCGAAGACGGATACATCAAGAGGGCGGACAGCGGCATCCCCTGCGACGAGGAGACCGAGATCATCGTCTTCTCGGACAGCACCGACGCCTACAAGGCGCGGGCGGTCGACGTGGGCGACAAGCCCGTCTACGCCGCCAGCCTGGCCGAGCTGGGCTCGGGCGAGAACATGGTGGGCTTCTTCGTGCTCGATGAGGAGCGCTTCGTCGTCACTCTCTACGACACGGGCAAGGTGAGCCTCTACCGCATGAGCGATTTCGCGACCAAGCTCAACCGCAGGAAGCTCAAAGGCAGCCTCTCCGCTTCGGCGGGAAAGCCCGTCGCCCAGCTGAGCGTCACTCTCGATGATTACATCGTGATCGAGAGCAGCAAGAACCGCAAGGTCGTGCTCCCGGTCTCGGGCCTCTCTCTTCAGAACAGAGGCGGGGGAGGGCGCATGGAGATGAAGCCCAGAAAGAAGGAGGAGCTCACGGGCCTGCGCCTGGCGAGCGACGCCGAGATCAAGAAGGCCACGAAGCAGGAGCAGATGAGCATCGATCTGAAAGACTGATCGCGGCGATCGATCATTCTTCATCCGCGATATGCAATATATTAATATATCGGTGTTGCTTTTGACATGCGTGTCGTGATAATATATCTTCGGTAGGGTCCGGAAAAAAAGATCCGCGGGCATTTCTGCGCGCGGTAAGGAAGAAGGGGGCCTTGCCGGAGGTATTTTTATGGAATCAGCATGGTATATCATCATCTGTCTTATCGTGCTCGCCCTCTGCTACGTCATCTTCAACTATTTCAAGATCAAGAAGATGCCCGAAGGCACTGACGACATGGTAGAAATGTCCGCCATCATCCGCAGCGGCGCCAACGCCTTCCTCAAGACCGAGTTCAGGGCCATCATCATCGTCTGCGCGGTAGTGGCAGTCGTCTTCACTTTATTCGTTGAGAAGTCCACCGGACTCACCTTCCTCATCGGAGCCTGCATGTCCAGCGTGGTCTGCATCCTGGGCATGAAGAGCGCCACCTACGCCAACGTGCGCACCGCCAACAGGGCCCGCGAGACCATGAGCATCGGCGAGACCGTCAAGGTCGCCCTCTGCGGCGGCAGCATCAGCGGCCTCTCCGTACAGGCCTTCGGTATGCTGGGCCTCATGCTCATCATCATCGTCGGCGGAGGCATCGATCCCGACGCCAGCAGCCACGGACTCATCGCCAATCTTCCCTGCAACCCGACCATCATGAGAGTCACCACCTATTCGCTGGGCTGCTCCGTGGTCGCCATGTTCAACCGCGTCGCCGGCGGCAACTACACCAAGGCGGCGGATATCTCCTCGGATATACTGGCCAAGCTGCGCCACGACCTGCCCGAGGATGACAGCAGGGTGCCCAACGTCATCGCCGACTTCATAGGCGACAACGTCAACGACATCGCCGGCAACTGCTCCGACCTTCTGGAGAGCTTCGTGGCCACCATCGCCGCGGCCATGATGATAGGCGTGACCCTCTTCAAGGTCGCCGAATACTCCGGCGGAGGCGGGGTCAATTACGACACCTTCAGAGCCACCATCCTCTTCCCGGCAGTGCTCGCCGCCTGCGGCCTGCTCTCCTGCCTGATCGGTCTGGGCTACGCCTCGATCAGGAAGATGGGAGACAATCCCTCCAAGGAGCTCGACATCTCCTCCTGGCTCTCCGCGGGACTCACCATAGTCCTCGGCTTCTTCGCCACCGGCGTCATCTTCAAGAACGTTCCTCTCTACGCCGACTTCAAGCTGGGCTATGTATCCCCCTGGGTCGCCGCCGCCTTAGGTATACTCAGCGGCGTCGCCATCGGTTCCATCACCGAGTACTACACCAGCACCGAATATAAGCCGACCCAAAAGCTCGCCGAGATCTCCACCGAGGGCGAGGCCTTCGTCATCACCAAGGGCGACGCCATCGGTTCCCGCTCTTGCCTGCTGCCCGTCCTGGTCATCGGCATCGCGCTCTTCGTCTCCGGCAAGATCTGCGGCACCTACGGCATCGCCGTCGCCGCTCTGGGAATGCTGGCCTTCGTCGGCGCCACCGTCTCCATCGACGCCTTCGGACCCATCGCCGACAACGCCGGCGGTCTGGCCGAATCCTGCCACCTCGATCCCGAAGTGCGCGTCATCACCGATAAGCTCGACGCCGTAGGCAACACCACCGCCGCTATCGGCAAGGGCTTCGCCATCGGCTCCGCCGCCTTCGCGACCGTATCCCTCATCACCGCTTATGTAGGCAACTACACCGCTCTGGGCCAGGAGCCCATGCTCAACTTCGCCTCCTTCACCGTCGTCGCCGGCGGCATCATCGGCGGCGCCCTGATCGAGTACTTCTCGGCCCTGCTCACCGACAACACCATCGAGGCTGCCCGCGACATGGCAGACGAGGGCGACAAGCTCCTCTCCATCCCCGGCGTGCTCGAGGGCACTGTCAAGCCTGATTACAACCACATGGTCCACATCGCCACCAAGAACGCCATCAGCAAGATGGTCGTTCCTTCGGTCCTGGCCCTCTTCATCCCCGTGGTCGGCGGCTTCCTCTTCGGAGTCGAGTTCGTCGGCGGCATCCTGGTCGGCGCCACCATCGTCGCCATCCCCAGGGCCATCTTCATGGGCAACTCCGGCGGAGCCTTCGACAACGCCAAGAAGTACGTCGAGACCGGCATGCTTCCCGGACACGGCAAGGGCTCGGCCGCGCATAAGGCGACCGTCACCGGCGATACCGTAGGCGACACCAGAAAGGACGTCGTCGGCGTCGCTCTGGACATCTTCATCAAGACCATGTCCACCGTCTCCAACACTCTGGCTTCCGTGATCTCCCAGTTCACCCTCATCGGTTAGGGAAGAGCCCGGCAGGAGCCTGAACAGACAAAAAACGGACTGCGCGGCCTTAGGGCCGCGCAGCTTTTATTTTGCTCCCGGTCCTTTTGGGGGCCGGGGGAAGGGCGCTTCTCAGATGTTTACGCTCTTGAGCCTGTCGAGCTGGGGCAGATCCACGCTGCCGCCCGAGATCACGAAGCAGACCTTTTCTTTCGGGGAGACCTTGATCTTTCCCGAGAGGACCGCCCCTATGCCTATGGCGGAGGAGAACTCGGCCAGCAGATGGCCTTCGAGCAGCAGGAGCTTCGCGCCCCGCAGAAGATCCTCGTCTTCGACGGCGGCCATCCCGTCCACGTACTTTCGCACCTGGGGGAAGCACAGGTCTCCGGGGCGGTTGGCGAGCAGGGCGTCTGCCATGGTGGGCTGCTGCTCTACCGTGACGGGCTCTCCCTCAGCGAGGCTCGCCGTGTACCTGGGGAGCTTCGCCGGCTCCGCCCCTATGACCTTGATGCCGGGGCAGAGGGACTTGACCGCGGTCGAGACTCCGCCGATGAGGCCTCCGCCCGAGACCGGCACTATCACCTTGTCGAGATCCGGCATGTCACGCGCGATCTCAAGGCCCAGGGTGCCCTGGCCCGCCATCACGTCCGCGTCGTTGAAGGGATGGACTATCAGCGCTCCTCTTTCCTTGGCGATCCTTTCCGCGACCGTAAAGCGCTCGACGGGAGAGCTCCTCACCACCTCGGCGCCCAGGGCCTTTATGGCATTCACCTTGATGTCGGGAGCGGTGTCGGGGATGACTATGAGGGCCCGGCTCCCCAGCATGCGGGCGGAAAGGCTCAGGGCCTTGCCGTGATTGCCCGAGGAAGCCGCGACCACGCCGCGGGCAAGCTCTTCTTCGCTTAGCTGCAGCATCCTGTTCAGGGCGCCCCTGATCTTGAAGGCGCCGGTGAGCTGCAGGCACTCGGCCTTGGCGTAGACCTCGCAGCCCAGGGCCTTGTCGAGGCCCGGCAGCCTCACTACGGGCGTGTGTATTATGTAGGGAGCGATCCTTGCCGCCGCTTCTTCTATCTCTCTGAGACCTATCATTTCAGTTCTCCTTTCTTCATATCATATATATCATGATACCGCAGGGAAGGGCCGCAGGCAACCGGCGCGGGGCCGCTAAGGGGACCGGTAAATGTCCGTATCTCAGACAATTGTTTTTTGCCGCTCCGTTCCTTTTAGTGATACAATAAACAGGCTCTTTCGCTTAAGGAGGCTGAGTATATGCTGAACAACTTCCTCATAACCTGCAATATAATGCTGCCGCTGGTGATCTACCTGGTCCTCGGCGCCGGGGGAAGGCGCGTCGGGATCTTCGGCGAGGATTTCAAAGCGAGCACCAACAGATTCCTGAACAATCTGCTGCTCCCTTTGACAGCCTTCAATTCGATCTACAAGGCGGATCTCGCCGGCTTAAGGTCCGGCAGCATCTCCGCCAGGTACGCCGGTATCGCCACGATAGTCTTCATATTCCTGATGATGTTCGCCGCGAGGCTCATCGAGAAGGATCCGAAGAAAAAGGCGGCGATAGTCCACTGCTCCATTAGGGGCAACACCATGCTCTACGCCCTTCCGATCGCGACCGCTCTTTACGGCGCGGATAATGTGGGCGAGCTGGTCGTCGTCATGGCGGTGGTCCTTACTATATATAATATAGCCTTCATCCTCGTCCTGGAGTATTACAGGAGCTTCGGGGACCGCGGCGCGGCCTCCGGCAGCACTCTCTCCATGGTCAAAGAGGGGCTGATCTCCTGCGCGAAGAACAAGATCCTCCAGGGCATAGTCCTCGGCTTCATCCTCAACGGCTTTCACGTCAAGTTCCCAAGCTTTCTTCAGACCGCAGTCACGAACCTGGCGAACATGACTGTCCCCATGTCGTTCATCCTTATGGGCGTCCGCCTCAATATGGAAGCCCTTAAGAGCAACAGCAGGAACGTCGTCATCGCGACGGCGGTCAAGCTGGTCATAATGCCCGCTCTCGTCATCATCCTGCCCCTGATCTGGGGCTGGAGCGGCAAGACCTTCGCTTCGGTCTTCCTCTGCTTCTCCACCTCGTCGGCGGTGACGTCCTACGCTACCACCGAGGCTCTCGGCGGGGACGGCGAGCTGGCGGGAGAGATCGTCATGGTATCGGCGGTGTTCTCCGCCGCGACCCTCTTCCTTTGGATATTCTGCTTCAAGCAGTTCGGACTGATATGAAAGGCAGCGGGCGCCGGGATGACGCCCGGCGGCAGATATCTCCTCAAAACAGGTCTCTAAACGATGCTGAAAAACAAGAATTTCTTTTATAATTTCATTCAGATCTTTTCCTTCGCCCTGATCAGCGGCATGACCACGGCCATCTCGCCCCTCATGCATATGCTGACCGAACACTACAGCGGAGTCTCGGTCACCGCGGTGAGGATGCTCTCCTCGGTGGTCTCTCTCTGCGGTATCTGCGTCTCGGTGCCGCTGACTCTCTTCTTCGGCAAAAGACTCAGGTTCAAGCCCCTTCTCACTCTGGGGGCCTGCCTTTTCTTGCTGGGGTCGCTGCCCTTCTTCGTTCCCGATCCGCCTTTCGCCGTCGTCATGCTCTCGCGTGTCTGCGTCGGCGTAGGCTTCGGCTTCTGCGCCCTGCGCAACGCCTGCGTGAGACGGATGTTCGCGGGCGACGACAGAGCCATCGCCGGGTGGCTGGGGATAATGAACGCCACCGTATCCATCGTCGGGGTCCTTTTGGGACCGGCGGCCGGGGCTCTGGCCGACCGCTTCGGCCTTTTCCACGGCTTTCTCGTCTATCTTCTCGCCTCGATCTCGCTCATCCTCATAACTCTTGTCTTCAGGGAGCCGCAGGAGGAGCCGGCGGATAAGCTCCCCTCTGACGGAGGCCGAAAGAGCAGGGACCGCATACCGCCCGCGGTCTTCCGTTTCGCCGGGGTCTGCGCCCTGACGACCTTCCTCGAGTACCCCATCTTCACCCTTTCCTCGACTCTGGCCGCGGTGCGCGGCTGGGGAGGGGCCGCCGTGGGAGGAAGCATACTGTCGCTCTTCTCCCTGGGAGGGATGGCCGGTTCGCTCTTCTACCCCGTGCAGAACAGCAGGCTGCCGCGCTACGGTCTCGCGATCGATTACCTGCTGCTCACCTGCGGATTCTCGCTCATGATACTGGCTCCCGCCGCGGCCGTCGCCATGACGGGCGCCTTCATGCTCGGCTTCGGCTTTACCAACCAGATGCTCTCTAACACCAAGTGGGCCGGCGACGCCGCGACGCCCGCGACCCGCACATTCGCGTCCACCCTGCTTCCTGTCTCTGTCTCCCTGGGAAGCTTCATGTCGACCTTCTGGATCCCGGTCGTGAGCCGCCTTACCGCGGGCCTTTCGTTCCTGAGGTCCGAACCGGAGAGAGTTTACTTTTTCTCTATACTGGTCTACGCGGCCTTCGCCGCCGTCTTTTTCGTGTTCGATCCCAGACCCGGGAGCAGGCGCTGAGCTTTTGTCCGCCGCTTCGCGGGACGCGGTCCTGTTTGCTGTTTTAGGAGAAGCGCTGATATGAGAGAAACTGTCTATCACGGAGGCCCGATACTGACCATGGACGCCGCTGCTCCGCGGGCCGGGGCGCTCCTGACCGCGGGAGACCGCGTGATCGCCGCCGGAGATCTTAAAGATGTGATGTCTTTGGCTGAGGATCCCCTCATGGTCGATCTTGAGGGCAGGACCCTGATGCCGGCCTTCGTCGACGCCCACAGCCACATGGCAGGGATGGGGCTTTACGCCCAAAGATGCGACCTCGAGGGCTGCGAGGATCTTGAGGAGCTGCTGGAGCGCATACGCCGCTACCGCCTGGAAAAGGGCCTCGTTCACGGCGAGCTCATACGCTGCCGCGGTTACGATCCCGCCTTGATGAAGGAGGGCCGTCATCCCGACGCTGCTCTTTTGGACAGCCTCGGCATCGACAATCCAGTCTGCTGCGTGCATCAGTCCGGCCACATGCTGGCCTGCAATACCGCGGCCATGAGGGCCGCCGGCGTAGACGACTCCTTCGTCTGTCCTCCGGGGGGATACGCGGCCAGAGACGAACACGGCCGTCTCACCGGTTATTTTGAGGAAGCCGCCCAGGCGCCTGTCAGCAGGGTCTTTGAGACCTTCAGCAGTGCTCAGATCGAGGAGGCGATCCTCGAGGCCCAGGACTATTATCTGCGCCGGGGCGTCACCACCATACAGGATGGGAGCGGCTGCGGTCCGGAGCGCTTCGCCTGCTTTGAGCGTCTGGCAGAGGCGGGCAGGCTTAAGGCCGACGTGGTGGTATACATCGGTCACAGGCCCGAATACGCGGATTTCTGGCGATACGCGAAGGAAAGATACGGCGGCGCTTACCGCGGGCATCTTAAGCTGGGCGGGATCAAGCTCGTTCTCGACGGTTCCCCCCAGGCGCGGACGGCGTGGATGCGCAGGCCCTATGAGGGCGGAGACCCTGACTACCGCGGTTATCCGGCCTTCAGCGACGAATATGTCCTGGATGTTCTCTGCCGCTCCATAGACGCGGGCCTTCAGCCCCTCGCCCACTGCAACGGCGACGCCGCCGCGGAGCAATTCCTCTCGATGTGGGAGAGAGCGGTCAGGCTCAAAGGCCGCGGCAAAGAGCTGCGCCCGGTGATGATACACGCCCAGACCGTCGGCTGCGACCAACTCGACAGGATGGGCGCGGTGGGCATGATGCCCTCGTTCTTCATCGGCCACTGCTATTTCTGGGGAGACACACACCTGAAGAACTTCGGAAAAGAGCGCGGGATGAGGATCAGCCCGGTAAAGGAGGCCATGGACCGCGGGCTCCCCTTCAGCTTTCATCAGGACAGCCCGGTAACGAAGCCCGATATGCTCTTCAGTGTCTGGTGTGCGGCGGAGCGCCTCACGAGGAGCGGCGTCCGCATCGGCCCCGAGAACCGCGTAAGCGCTTTTGACGCCCTCACCGGAGTCACCCGCGGCGCCGCCTACGGTTACTTCGAAGAGGATGTCAAAGGGGTACTGAAGCCCGGAGCCTTCGCCGATCTGGTCCTGCTGGACCGCGACCCGGCGGCCGTCCCCCCGGGGGAGATCAAAAACATAAAGGTGCTTAAAACTATATGCAAAGGCGCGGAGCTTCTGCCGTGAGGCCGCGCCGGCTTTCTTTCCGGAAGCTCTTTATTTAAGTACAGCCTTTGTTTTTAGAACATAATGAGTAGGAAAATAATAGTGATTACTACAAATAATCCTTACGAGATTGTTTGATTTATAACCGGCTATTATTATTATTTAATGGTATAATAATTGGACAATAGAAGAAATAGTATCTGTTCGTCTAAAGAAAAAAGGAGAGTTGTGTTTATGAGCAAAAGAGGTAAAATTCTTGGAACCATAGCATATATACTGTTTTTTGGTTCTATTGCAATTATGATTGTCGGAAGGAGCTTTAATGCTTTCACAATAGGATTGATAGGGATAGTTATATCTATTTTTTATATTATGATTCTAAAGATGATTGCGCAAGTTAATAAAGCTAAACTCGAAAGACAAGCAATGGAAGATATTCACAAAATTGCAGAGCAATTAGATAATAAAGAATCTTAATCTACAATTGTTTCTTAAAATTTGGGGATAAATACATTGTTATGTTTGGCTCAATATGTTTTTACCTATTATTCAAAATGACCCAATTGCTATAATCCTTAAATGATAAGATATCACGACCGGTACCTGTTCGTTTGTAATCGTGGGAAAGACTTCTAAGGAAATTATTATATGCAACCAAGCAACATAATAACGATCGGAGGATATGCAAGTGGCTTTTGATTTCAAGAAGGAATACAAAGGATTCTATATGCCGAAGAAGGAGCCCGGCATCGTGACGGTCCCGCGCGTGAACTATGCCGCCGTCAGGGGGCAGGGCGACCCGAACCTTGAGGACGGCGAGTACAAGCAGGCGATCGGCCTGCTCTACGGCATCGCCTATACCATCAAGATGAGCGCGAAGGGCGGCCACAGCATCGAGGGCTTCTTCGATCACGTCGTTCCCCCGCTCGAGGGCTTCTGGTGGCAGGAGGGCGCCCGGGGCGTGGACTACGCGCGCAAGGAGGACTTCCGCTGGATCTCCGTGATCCGCCTGCCGGATTTCGTGACCCCCGAAGACTTCGCCTGGGCAGTCTCCGAAGCGGAAAGAAAAAAGAAGGCGGATTTTTCTAAGGCCGAGTTCTTCAGCTATGACGAAGGACTGTGCGTTCAGTGCATGCACGTCGGTCCCTTTGACGACGAGCCCGCCACAGTCGCGAAGATGCACGAATATATGGAGGCTCAGGGCTTCGTCCTGGACATCTCCGCGCGGCGCCTGCACCATGAGATCTATCTCAGCGACGCCAGGAAGACCGCGCCGGACAAGCTTAAAACAGTGATACGCCACCCGATCAGAAAACTTTAGAACGCTTCGCGCCTCCGCTTTCGAAAAACTTGAAGCAGCGCCTGCCAAGGCGCTTTTATTGTGGTAAAATGAAATGTCCGCGATCGCGCGAGAGCGTAAAGGAGTTCCCATGCTGAAAGAAATTTTTCAAAGGGTGATCGACGAGGTCCCCGACTACAAGACCGTACTTACCAACGACGAGATGGACGAGAGCTCGCTGAGGCTGGCCGAAGAGCATCCCGAATGCGTTGAGCTCATCGAGCTCTGCCGCACGAGGGCCGGCAAGCCTTTATACTGCCTTAAGATAGGCCATGGCGAGAGGAACGCCGTCTTCCTCGGCGCTCCCCATCCCAACGAGCCCATAGGCTCCATGCTTTTGGAGTATTTCTCGCGGCGCCTTGCCGAAGACAGGGCCCTGCGGGACGAGCTGGGCTACACCTGTTGGATAGTCAAGGCCTGGGACCGCGACGGCATGGTCCTCAACGAGGGCTGGTTCAAGGGCCCCTTCACCATCACCAATTACGCGCGGAACTTCTACCGCCCGACGCATCTGGAGCAGGTCGACTGGACCTTCCCCGTCGACTACAAGGATCTGCACTACCACAGCCCCATCCCCGAGACCGCGGCCGTGATGAAGCTCATAGACGAGCTCAGGCCCGAGTTCATGTACACCATGCACAACAGCGGCTTCGGCGGCGTCTACTGGTACATCTACCGCGATATGCCCGAGATCGCCGACGACTTGAGGGCGGGAGCGGAGGCGCAGGGCGTCCCCCTCGATATGGGAGAGCCCGAGATGCCCTACTGCCAGCTCTATTCTCCCGCCGTATACCGCCTCTCCACCATCAGGGACAAGTATGATTACATGGAGAGCTGCGGCCTGGACGACGTCGGAAAGCGCATCATCTACGGCGCCTGCAGCGGAGAGTACGCGGGAAGGGCTTACGGCACCATGACCATACTCAACGAGATGCCCTATTTCTTCGATCCCCGCATCAGCGATATGAGCGAGAGCGGCAGGCTCTTCAGGGACGTCGTGCTCGAGAAGCTCGACTTCGTCTCCGAGGCCAATCACAATGTGCTGAGCTCGGTCGCGGCGGTAAGGAAATACATCGATCCCAAGGACCTCTTCCTGCGCATGATAGACGAGTTCTGCACCGAATCCCTGAGCGAGGCCGAGCGGAAGAGCGCCATGAGCGATCCCGCCTACGGGAGAAAGGCTCTGGTAGCGGAGGAGTTCTCGGCCATACTGGTGAACAAGTTCTACAAGCTGCTCAACTACGGTGTGCTGCTGCGCATGATAGAAAAAGCCCTGGCCGACATGAAGAAAGCGGGCGAAGAGGACCCGGAGAAGCTCAGGGTCCTTGAAAGCGAGCGCGAAAAGGCCCTCGGATACTTCGACCGCCTCGCCGCCAGGCTCGAAAAAGACATACACTATCAAGCCATACCCCTGAAAAAACTCATCTCGATCCAGCTCAATTCGGGCTTCCTCACCATGGAATACCTAAAGAAGGAGAACTGACATGGAAACAGTACAGGTCCTTGTGAACCAGCTCATAATATTCGTCATCTATCTGGCCATAGGCTTCGCCCTCGAGAAGGCGGGCATGGTGACCAAGAAGAACAGCGGGGCTCTGACGTCCTTTCTGCTCTACGCGGTGCTGCCCTGCCTCATCGTCAAGGCCTTCATGCAGCCGGGCTCCCCGGAAAAGACCCGCGAGCTGCTCTGGGCCCTGCTGCTGGCGGTGATCGCCCTCGCCATCGCCATGATAGTCTCTTATCTCTGCTTTAAGAAGGATCCGATCAGCAATTTCGGTTCGTCGTTCTCCAACGCCGGCCTGATGGGGCTTCCCCTGATCGCCGCTGTCCTGGGGACCGACGCCGCCTTCTACACCGCGGGCATGGTCGCCATGCTCAACGTGCTGCAGTGGACCTACGGCCAGTCCCTCATCACCGGCAACTGGAGCGAGCTGCAGCCGAAGAAGATCGCGAAGAACCCCCTGGTGCTGGCCTTCGTCGTCGGCCTGCTGGTCTATTTCCTGCAGATACCCCTGCCCAAGACCGTGAGCTCCACCATCAACTCCCTCGCCGCCTGCAGCGCTCCCATCGCCATGGTCATCATCGGCGTCTACCTGGGCGGCATGAAGCTCTCCGCCATGAAGGACAGATCGATATGGATCTGCAGCTTCGTGAGGCTCATCGTCATTCCCCTGATCACCATCGTGGTCTTCGCCCTCTTCAAGGATCTGCCCGTGATACTGCGCATGGCCATCTTCATCTCCGCCATGGCGCCGGTGGGCTCCAACATCGCCATCTACGTGGAAAGGCAGGGGCAGGACACCGGTCCCGCCACCGCTTTAGTCTGCCTTTCGACCCTGCTCTGCCTTCTCACCATGCCCGTCATGCTGATGATCGCGACGAAGGTCTGGGGATAGTACAGGCGGGGAAGGCTCTTCGCGGAGCGCCCATCCCCTTAAGAAAAGCCTTAAGATCAACGCTTCATCGCCGCGAGGCGATAATGCTCCGGATGTTATATAACACGAGCTCTGTATAGATCCGAACATCTCATAAGCTTTCCGGCTCCGCCGGAGGAAAGGAGGGTCCCGGGCCGAGCCGCCCGGGCAAAGACGAACATGAAATACGACACAGCCCTTTTCGCGGAGCATCTGCAGAAGATGTGCCGCGTACCGACCGTATCCAGCGCCGATCCCGACAAGACCAGAGTCTCCGACTTTCTCGAGCTCCACAAGGTGATGGAGGAATGCTGGCCCCTGGTCCATGAGAAGATGACCAAAGAAGTCGTCGGCAAGTGCGGCCTGCTTTATCACTATAAGAGCAGGAAGCCCTCGGGCAGGCTCCCCCTCATGCTCATCGCCCACCAGGACGTGGTCCCCGAGGGCGACTGGTCGATGTGGAAGTATCCCCCCTTCGGCTCGGAGATCCACGAGAACGCCATCTGGGGCCGCGGGACCACCGATTCCAAGTGCAACATCCAGGCCTACATGGACGCCCTGACCCTGCTCTTTGAAGAAGGCTGGGAACCCGACTACGACCTCTACCTGGGCTTCGGCTACAACGAAGAGATCATGGGAGGCGTAGGAGCCGCCGCGCCCATGATAGTCCAGACTCTTAAGGACAGGGGAGTGGTGCTGGGAGGCCTCATCGACGAGTGCGGAGGCATAGTCGAGAAGGACGGAAAGCGCTACGCCGACATCAATATCTGCGAGAAGGGCTATGTGGACGTCGTGTTCACCGCTCTCGACAAGGGAGGCCACGCCGCCTCACCCGAGAAGAACAACGCCCTCGTGAAGCTGGCGAAGACCATGATCGCCCTCGACGAGAATCCCATGCCGCCCTACATGAGCGGAGTCGTCGTGAAGCAGCTCGAGGCCCAGCACAGATACGGCCTCATCGACAACGAAGAGCTGGACGCCCTCTGCGGCGACGTGAAGGCCAACTGGGACAAGATAGTCGCGGTCTGCGAAAAGGACAGGCACCTCAACGGCCTGATCAGGACCACCAGCGCCATCACCATGTGCCAGGGCTCGGCCCAGGCCAACATCATCCCCGAGAAGGCGACACTCACCGTCAACAACAGGATCCTGCCCGGCCAGACCATCGACGATCTGCTGGCCCACTTCAGGTCCCTCGTTCCCGAGGGCGTGGAGATCTTCGTCCTCAAGGGCGACGATCCCCCCGCCGAGCAGTCCACCGAAAGCGGGCTCTACAAGGTCATTGAAGAGTGCGTGGACGAGCTCTATCCCGGGACCCCGTTGATCCCGACCCTGCTGACCGGCGGCACCGATTCCCGCTATTACTGCGGCATCTGCCCGGTGGGCAGCGTCTACCGCTTCACCGGCCTCGTGATGGACGGAAAGAGCGGCGGCGCCCACCAGGTCAACGAGCACATCAGCCTCGACCATCTGGAGGGCGACGTCAGGATGTACGTGAGCATCCTGAAGAAGTACGGGAAATAGAAAAACGGGGCTATAAGGCAAGCCTGCCTTCGGCCCCGCGCAAGATATGAACTTTAAAGCGCTCCGCAGGATCTGTCCCGCGGAGCGCCTGTTTTTACTTATCTCAATACTCTGTATAGGAAGGTGACCACGCTGGCGCGGGGACAGTCCTCCGCGGGCCTCTGTTCGTCCGGGCGGAAGACGCGCTTGACAAACTGTCAAAATATGGTAAAATATTTCCGAACGGCGGCTGGATCGCGAATGAACGATAAAGACCTGAATATGAGCGATATCCGGGGTATCCGCGGACTAAAAGAGGCGCTCGAAAAAGAGATCGCGGCCCAAAAGGCCCTGCTCACGCGCTGCGAGGAGATCGCGGCCTCGGTCCCGGGAAGGCTGACGGCGC
>JAEEGL012169002.1_pt1 | contig 13850 bp, 4 predicted proteins | sample 9134231 | NCBI WGS metagenome assembly JAEEGL01 (sample SAMN16246548, study PRJNA631951) | gut metagenome | biome: gut microbiome; feature: rumen; material: fiber-attached | host: Bos | place: Iran: Karaj | collected 2018-10
GTTCCATTGTAGTACCAACCAGCAAACTCATGTCCTTCAAAGACTGGAGTAGGTAGTTCGTATTGTTGGCCATACATATATTCTTTCATTTCAATATCATTACCGCCATTAGCATCAAATGTTACTTTATATAAATTTGCTTGCCATGTAGCGTATAAAGTGAAGCTATATGAAGGCATTGTTTCGGGAACTTCTCTATCCCAACCAGTGAATACATAACCAACTTTTTCAGGATCAGTTAGATTAATAGTTTCACCATATTTGAACATTGGATATGTCCAGTTTCCCATTCCATCATTTATACTAATTTGATATGTAGCACGTGGATAGAATAGTTTTAGTTTTAATGATCCATCACTAACTACTAGTCCAGTAGGAGTATAATTTGGATTATTAAATCCAGGGTAATAACCAATTGGAGCTGATACAGTCTTTTCTGGTGTATCATCATAAACTAATTCTTCATAAGGTTTCATACTATATGTTCCATCCAAGTTTTGTAAGAAAACTTGAACAGTGTATGGAGCGTTACCATCAACGATCCATCTAGCATATAATGTTAAATCAGTATCTTCTTCATAGCTTCCTTTATATTCATGTTGCATATTTTCTTCTGTAGACCAATATACAAATCCATATCCAGTTCTTTCAGGAGTTGGAAGTTCTACTTCTTCACCAAAACCAAATTCTAAATCATCATATCTTGTTCCACCATTTGATTCAAATTTAATAGTATGAGTATTAGCTTTCCACTTGGCATAAAGTGTTCTATTACCAGTTGAACCACTTGGTAAAACATCAGTTGGATTAATTAATTCTTCAGTTGCGCACCAACCTAAGAATTCATATCCAAATCTTTCAGGAGTTGGAAGATCGATGTCATCATCTAGCATTGTATATTCAGTAGTGGCATCTTCTACTTCTTCTCCACCATTATATTCATAATTCAATTCATATGTTGCAAGTTCCCATTTTGCGACTAGATTAATATTTTCAGTGATAAAGTAGCCAATGAATGACCATTTTTCATCACCAATATACCAGCCAAGGAACTTATAACCTTCTTTAACCGGTGTGTCAGGAGCAACGGCTTTATAACCGAATTTAACTTCTTGATCTTCTATTTCAGTTCCACCATCAGAATCAAATGTGACAGTGTACATTCTTTGATCTAGAGGTTCACCATGATGAACTTCAAAATCAAATGTAGTTTCATCTTCAAAATAGATTGTATAAATATCAAGAAAGGCATTTGGAGATTCAGTTAGCTCAATCTTCACAATACCATTACCTTTTTCACCAGCTTCACCAGCGGCACCATTCGCAATAGTGAATGTAGTAGTTGTATCATCAGAAAATACTATTTCATATGTATCAATTAAATCTTCAGAAGAAATCTTATTAACTGATTTAATACCAACACCTTGTTCACCTTGATCACCTTTGTCACCCTTATCACCTTTTTCACCTTGGCCACCTTTAACACCATTTGTGACTGTGAATGTTGTAAGTGTTCCATCAGTGAATGTGATAGCGTATGTATCTACAAGGTCTTCAGTCTTAATCTTAGCGATTGATCTAATACCAATACCATTATCGCCGGGTTCACCTTTTAGACTATTTGTGTCAAATAGAGTGTTCCATTCATTTTCATCAGTGTAATGCCACTGTAAGGTATTATTAAAGAATCTAATGGCAACTTCACGGCCATCTTGACCATCAGTACCATTTATACCATTAATACCATTGGTACCATTGATTGATTCAATTGAGAATAGAGGTATAGCAACAGAATCACCAACATAACGCCATACTACTGTATTATCCATAACGAATAATTCAATATCACGACCATCATTTCCTTTGATGCTGTGGAGCCATTCTTCATATGATTTCTTGTCACTAGTGGCACTATCATAGATATCTCTTTGTTGGCTATCGTCACCAGTGTCATCACCACCTAAGCCACCGATGTTACATCCAGCCATTAGACCAACTATAAATAGAAACAATGTGATAATAAAAATTTTCCTCTTCATTTTTATTTCTCCTTTTCTTCATTAGTTATAAAATCTGTTGACCATAATTCATGATTATTGCAATATGCATAAGCACGAATTACTGTTTCATTGTTTAGTACTAAAAAATCGGCAACAGGATCACCATTAAGTTCCATATCTCGATAGTAGATTCCTTTGTCAGTTTCTAGAACAACGAATTTAATATGATGAACATCAAGCATTGGATGCTTCACCATCCCAACTGTCACAATAACAAGATTTCCAACTCGACGAATTACAGGCTTATGAGTTTCACTTGCCCCATCGGTAGAATTAGGTACTAATTCTACCATTTCTTCATCGCAACATTTAATCTTCTTATCTTCACATTTTGTGACGATAATTTCTTCACATTTTAAACAACGAAATACTTTCATAACTTAACTCCTAATTAAAAGCATCACTGTAAAGAGCACTAAAATCAATGCCTTTGTTTACAGTTTTATCGCCTTCATATTGAGCACTAGGATTTCCAAAATCGATAGTCTTTAACATTATAATACTATCGAATACTTGATCATAAGAACTAACACCACTTAAATAACAATATCTAGATAAATAAATATTACTAATATTGTTAGTACTACTGAATTTCTTATCAGTAATCATTAGTGTTCCCGCAATATATAAATTAGTGATTTGACAGGCATCACAGAATCCATCCGCAACGCTAGTCGCTTTAATAGCAAGATTAGTAGTTTTACTAAGGCCCATTTCAACTAGTTTTTGATCAATTCTTCCACCAATGATTACATGAGTTAATGATCTTAGTGGAGAGAATAAATCAGGATTTTCACCGCTAATTCCTCCTTCAATTGATATATAATTGATAAGAGCAACACGATCAAAAGCATTCTCCGCAAATTCAATAGGAACTGAACTATCAATCACTAATTTCTTAGTGAAAGCTCCTGATTGATTTAAATCTAAATATTTACAAGGATCATTAATTGTACTACCAATATATGGAATCTTAACATTCGCAAGTTTAGTGGCAGCCCCATTAATGATTGGTAAAGACATTTCATTAACTGTTCTATCGATATATAAATCAGTAAGGTTAGCACAATCAGAAATCGCTTCTTTTCCAATCTTGGAAATAGCACCAGTAATTCTTAATGTCTTAATAGTTGATGCACCTTTCAAATAATAATCAGGAATAGAGCGAGATCCATTTAAAACCACTTCTAAATTCATTGGTAAGAACTTAAATATTTTTACAAATTCTTCACCAACTACTGGCATTGTGATTTTAGTAAGACGAGATGTGCCAATTGCGCCTTCCGCAATCTTTACACTTGGGCCAAACTCAATCTCTGTTAGGTTAGGGAAACAGTTCATGAACTCACTAGTCACAATCATACTTGTATTGAAATATAGTTTTGTGACTACACGTCCATTTGTCTTAAGGCCATTTAACATTATACCTTTAATATTATTATCACTAATAACTAAGTTTTCAGTTATTCTTGAAGTATCAAATGATACAATTGTATCATATACTTTTGTGTAAAGTCCTTGATTAACAACTTGTCCTTCACGAGTTGCTTTTTCTATATAAGTATTATAAACATTACCTTCAAATATAACATTTGGATTTAAGAAATTAATTCTCTTATATTTAAAGTCATCAATGAAATATGTTTGAATACGTTCCATGTAAGTGTTGATTACTAAACTAGAATACTCAATCGTATTTGAGAAAATACTACGTAAAGAAATAACACCATATTCTTCAGTTGATTTGAATGTTAATTCTTCTAAATTCTCATTGTTTTCGAACACTAAGTTAGTGAGTGTGGCATTAGGCACATTCACTTTCTCTAGTGAGTAACAATCCACAAAAGCTAAAGTTTCGATTTTTTCACATGTATCACTAGAAAATTCTTTTAAGCGTTGGCAACCCATGAAAGCACCTTCCCTGACAATACCAACACTATCAAATCCCATTAGATTTAATGACACACAATTTTCAAAAGCATGAACACCAATAGTTTCAATGTTGTTGGCAACTACTGTTTCTAAGTTTTTGCACTTACAGAAAGCGTAATCACCAATAACGATATTTTCACTATCGATATATAAATGTTTAACCGTTGTACCCATAAAGGCACGATTAGCTATTTTTTTAACTTCAACGTTTTTAATTTTCTCTGGAATTGTTAGATCCATTGAACTTCCATAATACTTTTCTACTGTTCCCGTAGCAGTATTAAATGACATATCTTTATACATAATACTCTTATTCGAGAATGAGAATAATCCGACAAAGATTGCCATAATGACTAAAACTATAACGGTTAGAAGTAAGAATGATTTAAGTGGATAACTTGATTTCTTAGTTTTTACATTATAATCAATTTTATCTAGAACTTTCTTTTCTTCTTCGGTTTTTTGTTTCTTCTCTTTCTTGACACGCACTAGCTTTCCATTTTGATATTTATGATTTTCAAAATCCGCTTCAGTAACATTCGTATCAATCTTTTCTGTTAAATCATCAAGTGCCAGCTTGAAGAATGGCACAAAACGACCATGTGACTTAATATTTAAATTTTCATAAGGTACCTCATTAGTTGCTAAAAGGTTACCATCTTTATCATATTGATTAATTATTAAAACAATTCTATTAACATTTTCTTTATAATTATTGATCAAATGAAATACTGCATATTTTTGATTATCTTCATCTTTCGCCAGAAGGTACTTCTTAGTAGAAATCAGTTCTTTTTTCTTCGATTTCGATACAACATTCTGGGTTTTCTCATATTGAAACGAACTCATTTTCTATGCCCTCCTTGCTTTCTTAGTTTTTATCTTTTTATAGCCAAAGGCTTTTTTAAGATTTCTTAACACTAAAACAAAATTAATCAAACTGAATCCGGCAATGATTGCGATACTAATTAAGTTATAATCACTCATTAGGAACAACAATTGGGAATCGAAACAAAGTATTTCAATTAATGCATGACGAAGAACAAATAAGAACAAGAATAAAGCAATTGATTCAAAGACCGTAAATACTTTAATCTTACCTAAACCAACATCGGCTTTTAAGTTAACTCCTAAGTCTTCATCATTTACGTGATTAACTACAATGTTTACTTTTTCACATTTATTGGCTAGTTTTATTGACTTTGAGCATGTGGCAGTGTTGTTCTCCGCAATTTCCATGATTTTCATCAGTTTGCCTTTCTTATTGAACAACAAAACATAGTATGAGATAAATGTGTAGTTTGTTACATAATCACAAATTAACTCACGCTTTTTTCCTTTTTGTTTTAGAACATACTTGTCGATGTAATAAGCTGAACGACCAAGGCTTTCGTATACTAAATAACGAACACCTTTGAGTTTCTCGCTCTTGGCTAGTTTGTCCTCTCGACAAGTGTATCCATATTTATTTTTTAACAAGTGCGCCAAAAGTAGGAACAAAACTATGAATATTGCTCCTCCTAAAAATGCCGTTGTTAAAATTCTCCATGCTTGAAGTGTCATAAAACTCACCTACTTAAATATATTTTATTTATTTGTTTTCTTGTTTATCTTCTTTTTCTTCCTTGTCTGCTTCTAAAGCTTCTTCTTGATTCTTATCAAATAATTTAACTAAGAATTCATCTTTGCTTAATCCTTGTTTAATCATCTTTTCTTTAACTAATTGAGGATTTTCGGCAAGATTTGGATCAATCATAATATCTTCTAATAATTTAAGTTTTGCAACACGATGAGCAATACCTAAACGTGATGCAAATAAGATATAGATGACTAAGAATAGAATAATCGCAATAACACCGATTATCTTCATAGCATCAACGTCTTGTCCTAATAAGAACATTGATACAAAGACAGCAAGTCCAATGTATGCTCCATTAATGAATAGATGAATGAAATCAATGAAGAACATTGTGCCTTTGCCTTGTTCACGCATAGTTCTAACACTCGCATTAAAGGCTTTTGTGATTGATAATGAATTATCATTATTTAGATAATAGAAAAGTGGCATAAACATTAATCTAAATCCAAATACAAAAACAAGTAAACCAATTAATGCTGGAATTGGAAGTAGGTACATTAACATAGCAACACCAGTAATTTGACCTAACAAACCACCAAAATAATATAATAAGAACGCAACTAAACCAATTAATACTATTCCACTTACAAATAGCACTATCTTGATTAGTAGGGCCATTAAACTAGTCCAGAATGCTTTTGGACTATCTGTATCCACAAAGATCTTTGTAAGATCATATGTGAAGCTATCCGCATTTTGTTTATCCATACGAATATTAGCTTGGATAAACGATGGAGATGGTAAAATCATTATATAACTTAACAATGTAGCTAACCATAAGAAATAGAATTTAAAACGACTTACTTTTCGTTCTTTAATAACTCTTTTACTTACTCTCATACCCAATTTTAAATAAGCTTTTAAACCTTTGTTCATAAAGAACCTCCTTAAATTGTTCAATTAATTAATCAATATAATATTTTTATAAAATCAAAATCATAACTAGCCCTACGTAGCCCATAGGGCTAGTTAAGTAATTTATTCTACTGTTAATAATCCTGATTGACTTACGTCAATATCATAACAGTCTGTCACATCTACTCCAGTACCATTGTTATCATAAATAACAACACTACCTGGTGTTATATAAGTTCTTACTGAACCCATATAAGTAATCGATACTTCTTCGAATGAGTATGCTACAATCGCATCATTTCCTCTTAATACATAACTTGCAAGATAAATATCTTCTTCAGTGTATGTATTTCCGTTATATGGTAAGACAATATCATCCGGTCTTAGGACTAACTTACGTGGATTGATTGTTAGAGTTCCATCCACAAAAGCACTATCGCTTTCTAGGTCGAAGCAATCTGTCACATTAACCGAATTCATCATGATAACTACTGACTCTGGATCAATATAAAGATTAGTTGTACCAACTCTCTTCATATATGAACCATATAATTCATAATATTCTTCCTTGATTTCTAGTGAAACTGTGATATCAAGTGGAGAGTTATGACTGAACCACTTATTACTGATTGAGAAAGCATCTCCCTTATAAGTATATTCTTTCGATTTAACTGTAAGGACGATTGAGGCTTTTTCAACTTCAAGAGTACCATCAAGAAGTGTTACATTGTAATAAGCAGAAACATCATTACCTTTGTCATCATGGATAACGTATGAGTCAATATGATTTGTGGCAGTTCCAACTGCAGTTTGTGATCCATCACATACTACTTCTACAGTATGACCAGGAAGTAGACCGCTGATTGGAGTCTCGAATCCATTTGCGGTAAGTGGAGTGCCATCAAATTCTTTAGATGCTGATATCGCTTGAATTGTGATATTGATATTATAAATTGTAACATTTCCAACATTTGTCTTTACAAATCCTTCAAAGTATGATTTAACGCTTTGTCCATCAATTGTATTAATGATATCCCATGATGTGATGTTAGCTGGATTAGTTCCAACTGCCATACGGTCACCATCTACTGTATAATCAAGACGGAAGTTAGGATTTAAAGTGTAAGATTCTGGATTAATTACGGCTTGATGAATTAATCCATCGTAAGGTCCACTATAAGTAGCCGTTAATGAAACCATTGGTGGATTCTTTACTTTAATTTCTCCACGTTCACGAGTGATTTCATACAAGAATGTAACATTAGCACCTTTGTCATTAAGGATTTGAATTGAACTTTCATTGATTGTTGTATAAGTAGTTCCTGGATATTTACCATATCCAACGATTGTGGCTTCGATATGATGACCAGTATTTAGTGAACCTGATACTATTTCGAAGACATTTTGTTCTGGATAATGGAATGTTCCATCGAATTCAAATTGATAATCAATTGGTTTAATTGTGATTTGAATCTTTTCACCTGATTCCAAAATAGTATAGTTGGCATCATTTCTTGTGATTGTGGAATCAAATCTATCAATCTTATGACCATATTCATCTTCAATCCATACAACATAATCATCTTTATCAAGAACGTAATCGCCTGGGTTAGTTTCAAGTACTACACCATCCTTAAGTTCGCATCTTACTGTGTAGTTTGCAGGCATTTCACGTTCTTCTCCTTCTGTGTAGTAATGAACTACTGGACTAGAGAAGTCGAAATCATATGGTAATGCTGTGTAAGTTTGAGCTTGATTTTCGAATGATATATCAAAGAATTCTGGTTCTAGGAAACTTCCAGTAACTTCGATTGGGAACCAACCAAAGCCATACTTATAAACTTCAACCCATGCATGACCATCAGTTGTATAAACTGTTGATGTTTCATTACCAACAGATGTTGCTTTAAATCCAGTTACATAACGAGCAGGAATGCCTAAGTAACGGAATAACATCGTAGCGGCCATTGCATAATGTTGACAAACACCTTCTTTACTTTCTGTTAAGAAGTAATAAATCACATCTTCACATTCTTCTGGAATACTATATTCATATGAATATGAAGCAGCGTTTTGAATATAATTTTGAACATCTACATAAACATTAGGATCATTTCGATCAAATCCATAATCACTAATCTTTTCATCGAAGAAGTCTTTTAATTCATCTGACATTCCATCAAGTGATAGATAATTAGCTAAAACATATGTTCTATAATCATTAGAATCAGTTAAATCACGGAATGGGAAGGAAACTAAATCAAGATTATTTTCTTTAAAGTTGATTGTGTAATCTTCTTTATAGTTTCCAGCAATATATTCTTCTCCATATCCTAAATATACATCAGTTGTGAAATATGGAACTAAATATGAATCATAAATTGAATCTTCTCTTAATATTGTAATGTAGTAACTACTGCTATCAATTGCATAGCCACCAAATTCAATGCTATGATTTTCAAGGGCTTCATAATAGCTATAACTATCGCTAAATCCACCGCCATTATAATCTCCATATGATCTACCACGAAGATAAATTACTCCGTCATAGTCAGATACGAAATTAAATAACGCTTCTGGTTTAGGTCGACCACCACCGTTTCGACTGATTTCACCAGTACCTCCACCAAATCGAGCTCCATCTTCGGCCATACCGCCAGAACCCATTGATTGGCCTTCACCAGTGATAGTTAGATTACCACGGATCACAGTTATATCATAATTATCAGTCACAACATTATCATATTCATCGATAATATCAAATAACATCCATAAACCATTTACATACGTTCCTGGTTGAATGTAATATGAACCATAAATAACGTTAGTTATTTCATGATGTTCTAATAATTCACCAGAGATAATATCAAATAGATCTGGATCATGAGTGAATAAAGCAACACCATCAAAGTTCTTATTCAAGTTAGTTAATTGAATAGTTAATTCAATTGGATAAATCGCAATATTACCTTCGTAATAATACTTACCGTTAACACTATCATATGTTCCGATTTCATAATTATTAGTAACATCTCTATTGTCATCATTTGTATCAATAATAACAATATCACTCAAACGATATTTTCTATTATAATATGCTTTAGTTCCTTCAGTCTCTTCTAGATTTCTTGAAACATTTGTAACATCTAAATATGTTCCAAATGAACTAATTTCATGACCATCAATTAAATTATCATCAGTGATATTAATCAAACCTAAGATATTTCCATTTGCATCATAAAGCTTTTCAATATCTTCAATACTAATTATTAATGGTTTCTTAGTAATTATGACTTCTCCATATTCATAATTAATATCGAAATTATTTGTAACATCTTTATCACTTGAATCAACAATCTTAACTACTACAGTGTTGTAAGTATTACATACATCTTTGTAAGTCTTGAATAGATTTCCTTCATCACTATCATCAACGACAATCGTGAATCCATAGTTATTAACAATTGTTGCGCCAACACCATCAACTGTGTAAAGAACATTCTTAAATCCGATTCCATCGTATTCTTTTTCTGTTCCTGTTGTTCTAATAGTAATAGGACACTTATCAATGCTTAATTCACCATTTTCGAATGTAACATTATATGCATTATAAGAATAATGATTATTATTATCCCATCTATATAATTCATTACCACTTTCAATAGTGTATATTCTAATATATAGATTGTTAGGGATTGGAACGCCAGCTTCAATGATTGAAGTGTTACCAATAACTTCTATAGCGTCAATTGGATTATCGAATTCATCAGTCGCAAGTGCGCCACTAATGATTTCATAATCTTCACAGATTAATGCAGTTGTATCATAATTCTTACTTGCAGTACCTGTTCTAATGACAAGTTCTCTTGGATGAATTGTAAATTCACCAGGTTCAGTATCTTGATTATAACCAGTTACGACTTTATGACCAGCATCTTTTACAACCCAAGTACAAGAGTTAACATAGTCACTACTCTCATATCGATCATTCAAATGATCCCAATTTGTGATTTCAATGTATTCACCAGGTTCTAAGCTAATTTCATTACCATCGAAATCATATACTTTATAAGTATAACTAAAGTCACTTGGGTCAAATGGTTTACCATCATATTCTTTTTCTAAATCATTTGTTGTAAGAACAACACGATTATAATTAAAGCGAATACGACCAACTCGAACTAATATACTATTTTCATAATAATAACCATTATAAATACCATAGTTAGCTGTTACATCATTATCATTTTCATCATAAATAGTAACATCAATTGTGACAATTCTATCACCAGGACCTGCAAATGAGAATTCATAGTCACTAGTATTTACATCATCATATAAGTCATATCTAGCTACTAGATAATGACCAGGAAGTAATTCATTGCCACTATAACTTGTGTATTCCCAACCATTATCACCCATATCTTCATATGTTAGGTTAGTAACAGCTTCAGCTGGATAATCGCGCGTAATATCAACTGCCTTAATCGAAATCCAGTGATAATTAATACGGAAATTACCATTATTTCTTGTAATTTCATAATTACTTGTTACATCATTGCCTTCTGCATCTAATATAACTAAATCATTAGATATAACAAGAGGATAATCACCAACATTCTTGGCTGTCAGATATTCTTTATCAAATACAGTGTCTTCATCAATTGTATGACCAGTCACAAGACCAGTGCCAACACCAGAATCAACCCAATAATCATAATCGATATCTTGATCTTGGCCATTGTATTCTACATAATTATCGTAATATGCATATCCCTTGCCATTAATAGTGATTGGACGTTTAGTTATAATGAATGAACTATCTTCGTAATTGATGTTATAACAATCAGTTACATCACCTAAAGTAGGGTTAGAGATAACTGGGTTAGTAGCTCTATTAGTGTATTCACCAACTTCACTTTCTCTTAAGATTGTGTCACAGCTAATCAATGTATCAGCTGGGATTAATCCGGTCTTAGTGACTGATAATTGTTTCTGAATTTCTCCATTATAAACAACTTCTAAGTCATTTGGACGAATAGTTAAGTCTTTCTTAGTGACTTCTAATGTGCCATATACTTTTGTGATGTTGTAGTTAGATGCACTACCTTCCACAAATTCATAACTAAATTCGTTATCAACGCTTCCAACTTTAGCGATCTTTACTGGATAATCAACTTCAATTTCATCATCATATACAAATGCACTTCCGATGCTATTTGTAGTGATAGGTGAAATAGTATGGTTAGTTAGATATGTACCATCATAAGTGCGAGTTGTACTTCCTGATGTAATAGTTACATCACGTTTAACAACTGTTAAAGCATTATTATCATTAACATAACGGAATGTATAATTATCGGCACTGAATGAGTCACTAACGATAATGTTGTAACTTCCAACATTACGTTTAGTACTATTCGATACATCATAACTATAACTATATTCTGGACTTCCACTTACAACTGAATCATCTTCGCCATAAACAAATCCAGTGATTGTTAGACCATTATTAGATGCAGCTTCACCATAAACAATTTCATGATTATTTGGAGTCACAACTAATTCTTTTGGATTAACTACTAGTTTACCAACTGGGATTTCTAGTTCACCATCAGAGTTATTGAAGATAATAATATATTTATCAGATGTAAGTCCGGTAATATAAATATTATATGTTCCAACACCACGTTTAGATGGATTTTCTTTATCATAATCATAAGTGAATACTAATTCACCATCTAAAACAGTGTAATTATCACCAGTCACAAAAGCACGATTTGGATTACCAGTCTTATCAGTGAAGATAACTCCATTGTTGGCTGGATCATCACCATAAGTGATTTCCTTATCTACTGTTGTAACGTATACTTTTCTTGTAATGACACTTAATGTTCCTTTTTGATAATCAAATGTGTAGTTAGCAGCATCATATCCAGTAACACTAATATCATAATCACCAACTATTACAAATGAATCGCCATCATAATCTAAATTATCAAAGCTATATTCACGGTTTGTAATATCTAATTCTTCATCTGTATCATCATATTTAAATCCACTGTAGTAACAGCCCTCTGGATCGATTAATTCATCACCATAGAATACTACTACATTCATTGGAGTAACAGTTAATGTGGCTTTATTAACTGTTAGAGTTCCTTTATCGTAAATAGTTTCATAATTTGTGGCAGAAAGGCCAGCTGGAATAATATCGTATGTTCCAACACCACGGTATTGTTTTTGTGAAGTGTTGTATGGTGTAGTAAATTCAATTTCACCACCTAATACGGCACTAGTTTCTGAATATGCAAAAGCATTTGCGGTAGAACCATATTTATCAGTGAAGTAAACACTGAAGCTTGGAGCCGCACTACCATAAGTGATTGTTTCATTGTTGGCGATAATATGTAATTCTTTTCTTAAGACTTCAAGTGTACCATCCACGAAATCAATTTCGTAGTCATTAGCACTTACGCAGTCATCAGTAAGAACAATATCATAGCTTCCAACATTTCTATTTGCTGGAACTGATGTATCATAGCTACAAGAAATATCGATACTTCCCTCAAGAACACTATCATCTTCACCTTCAATAAAGCCTTCAATTGTGACAGTGTATGATGGTTCATCATCACCATAAGTGATTTCTTTATCATCAGCGGTAATTGTTAGTGGAGCTGGAGTGACCTGTAACTTACCAGGAGTGTAGATAACATTATAATTAGCTAAAATGCTATCGCCATCTTCTAAAATATCAAAGCTATCAATATCATTATCAATAGAAATGACATTGCCATAAGCATCTCTTAATACATGAGTGATAGATGTCGTATTAACTACTACTAGCTCATGATCAAAGGCAAGACCTAACAACCAGTCATAAACATCTCCACTTGTTGTATCAAGTTGATATTTATAATCGTAATTTGTTAGAGGTGTGCCATCATATACTCTAACTTTATCATTAGTGAAGATTACTACTCTTCTCTTAATAACTGTTAAAGTTCCATCCATGAATGTAATATCGTAGTTATTTGATTTAACTCCACTTGGAGTGATTACATAATCACCGATATTACGTTTTTCTTTTACAGTTTCATCATATGTGTAACTATATTCAAGAGTTCCCGTGAATTGGTTAGGAGTGTTTTCATTTTCCATTCCTACAAATCCTGAATAGTTAACACCATTATTAGATCTTTCTTCACCATATGGAATGATATGGTCGTTAGCGGTAATTGTTAAAGGAGCTGGATTAATAGTAAGTGTTCCTTCTATTATAGTAATGTCATAACATGTAGTTACATCATCACTAGATGAAATATTAATCATTACTATTTCTTGAGTATTTGCTCTTCCTA
>JAEEGL012659084.1_pt1 | contig 13850 bp, 9 predicted proteins | sample 9134231 | NCBI WGS metagenome assembly JAEEGL01 (sample SAMN16246548, study PRJNA631951) | gut metagenome | biome: gut microbiome; feature: rumen; material: fiber-attached | host: Bos | place: Iran: Karaj | collected 2018-10
GTCAGCGTCAAGCCGGCTAGCCGGCGCTTTTGACTTTCGTTTTGTGACTGGGAGCCACATTATAACTTTTTTTCATTTAAAATAGACACTTTATTAATTAATCAGTATAATGTTTTAATATGAAAAAGACTTTTTTCGCAGTGCTTGCGCTTTTTTCGGCATCTCTTTTTGCTCAGAGTATTACCACCGCAAGTGCATATTTTAAGACAATTTCCGAATATTATGCCACTCTCAAAGATTACGAAGTGGATTTTGAAATAAAGGTAGAAAAACAGGAGACTGCTGGTAAGCTTTCGTTTAAGGCGCCGGATCTGCTTCGTTTAGATTACACAAACCCGGAAGAACAGGTTATCTGCTATAACGGCGACGTGCTTACAATTTATCTGCCGGATTCAGATGCAGTACTTCAGCAGAGAATTACCGAAGATACCGGTGCTGAAAAATTGACAACTCCTCAGGGACTGTCACTTTTGAGCCGTTACTATACAGTTGCTTACGAAACCGGTCAGAATGCAGAGCCTTTGGAAGAAGGTTCTGACGAAATGGTTATAAAATTCATCCTTACAAGAAAAAGTGCTTCAGAAGCTTTCCGCTATATAAATATTGCTGTTTCAGAAAAAACAAAGCTTATCTGCCGCATGGAAGCTGTTACTCCAAAGGGAGAGGTTATAACCTTTAATTTCTTTGATTATAAACTGAATCAGGATATAACTGATCAGCGTTTTATTTATGATGCACCTTCGTCTGCCAACAACTATAATAATTTTCTGTTTTCGGAGTAGGAGAAAAGAATGGAAAGTTATGGCGAAATCCTGAAAAAAACGAGGGAAGAAAAAAATCTTAATATAGACAAAATTGCAAGGGAAATTTCAATTGAAGGTCGTTATTTGAAGGGACTGGAAGATGAAGATAACGGTGTTTTTCCCGGCGAAGCCTATATGATTGGTTTTCTCCGAAATTATGCAAATTATCTGGAGCTGGATACAAACTATATCCTCAAGCTCTATAATAATAAAAAGATTCAGGAATCTCCTGTTCCGGAAGGTCTGCTTGTAAAAAGGCATTCTCGCTGGTTTATTCCGGCAATTGTAATTCCAATTGTTCTTGTTGTTGGCATTATTACAACTATTTCAATCCTGCTTGCAACAAGAAAAAAGATAGAAGATGATGATTCCGTAATTCTTTCGAGCAAAATAAAAACACGGCAGTATGAGCTGGATAATTCAAAATTTACACAAAGAGTATATAAGGGAGATCAGTTCCTTGTTCCTACCGATAACGGACAGATAGTGCTTACTGTAAAAGATACTCTTTCTTCCTTTGGACTTGATACACCGGGCGGCATTTTCTATACCGACCTTGCAGAAGAAACAGAAATTGATATTAACGGAGATTCAAATCCGGACCTCATCGTTTATGTTTCCGATATTTCTGCTTCCGACGAAACTCGTGGTGTAGAAGTGAGCCTGCTTTTGAGGCATGGAGTTTCTTCAACTGCAAGCAGTGTAAATGCAGATGATATTCCTTTCGAAACAGATATAAAGTCTAAGCATCCTCAAAAGGTTATTCTGGAAGACAACCGTGCCTATCCGTTTACAATCAATGCAAGTTTCCGCAGTTCCTGCCTCTTCCGCGACAAGGTTGATAACGACAATTCTGTAGAATCCTATTTTGCCAAGGGCGAAGTATTTACCGCTAATCCTCATAACGGAATACGCCTGTGGATTTCTAACAGCAATGCCGTTAAGTTTACAATTGTTGCCGATTCCAGAACCTTTGATCTTGATATTGGCGCTGCAGGTCAGGTCCTTGTAGAAGATATCAAATGGATCAAAGATTCCGATGGACGCTATAAGCTTGTAATTATTGAGCTTGATTAACTCCCCTAAAAAGGTATTCTCCTATGGCAAAATTTTATATTGACCAGCACGGTTGTGCAAAAAATCAAACAGACGGGGAGCTTATTACAGGCTTTCTTATTTCTGCCGGTTTTGAATTTACCGAAACAATCGAAAATGCAGACATTATTCTTATCAATTCCTGCGGCTTTATTGAATCTGCCAAAAAAGAATCTATAAATGCAATCTACAATATTAAACAGGCTTTTCCAAAGGCAAAAATAGTGTTAACCGGTTGTCTTGCCGAGCGCTATGCAAAGGACTTGCGCGAGTCTATGCCCGAACTGGACGGCATTTTTGGCAACGGAGATCTTTCTAAAATTGCCGAATATCTTGCTCCTCTAAAAGACGCCGCTGCTTCCAGAAAAGCTTCTGCAAAATTAGATTATGAAACACCCGCTCAGGCCGGAATCTGCTGTGGAGAACGTCCCTATATCTTTAATTTTACAGGTTCTGCCTATGTCAAAATAACGGAAGGCTGTTCAAACTACTGTTCTTTTTGTGCCATTCCTATTATCCGAGGGCCTGCAAGAAGCCGTCCTTTACAAAGCATAATCAAAGAAATAAAAGAACTTATTAAAAATGGTGTATACGAAATAAATCTTATTGGACAGGACCTGGCAGCTTATACCTTTGGCAAAACTGCAGCTTCTCCATCCAATCTAAAGGATCTACTCACTGCAATTTCTGACCTAAAGGGAAATTTTATTGTCCGCACACTCTATATTCATCCAGACCATTTTGACACGGATATTCTGGAAGTATTTAAAAATGATTCACGCTTTGTGCCATATTTTGATATTCCATTCCAAAGTGGTGATGATGAAATTATTCATGCAATGAACCGAAAAGGAACGGCAAAAAAATATATTGCACTTGTAAAAAAAATAAAAAAGCTTTTGCCGGACGCTGTACTTAGAACAACCTTCCTTACAGGTTTTCCGGGTGAAACAGAACAGGCTGCCGAAAATACAAGAAATTTTTTGCAGGAAATTAAACCTTTGTGGTCCGGTTGTTTTTCTTTCAGCAGAGAAGAAGATACACCTGCCTGGTCCATGAAAAACCGTGTTCCAAAAAAGCTTGCAAATCAAAGGGCAAAGGAATTAATCAAGCTTCAGCAGGAGCTTACCAAGGCCATGCTTGAAAAATATGTTTCTAAAGAACTGGACATTATTATAGAAGAAGTTATTTCGGGGGAAGAGGATTCAGAAGGCCTTGCCATTGGCCGTGCCTGGTTTGAGGCTCCGGAAGTAGATGGAGCTGTTGTTGTACGATTTGACACAGATAATGAAAAAGAAAAGCAGGCTATGCAGGCAGGAAATGTTGTAAAAGCCCGCATTCTTGCCGTTACGGGCATAGACCTTGATGCACGTTTTACTTCTCTGGTCAGACAATTTTCAAAATCAAAAATACAGTTTTTACAGTAAAAAACTGAAAAATAACTATCAATATATTTAAATCTGAGTTATAATTTAACTATTGGTGTTTTTATGAAAAAAATCGGAGTGCTAATACCTACTTTTAATATTGAATATAGTACAGATTTTCTAAACGGCATTTATGATTTTTACAGAGACAAAGATGTTTCAGTTATTTATGCCCAGACAAAATTGCCTCATAGCACAATGGGTGCCTACGATTATCAATACTGGAGTAGTGCAGACCTTCTTTTTTCTCAGGAAATAGATGCCATAATTATTGCTTCGGGAGTTTATTGTGCCAGTATAAGTCAGGAAGAGCTGGAAAGTGAATTAAATAAGTTTGGCCGTCGCCCTGTTATTTCTGCTGCAATTCCCCTTAATCTTTCTAATACCTATGCAGTACTTGCAAACTGCAGAAAATCCTATAATGAAGTTGTAAGCCATTTAAAGAATGTACATGGCTGTAAAAAAATTGCCTTTCTTTCAGCTGCTGCAACAAAATCAAAGGAAGCTATTGAGCGGTTAGATTCTTTTAAAGAGGCTATGGCTGCCAATAAGCTCAAGTTTAATGAAAAATTTCTTTTTGAAGGAAACTTTACAGACTTTGATGCCGAAGCCGCTCTTAAAGCAGTACTCAAGAAAAAATCTGATGTTCAGTTTGATGCAATTGTCTGCGCAAACGATATGATGGCAATTGGCGTTTATCGTGTAATGGAGGAGCTGGGAGTTTCAATTCCAAGGGATCTTAAGGTTGTAGGTTTTGACGATTCTCAGTTTGCCAACTGTTCAAATCCACGACTTTCTACAATAAATCAGAATATTTATGGACAGGGTTACAGCTGTGCTCAGGTAGCCTACGATGTACTTCAGGGCAAGGACGTTCCACGTATTCTGTATTCAGATTTGTCTCCAAAGTTCCGGCAGTCCTGCGGTTGTATTTCCCTCGAAATGGGAGATCAGATTTACAAGAATTTTGAAGGCCTTGTAGAGCAGGAAGATAAAGACCAGATTACTAGACTTAGTCTTTACATGAATGATCTGGACGAGCGTAATAATATTATTATTCTTCTGGATATACTTAAGAGCGCAAACACAATGCGTCAGTTCTATTACAATCTCAAGCATATAATTCATCTTTGTTCAATGGATGATATGACAATTAATCTTTTTCCTATTCCAATTTATATTGATGCAAACGAAGATATTGTTATTCCGGAAAAAATGGAGCTTTCCATGTTCTCCGATATTGTGCACAATAATGAAGAATTTAATCCGCAGAAAAAGTTTAATCCTAGTCATATAATTTTTCCAGAGTCTTCTATTACAGAATCTGTGGGTCAGTATATTCTTCATCCTGTTTTTTCAGGAGAAACTAATTACGGTTATTTAATATGCCGTATAAACAAAAATAAATTTGCCGACTACAGTATTTATCTCAAAATGATTGTTACCTCCATTTCTGCGGCAATTGAATATACAAACAAGCTTATGGAAGCAGAACGGCTTACAGACAGGTACACAGAGATTAAAGAAGACAATGCAACGCTTACAATGCAGTCTAAGACAGATGAACTGACGGGCATTTTAAACAGACGCGGTTTTTATGAATTTGGACAGCGTACTTTGGATATTATTCAGGAAATGGAGCACGCAGGTATTGTCTTTTACGCAGACATGGATAATCTTAAAAAGATTAACGATACCTATGGCCACGATGCAGGGGACATTGCAATTAAGCTCATGGCAGATATTTTCAAAAAGGTTTTCCGTCTGAACGATGTAGTGGGTCGTCTTAGTGGAGATGAATTTGGTATTGTTGCACCCGGCATGGTTGTAGAGCATGTTCCGCTTATCCGCAAAAAAATAGATGAATCCTGTAAAAAAGAATCAAAGGCAAATAAGCTTCCGTATACACTTTCTGTAAGTGTCGGTTATGCTACACTGGAAAAATCTTCCATGCTCAAACAGCTCATGGCCGAAGCCGATGTAATGCTCTATAAGGAAAAGAGAAAAAAGCATGGCAGAAGATAAGCTCGACGAATACTTATCTGTGCTGAATGAGGAGCAAAGGCAGGCTGTTGTTCACGAAGGCTCTCCGTTGCTCATTCTTGCAGGTGCTGGTTCCGGAAAAACCCGTGTAATTACAACAAAAATAGCCTATCTCATAGGACGAAAAAACGTAAATCCTTATTCAATTCTTTCTGTTACCTTTACAAAAAAAGCTGCAAACGAAATGCGCGAAAGGGCTGTCCTAATGGAAAATGAAGCACAGAAGGCTCAGATTCGTACCTTCCATTCCTTTGGCTCCTGGTTTTTGCGCAAGTATTATGAAGATGCAGGTGTAGAACAGAATTTTACTGTTTATGATGATGAGGATATGGCAATTCTTATACGCAAGGCGGTGCCGTCCTTATCTCAAAAAGAAGCCAGGGTTGCCGCACATCAGATTGCACTTGCCAAGGATTACTGTCTTAGCCCACAGGATGACCTGAGCCTTATTGCCAGCGAATTTGACCTTGGCGATATTTATGCAAAATACGATACACGTCTTCGTCAAACCGGAAACGTAGATTTTGGCGATTTAATAATGCTTCCGGTAAATGTAATGGAAGCAAGCCCGCTTATAGCTTCTGATATTCATTCCCGCTTTAATGTAATAATGGTAGATGAGTATCAGGATTCGAATATTGCACAATACAAGCTCCTGCAAAAAATTTCGGGAGTAAACGACGGATATGATAATTATGTTTGTGTAGTCGGCGATGATGACCAGTCAATTTACAAATTCCGAGGCGCAGAGGTTCAGAATATACTTAGTTTTTCTAATAAATTTCCCGGCACACAAATAATAAGGCTCGAACGGAATTATCGTTCAACTGCAAAAATTTTACATGCCGCAAGTCTTGTTGTAGATAAAAATCAGGACAGACTTGGAAAGACTCTGGTTGCAGACCGTGGAGAAGGAAAAATGCCCGTTCTAGCTTATCTTCCGGATCAGAATTCAGAGGTTACTTTTTGTTCAGAGGTTATTACAAAAGCGGTTGCTGCCGGAGGTAAGTACAGTGACTGGGCAATTTTATACAGAACAAATGCACAGTCACTTGGCTTTGAAAAGGACTTTTTACACAAGCATATTCCCTATGTTGTTGTTGGTTCCCTCAAGTTTTATGAGCGCGAAGAAATTAAGGATGCGCTTGCATATCTTGCTTTATGTGCAAACCCAAAAGATGAAATATCTTTCCGCCGCATAATAAACAAGCCTGCGCGTGGAATTGGTGAAAAAACACAGGACAAGCTTTTGGAAAAGGCACTTATAGTTAAAGAGGACGGTACATCAACTTACTCAAGCTTGCTGCAGGTTTGCCGTGAAGCTGTGCCCGAGCTTTCTAAAAAGGCATCGGAAGGAGCGGGCGAGTTTATAAAAATTTATGACGAACTTCTTGCTTCTTTTGACAAGTCTAAAAAGCTTTCCAGTTTTATTGAGTACTTAATTAAAAAGACAGGTCTCGACGAATACCATAGGGCGAGTGACGAAATAGAAGGAACACAACGTCTTGCAAACCTTCAGGAGCTCATAAACAGTGCTGTTCCTTACGAATGCAGTATTCAGGGACTCACCGATTTTCTGGATGCAATTAATCTGGACCGCGCGCTGGAGCTTAAAAACGAAGAAGCAGATGGAGATGCAGTTACGCTCATAACCCTTCATAACACAAAGGGCCTTGAATATAATAAAGTCATTATTACAGGACTGGAGCAGGGGATTTTCCCGCGCGAAAACAAGACAGGTGCGGACCTGGAAGAAGAGCGGCGTCTTTTTTATGTCGGCATTACGCGTGCAAGAGACGAGCTTTACGTTACTTCGACAGCGCAAAGAATGATGTATGGAAGTCTTCAATTTATGCGTCCAAGTATTTTTATAGAAGAATCGGAAGAAGCCTTTAGAGTGATAGGAAGAAAAATTTCTGTTCCAGGCTATGGCGGCTACGGTTACGGCTACGGGCCCAATTCCGGCTCCGGTCAGACCTCTTCAAAATGGGCTCCAGGTACAAAGATTTATAACGATGACTATGGTTATGGTGTTGTTGTAAAGGTCAACAGAAGTGAAGGCGGACTTCTAGTTCAGGTTCAGTTCGAAAGCGGCACTGTAAAGAAATTTCTTCCTGAATATCAGAAAAACAAACTGCAGATTATTAAAGACTAAAACATTAGACAAATCTTCTTTTTAACCTTATAATATAATTATTATGAAACGTACAAAAATAAGAATCGGCTTTGTTGCAGACTACCTCAATTCGGAATACTCGGAATGTCTTGTCAGTGGAATTACTACCTGTTGTAAAGAGCACAATGTAGAGCTGCTCATTTATCAAATTGGAAAAATCAGACGCGATCCAAAATTAGAAGGACATGATTATCAGTTTCTTGCAATTTCTTCACAAATAAATGAAAAAAACGTAGATGGAATTATTATTTCTTCCGGTACACAGCTTCACGGCATGTCAAAGTCTGCCTATACCTCTTATCTGCGTGGATACAAACCGCTCAAAATTGTAAGCCTTGCACACGAGCTTCAGGGAATTCCTTCCATAGTTTGCGATGCAAAAAAATCTCAGGAAGCACTCATTCAGTATCTTATAAAGGAACAGGGTTGCCGCAAGTTTGGCATTATGAATGTAGAAAGCGATTCTAAAGAAATGAATTCCCGTGCAGAAGTAATAAAAGAAGTTCTTAAAAAGAATAATATTCCTGCTTCTAATATTGTTATGTGGAAAAGTAATTTCCATTATGCTTCGGCCTATGGAATCCTAAACGAATATTATACAAAAAAGAAAAGACGCTTTGATTTTGATGCACTCATTGCCATGAACGATGATCTTGCCTTTGCCTGTATGGATTTTTGTACTCAGCGTGCAAATCTGCGTATTCCACAGGATATTGTGGTCACCGGTTTTGATGATATGCAGAGAGCCTCTTTCTGTACACCAACGCTAACCAGTATAAATCAGCAGGTTTACTATCAGGGTTACAAGGCTGCTCTTACGCTCATTAATCAGATTAACTGCGAAGAGGTTCCGCTTCTTCAGACAATAGAAGCAAAGGCTATTTTGCGCGAGTCAACTGCCAAAAAACAGAACAGTAAAAAGCAGTTTGCAAACGACGAATATATAGAAATTGATATGTCGGCCGAAAATGCACGCAACAACCGTTTTTCTGTTTCTGAATGGTTTGCCAAAAGACAGCAGGTTTTTCAGGCTGCCCAGATGGATGCCTATATTAAAGACGATCTTGTTATGGAAAGAGTAGGCGAACGGGTAACCACTCAGATAAGCACCTTTGGTATTCAGGCTGCAGCAGTTGTTCTTTATGAACAGCCTTCGGAATTCCGTAAACCTTTTGATTATTTTAATCTGCCTGCTTCTGCAAAGCTTGTTGCCTGCTTTGACTATACTGATGACGGAAAGCTTACAAAATTCAAACAGGCGGTAGAGTTTAATCCTAACGACGCAATTATTCCCGAAGGATATCTGAATTATACGGCTGAAGGACTTGTTGCAATGTCTTTGTTCCGCAATAACCTTCAGTACGGTTATATTCTCATGCGCCGTGGAAACTTTGATACCAGTGTTTATGACCTTATTGCCAAGGCTGTTTCAATTCAGATTGATGAAAGCTTTGAGTATTCAATGAGAATAAAAACAAAGGTTGTGCTTACAGAAGGCTACAATATGATAAACGAAATTACTCATATTGATTATCTTACTGGCCTTAAAAACAGCAGGGGCTTTATGGAGCTTGGAGATACCTCTCTTAAATATGCACAGGCAATGGGGCAGAGTGGTTTAATTTTATGCTTTGATATTAAGAATCTCAATAAAATTAATGATCAGTTTGGGCATTCTGCAGGCGACCAGGCAATTAAATCCTTTGCCGATATTCTTAAACAGCATTTCCGTGCCAATGATATAATTGCAAGACTGGATGGAGATAAATTTGTTGTCATAAGTACAGGACTTACGGTAGATAACTATAAAAAAATCTGTTCAAGAATTACAGAGGAATGTTCTGACTGGAAAGAAAAAAATGGTCAGCCTTTTGATATTGCCGTAACCTCCTGCTTTGTCATGTTCCCGTCGTTAAAGCTCGGTTACGATCTGGCCGGCCTCATGGAAAAAACCGGTCAGGTTCTATTAAAAGAAAAGGAATAGGCTTACCAGTCGCGCTGAATGTAAGTAGCCCTTGGTCTTGCGGTAATGTAAACACGTCTGTTTTGTTTACGACCTTCTTCTGTTTCATTAGAAGCAATAGGCATGGTTCCACCGTAAGCCTTGTAGGTAAAGATAGATCTGTCGAGTCCTTCTTCTATGAGCGCATCCATTACAGTTTTTGTTCTCTCAATTGAAAGGTTAAGTTGTCCAACAGGCTTGCCTACATCGGCAGTATGGCCTTCTACTAAAATTGTATAACCGTCGTCCACAAGAATGGCCTTGAGCTGTTCTGCAATAAGCTTTATTCTTTCTCCCTCGCCAGGAAGCAGAACAGGAGAATCCGGATAGAAATTAAGATTTATAGCAAAGAGAATTCCGTCTATTGTATCCTGTACGTCTACATCTGGAATTGCATTTTCAAAGAAATACTGCTTTGTTGCTTCATATTTTGCATAATAGGTTCTGTCTTTTTCGGCAGTAGAAATATTATAAACAAGTCTTTCCTGATCCAGAAGGATTACAACCTTACCTTCGTTTAAGAGCTTTACATTTTCCGGAATTGTCAGAATTTTTAGGGCATCTGAGCGTTTTATAACAGGATCTGTTCTGTTTATACCAAAAACCTCGGTTGCCTTTATGTAAAGTGGATCGCTGCCAACACGCCAGGTATAGCGTTCCGTATTATTTGAATAATCATAAGATACAAGTCCCTTATTTCTTACAATCTCAGGATTTGCTTCGTTCTTTTCATAAATAATATTCATATTTTCATCCCAGATTGTAGGGAAGAAACAGGCATTTACATCTCCATTAACAAATTCACCGTGAATAGGCAGGCTGCCTCTTGCATCTATAATAATGCCGGTATAAGCACGCGAAGGAACAAGCTCAATAGGCTCTTCCGGACTATAGCCGTAATTATGATGAACAAGCTTTTCACCCAGCTTGTCTACTTCCAGAGTATTTGTAGAATAAAGATTCAAAGCATCTGAGGAAAAAATGTCCGGAGTTTTGTATCCGGTAGTTATGAATTCATATACTTCGTCCAGCGTAAGCTTTTCGTCAATTACAAAATCCTCAAGGGTGTTTGCAGAATCTGTGTACAAGCTCAAAAGCGGCGGTTGAATGAGCTGCGGCATTTTTGATTTGATTAAAGCCGAAGCTTTTTTCTTGCCGGAAGGCATTTGCAGGCCTGCCTTCTTTGTGTCTAAAGAAAGGTTGGAGGTAAAGCGCCTTGTAATCCAGTTAATTTCGCTTGTTGATTCCACACTTGGTTCTGCCGCAAATAAAAAAGACGGCACTAAGGCGGTAAAAATGAGCAATGATAATGATAACCCTGCGGTTTTAAACAGATTCTTTTTCATTAGTTCATTATCGGGCTATTTTGAAGGAATATAAAGGATTTTTCCTATTTTAAGTATTGCATTTTCCTTTATTCCATTCAGTTCGCAAATCTGGCTTACAGTACAGCCGTATCTGCGCGAAATGCTCCAAAGGGAATCTCCCTTTACGACAGTATATTTAAGGGGAAAGTCAATCGGTTCCATTGTCTGCAGTACTTCTAATGCAATCTGCTCTGTACCCGAAGGAAGCCTTATGCTGGAAACTGCAGAAGGATGTGTAAAGCCAAGAAAAAAGGAAGGATTCAGTCGTTTTAATTCTGCTTCGTCTATGCGCATTTGCTGAGCCAGTACAGTTAAAGAATAGGCTTTGTTTACAGTTACATAATCAAAGACAGCATTTTTTTCGTTATACAGCACCTCATATTCTTCTTCATGGGACGGAATATCTATACCAAAATACTCGCAGTTATTTGCTAAATCTGCAATGGCAAGCAGTTTTGGAACATAAAGCTTTGTCTGGGATGGAATGAGGTTTTTGTCACATAATGTCCAGAAATCCTTTTTGTCGGTTTCGCCAAGCTTTGCTATTGCCCTGGACATTGCTCCGGCTCCGCAGTTATAGGCACCAATTGCTATGAGCCAGTCGCCAAAATAATCATAGTTTTCTTTGAGCTTACGAAGGGCAGCAGCTGTTTCCTTCCATGGGTCCAGTCGTTCATCTACATAGTCGTTTAAAGTGAGCATGGGCTTTACACTGTTTTCCATAAATTGCCATAATCCCAGTGCTCCCGATTTTGATTTTGCATTTGTCTTGTAATTGGATTCTACAACAGGCAAGTATTCCAGTTCCGGAGGAAGCTCTTGTTCCTTGAGTTCTTTTCTAATATAAAGCCTGTAGTCAATTGCATTTTCCAACGCATTGTACAGCACCTGTGTCCATTTAGGGTCCAGATACTGTTTGCGGAATCGTTCAATTTCGTCCCTCTCATCCAGGGGCAGTGTAAGCAGATTTTTTTCTATTTTTTGGCTCTCCGCACTCACTGAACTTTCCTCGCTCCCTGAACTCTCCGTGGTCCCAGAGCCTGTCGAAGGGCTGGAAAAATCCTCTGCTTCAAAAAACTCTTCCGGTTCCTCTACCACCGTCCCCCCATCCGTACTTTCAATTATATCTTCGGGGATACTTTCTTCTTCACTTACAGCGGTTTCTTCCTGTGCAACAGCAAGTCCGCCTGTAAAAGAGAATAAAATTAAAAATACCGGAAGGATTTTTTTCATTAGAGCTTGTTTCCAATATAGATTCCAGCCCATTCCCAGTTTCCGTTAATATCCGGATCCAGAGGGAAATTTACCTTGCGGAAATACAGGTACCAGGTGGAAACATAAGTATTCCAGCCCCATGTTTTAAGATAGGCTTCGTTCGAGTTAGAAGATTCGTCCAGGGTGTCTGCATAATGAGCTTTACGGATCATCCAGTTACCCATAGAAAACTCTTCCTGAGAATTTGGCGCTGTTTCATCCTGTCTCCAGGACATTGAGAAAAAGTTTACCTTTGCTTTATAGCGGTCAAGAGCACGCCAGTCTCTGTTAGAAATAGCGGTTTTTACGGCAGCTACAAGTTCATCAAGGGTTTCAAAAGTCCAGTCCTTGGAAGAGTTATTAAAGTCTATAAGGTGACGTGCGTTTTTATAGGCATCTGGTTCACCCGGAATTTGAATAGTGGTAGCATCCGGCTGCTGCAAAAACAGTTCGCAGGCCTTTAATGCCTGATCCCACTGGTTATCATTTTCGTATTCAAGAGCGAGTCTGAGGTACAACTCTGTGGTATTAACATCCTGTGGAAAACGATTTATGAGCTCATTAAAGTATTTAATTCTATGGCTTGGAGTTTTACTAATCTGAATCAGGTTTTGCAGGCACATAAAGTGAATGGAATTGCCTTTTACAAGAAGGTCGGGGCACTCCGTAAGAATTCTATCAAAATAGTATTCAGCAACCGGCTCTGCTCCAAGAGAAAGGTAGGCATGGGCTGTCATCAAAAGCCAGTAGGAATTGTACATGTCGTCCGGTTCTTTTTCTACCTGTTCTGTAAGAAAAAGAATTACCCCCTGATAATCCTCTTCGGCCAGTAAACCGTTTGCAATCTGATTTATAATTACATAGCGCTGTTTGGGATTCAATGAGGTTCCTGTAAGCAGTTTATTCAGCTGCTTTTGGTTTTCCTCTGCCGTAAAGGAACTTACATAGGTCTGTGCCTTGCAGGAAACAGGCAGACTAAGGCAAAACAGGGCAGAAAAAAGGACAACAGGCATGATTTGTTTTTTGAATTTCATATTTTTTAATCTAACATAGTGATTTATTATTGTAAAGATTAACTTTTACAGATAAAATAATATAACCGATAATTATATATAGGCTGGCTGTTTTATGAAAAAGAAAAGTATTTTTGTTGCAAATTTAATTCTCATTTTGGGTAGTCTGTTCTTTCTGGGCGTAATTATTCTGGCCATCCTCATGAATCAGACCCAGCACAACTTTTTTATCGATTATCTTCCAATCCTTGTTGCCGCAATCGGAATTCCTGTAATAGTTCTTGGTATGGGTTTTACAAAGCAGATACATCATATTTTTATAGGCTTTGAGTTGTTTTTCTGGGGAATTATTCTCTGTCTGTTTATGAAACAGCTTATTCCTTTCCGCTTTGTTCAATGGTGGCCTGTTATTGGTGTAGTTTCAGGTCTTTTCCTTTTTATTGCGGGCTATATCTGTTACCGCAGTCTTAAATTCAGATATTTTATTCCGGCACTTGTCTTATTCCTTATGGGAATCTGGTTCCTGCTGTTTTCTTTCTCTATTATAAAAGTTCCATTTCATATTGTAGCCATTGTGGGTGGTCCGTTGTTCTTTATAATGAGTGGTATCTTTCTGGTAATATTTTTCATGCTCCAGAGAAAATATACTAACCTCATGGTTCAGGATGAC
>JAEEGL013219374.1_pt1 | contig 13850 bp, 9 predicted proteins | sample 9134231 | NCBI WGS metagenome assembly JAEEGL01 (sample SAMN16246548, study PRJNA631951) | gut metagenome | biome: gut microbiome; feature: rumen; material: fiber-attached | host: Bos | place: Iran: Karaj | collected 2018-10
CAATTTGCCACTTTTACGGAAGCACTACGCAATCTTAAAGATAGCATTCAGCCCAACGAAACGGAGGAGCACAACAAAGATTATGTGAAGGAGTTTTTGCGTGCCGCTTTTTATGGAAATACGAATCTGGTTAATACAGCCGGTTCGATTGATTGCGCTATATATCAATCCAAAGACGCGAATAGCTCTATAGAAGTTATTATAGAAGCTAAAGCTCCAAATAATCAATCAGAATTCCCCTCTTGCAATAACTTAAACTGCAAGGCAATGCAAGAACTGGTGTTGTACTTTATGCGTGAGCGTTTCCAAAAGAAGAATATCACTCTTAAGCATCTCATTATTACTAATGGCTTTGAATGGTATGTAATAGACGCAGTTGAATTTGAAAAGTACTTTGCAAACGATAATAAATTTGTTAAAATCTATAATGAATGGGCGAATAAGGAGACTATTTTTGTCGATACAAAGGATTTCTATTCAGAAATAGCTAAGCCAAAGATAGATCAAGTCAAACAAAATATAACTTTTGCGTACCTTGATATCCGTACTCTTAAGCATGAAAACGAACAGTTAAGACTCTACAGAATTCTTCAACCGGCTCATCTTCTTAAACAATTCAAATTTGCAGATTCTAATAAACTTAATACTGCTTTCTACAATGAGTTATTGCACATCATAGGTTTGGAGGAGCGTAAGAAGAATAACAAGAATGTGATAGAGAGAAAGGACAAAGATCACAGAGACGAATACTCTCTATTAGAAAACACAATATATCAGTTGGAAGATTTTAATCTCTCGGAAGATGAAACTTTTAATATTGCTCTTAATCTTGTGATCACATGGGTTAACCGTATCTTGTTCTTGAAGTTATTGGAAAGTCAACTTATAAGTTATCATGGACAAAAGAGCTTAGATCAATACACTTTTCTAGATACACGTAAAATAAAGAACTTTGATGAACTGAATGAATTGTTTTTGAAGGTTCTGGCATTGCCTTGCACTCAACGTCCTCAACAAGTAAAGGATAAGTTCTGTTATGTGCCATACCTAAATAGTTCGCTCTTTGAAATGACTTCCAACGAGAGTACCTATTTTAGAATCACAGGACTGAAACAAGGAGACTTGCCTCTATATGCTCGTACTGTGCTCAAAGATGTTAACGGACATCCAATGAGAATGCAAATGGATACCTTAGACTATCTGTTCCGTTTCTTGAACTCATACGATTTTGGAAGCGAACAAAACGATGATGTCACCCAATAAGAAAACAAAACGCTCATCAATGCTTCTGTACTTGGTCTTATTTTTGAGAAGATTAATGGTTATAAAGACGGTTCTTTCTTTACCCCTGGATTCATCACACAATATATGTGTCGTGAAACGATAGACCGAACCATAATACAAAAGTTTAATGACCATTTTGGTTTTTCTTGTTCGACGCTTATAGATATTCACAATCAGGATTTCGATAAGCAAGAAGCAATTGAAATATTAGATAGCATAACGTTGTGCGACCCTGCGGTTGGATCTGGCCACTTCTTGGTGTCCGCGTTGAATTATCTTATTGCCGTTCGGGCTGAACTAGGATTGCTATATGATGAAAACGGCAAACGGCTCAAAGATTACAATTTCAGTATAGACAATGATGAATTGATTGTAACCGACGAAGAAGGCGAAATCTTTCATTATAATCCAAACAACATAGAGAGTCAACGTGTTCAGAAGACATTGTTTGACCTCAAACGGAAAATTATAGAAAACAACCTATTTGGAGTCGATATAAACCCCAACTCAGTAAATATATGCCGTTTGCGCCTATGGATTGAGTTGCTTAAGAATGCGTATTATAAAGATACGATAGAATTAGAAACGTTGCCGAATATCGATATTAATATCAAATGTGGCAACTCGCTCATATCTCGCTATCCGGTGAGAGTTGGCTTTTATGGAGGCTTTAACGATAATCAATTAAAGACACGCATTGAAGCATATAAAAATGCGGTTCGTGAATACAAAGCAACCAGTAACAAAGAGCAGAAGAAAGAAGTTGCCGAACAAATCAGCATTATCAAATCTCATTTGCTCAATCCGGCATCCCAATTGAATTTGTTTGAACGCAAGCAAGAAGTTAACAAAGAGGAACGACTCATACAAAATGCAAATCCTTTAGAATGGATGATTGAGTTCCCGGAAGTATTAGACGAAAATGGAGTATTTAAGGGATTTGATATTGTTATTGGTAATCCGCCGTATATTGTCTCTAGTAATAAAATCTATAGAGGGTATAAAACTTATAATTGTCATGAGTTATACGCATATTTCTTTGAATTGGCTACGCTATTATTACATGATCAAGGAATATTATCATTTATTACTGCTTCATTATATGTAAAAGGGTATAAATTCGCCTCTCTTCGCATACATCTTGAGAATAATCTTAAACTAGTTGAATATAAGCCTCAAGGAGATAATATATTCGAAAATGTTAATATGCCAACTGCAACCTTTATCGGAGAAAAGGGTAAAGGCTCATGGAAGTGTGATCAATTAAATCCACTTGCGAACTTAACATCCAAAATAGCATATAATCAAAAGCATTTAGACCAGATATCTCAAATACAAAGAGGATTAGAGATAAGTAGAGAAGCGGTATCAGACTATGGAGATTACCCATGTATTACAGGAACAGTAGTCAGTAAGTTTGTACCACATACAATAAAGTATATCTCAAAAGAAACCCTCACTCAGAATTCAAAAGATGAGAAGTACTTTTCTAACGAACGAATATTGCTTAGAGAAACAGGTAGTTATCTAATGGCATTATACTTGAATGAACATCTTTATTCAAATAGAAGTTTGTATTCCATTATCATCAATGATGATTCATACAATACAAAATATGTTTTGGCATGTTTGAATTCTTCTTTGTTGCAATTTTACTATAAGGTTCAATTCAAAGCGGAAACAGAATTGTTCCCTAAAATACGAATTGCACAAGTTAAGTTACTTCCTATACATTCAGCCTCTCCAGAGCAGCAACAACCGATAATTGAGTTGGTAGATGCTATCCTAGGAGCAAAGCGTCAAGACCCGCAAGCAGATACATTCGACTTGGAGAAACAAATAGACCAATTGGTATACAAACTGTATGACCTCACACCCGATGAGATACAACTGATAGAGCAATAACTCCCAAAGCGACTTCGGTCGCTTCTTGTTTAAGCGGGCGAAGGGACGAGAGAGGTTACTCTTTGTCCCCCTTCGCTCTCCGCACTGCCATCAACCGCAGTGCGGTTTTTGTAGGTGCAAAAGCCTATAAATGAAGAAAAAATATATTTTTCCATAAAATAATTTCCATAAAATGGAAAAAAGTTGTATGTTTATGCTTTTTGAAGAAGTATTTGCATAGATAACGTACACCCCTTTCCTCTCCGCACTGCGGTTGATGGCAGTGCGGAGAAGGGAGGTACAAAAGCCTATAAATAAAGAAAAAATATATTTTTTCCATAAAATAATTTCCATAAAACGGAAAAAAGTTGTATCTTTGCGCCGGATTACAAAAAATCAATGCTTTATGGAGACCAATATCATTAATCCGTTTATCACTACCGGTTATGCTGGAGCAGCGTATTTCTGCGACCGTGAACAAGAAACCGAGGACATAATCCGCCTGCTAACAAACGGCAACAACGTGGCGCTAATCTCCCCGCGCCGCTATGGTAAGACTAACCTTATTCGCCATTGTTTTGCTCAGCCTGCTATCGCGGATAAGTATTATACGTTTATTATTGATATCTATTCCACTAAGTCGGTAGCAGATATGGTTCACCGCTTGGGCCTCTCTATTATGGAGACTCTGAAACCACAAGGCCGCAAAGCTTGGGAGAAGTTTGTTACAATGCTCCGTTCAGTACAAACCGGCATCAGTTTTGACATTGCCGGCAATCCATCTTGGATGATGAGTGTCGGAGATATAACTACACCAACTACTACATTGGAGGAAATCTTTGCCTACCTCGAACAAGCAGACAAACCTTGCATAGTCGCTATAGATGAGTTTCAACAAATTACACATTATGGTGACGAGCGTATAGAGGCCACATTGCGCACATACATTCAGTATTGTAATAATACTCATTTCCTCTTTGCTGGTTCGCAGCGTCATTTGATGAGCCAGATGTTTCTTTCTCCGGCTCGTCCGTTCTATCAAAGTGTATCGCTATACAATCTGCCGCTGCTGCCGGAAGACAAATACACGGACTTCTGTTTGCGTCTATTCGAACAAAAAGGGAAACATTTAGCCGCAGAGGTACCACATACCTTGTACGAGCGTTTTGACGGCATCACATACTATATGCAACGTGCCATGAATGAATTGTTTTCGCTTACCCCGGAGGGCGGTTCATGTGAAGCAAAAGACATTGACAATGCTTTGAACAATATCATTCTTTCTTCTGCACTCATCTATGAAGATCTGATGTATCAGTTGCCGGAGAAACAATCGCTGGTTTTGCGAGCTATAGCCAGAGAAGGAAAGGCGCAGAATTTGACATCCGGCAAGTTTATCCGCAAGTACGGATTGCTCTCGACCAGTTCTGTCAAATCAGCTGTACCTGCTTTGCTTGACAAAGGACTAATAACCAATGAATTTGGCGTTTATCAGTTATACGATAAGTTTTTTGAGATGTGGTTGACCGAACGGCAATTCTAATCCTCCCGTATCATTCCGTTTGTCCCCCTTTCCTCTCCGCACTGCCATCAACCGCAGTGCGGTTTTTGTAGGTGCAAAAGCCTAAAAATAAAGAAAATATACCTTTCTTATGTGTGGCGGATGATAGCCTCAGCGGCAGAAAGAGAACAAGTGCTTAGCATGGTCCGGATATGCTCGTAGTCAGAGAGCATGGCGGGAATGGCTGAATCATCCTTCAAGAGACGGCGCAGCTCGGCCTCAATCTTATCGGCCGTAAAATCATTGGCCACCAGTTCGCGGATAACCTCTTTGCCCGCAAGAATATTGACCAACGTGAAATAGCGAATAGAGAATACGAGCGGTTGCAGTCCGCGTATCCATCCCAGAAAACGCGCACATGCCAGATGATAAACCGCCACCTGCGGACAACCGAGCAAAGCCGTCTCTAGCGTTGCTGTTCCGGAATTGACCACAGCGATGCGCGCACTCCGCACGCAAGCGTACGTCTCGCGCGAGAGCGTTTCACCCTCACGCAGATAAGGCGTATAGGCCGAATCATCCATGCCCGGCGCAGCCGTGACTACTATTCGATAGTCCGGAAAACGACGTGCCGCCTCCAGCATAACGGGCAGACAGTGCTTGACCTCGCTCGGACGGCTACCAGGGAGTATGGCTATCAGACCGCTTTCGCTGTTTGACGTCAGACCGGCAGCGTTATTTGAGTTCAGATACTTATTAATAGCCTCAGCGGTAGGATTTCCCACGTAGGTGCATTGGTAGCCGTAGCGGGCGTAAAAATCGGGTTCAAAAGGAAAAATTGCCAGTACCTCGTCACACAGCTTGGCTATCTGATGGATACGCCACCGTTTCCACGCCCAAACTTTAGGCGGAATATAGTAGTATATCTTAGTCTTTGGCAGACGGCGGCGACAAAAGGCCGCCATCTTGAGATTGAATGACGGATAGTCTATCAGAATGAGTGCGTCGGGCTGCTCGTCCAGCAGTGCCCGACGGGCAATCAGGAAATTGCGGCGTATCAGCGGTAGATGAGCCAATACAGCCGCAAATCCCATGAATGCCATTTGCCGGTAGTTCTGATAGAGACGGCAACCGGCGGCGGCCATACGGTCGCCGCCTAAGCCGCAGAAGGTGGCTTGCGGATCGGCTTGGCGCAGTTGCGCCATCAGAGCCGCAGCATGATTGTCGCCTGAGGCTTCGCCTGCTATCAGAAAATACTTCATCTTACTTTTCTTTCTCTTCCGGGAACATAACAACCTCGAAGACATTGCCGGCCTCAACCAGTTTCTTCAATGTCGATTGTACCGTCTCGGAAGTGATAGCCTCTACTGCCGGTTTATAGTCGCGGATATTGTTCTGTCCGTAGAGGTAGTACATATACAATGCGTCTTGCCAGTAGTTGTTCTTCTCGAGATCCTCGGCATAATCCTTGAGCATAGACTCTTTCTCCTTCTGGAGATCGCTTGCCAAAGGACCGTCCTTAACGATAGTCTGCACTTCCTCATGGATAATTTCCATCAGTCGGCCCTGCTTCTTAGGATCGGTATCGAACTGCATGAGCAACGTTGCACGCGGTTGAGGCAGGATGGTCATGAAACCCTGGCAACCTACGCCGTACGAACCGCCTTCACGCTCACGGATAGACTCCAGGTAACGCGTAAACAGGATTCGTCCGATGATATCCATATTCAGGTCGTTAGCCATGGTATACGGCATGTTGTATGAGGTGTACTGGATACGGTTGCTGGCCGTAGTGGTCTGCATCTCGCGGGTGAAATAGTTCTTCTGCTTGCCGAGAGCTACCGTCACGTTATGATTAGCCACTTCTTCACGAGTCTTTTTGGTCTTCAGACCACCGAGCCACTGGCAAATGAGCGCCTTGGTTTGCGGGTCTTCCGGATTGATGTTGCCTACGAAGGTGAAGGTGAAGTCCGCAGGATTGGCAAAACGTGCCGAGTAAACCTTCATCACCTTGTCGAGCGAAATGCGCCCGTAGTTGTCCATGTTCATGAGGATGGTGCGCTCCGAGTGGTTGGTAGCCATCACATCGATAGAATCAGAGAAGACGTTCTTCGGGTTCTTATCGCGGTTGAGAAGTTGGTTCTTCAGAAGTCCCATCAAGGTCTCGTAGCCCTTTTCGTCGCGACGCGGCGCTGTAAAATAGAGATAGGTCAACTGGAGCATCGTCTCAAAGTCCTTAACGGACGAAGAGCCTTGTACGGCTTCCGTTTTATCGTTGATAGACGGATAAACACTGACATGCTTTCCGGTGAGCGCTTTCTCCAACTGGTTCATAGAGAAACGACCGAGACCCATATACATGATAGCCGGCACTGTCAATTGTGCAGATGGCAGATCTTCGGTTGCTACCAGCGAATAACCACCCTTGGAGAATGCCTTAAACAGAATCTCGTCAGCCTTGAACTCAGTCGGTTTGAAAACAACCTTGATACCGTTATTCAGAGTCCACTCGGTTGTGCCGAGTTCGTCATTCTTGACGATAGACTTGATCTTACCTTTGTGCGGAGCCTTCTTAACCAACTCGGTATCTATCACTTCCTCTTGCGGAGCTTCGATAGCCAAATTCTTCATGCTGGCGAGCGCCGTGAGAATAGTCTCCTCCGAAGGAATATTGACACCCTCTTTCTCCGGACCGGAGATAGATACGATAGGATTGTCGTGAATAAACGAAGCCGCAACCTTGTTAATCAGTTCCTGGTTGATCACAGGCAACATGTTCTGTACAAATTGATACTCCCATTCGATACCCGGCATAACCTCGCCATTCTCAAAATTGCGGATACACTCGCGTGCCAGGGTGATGTTCTTACTGTTGTTGCGCTCGTTGTACAACTTCTCCATGCTTGTGAGTTTCTCGCTCTTGACACGCTCCAACTCTGCATTGGTGAAACCGTAGCGACGCATCTTCTCCAGCTGGAAGAGCAGGTCGTTGAACGCATCGGTCTCGCGTCCCTCCTTGGGAATATAGATAGCATTGAAGGCATCGCGCAGTTTGACGCACTCGCCATAGTAGGTACCGCCCCCCATGAACGAAGCGTCCGGGTCTTGCGCCAGTTCGTTCATACGGTTGTCCATCATATCGCAGATCAGACCGCGAACAAGATCTGCCATATACTCCTGGGCTGTTCCCTGTATCTTCTCCGGCAGTTGGTCTGCCGTGTATTGGAGCTGGATGCGGCTACCCTGTGCCTCAACATCGGTAACGATAGCCACGCGCGGAGCGGTAGGATGCTCAATGGTATAGAGCGGACGCTCGCCACGATTGCTACGCTCGGGTACATCAGCCCAAAGGGCCTTGATCTTAGCCTCAATAGCATCTACGTCTATATCACCCACCACGATGATGGCCTGGTTGTCCGGACCATACCATTTGCGGTAGTAGTCACGCAGTGCCTGGTATTCAAAATTATTGATCACTGCCGTATCACCGATAACATCGCGCTTGGCGTACTGGCTACCGGGATACATCTTAGCTCTCATCTCCTTCCATATACGGCGGCTGGCCGTGCGGCCGGTGCGCCATTCCTCCAAGATTACACCACGCTCTGCGTCAATCTCTTCGGGCAGAAGCAGCAGTCCGCAACTCCAGTCGTGCATAACGAGCAACGCAGAGTCGATGATTCCCTCACGATAGGTCGGCACCTCAGACAGACGATAGACCGTCTCGTCAATAGAGGTGTACGCGTTGATGTTGCCACCGAAATTAACACCCAGAGACTCGAAATAATTGATGATACCTTTGCCTGGGAAATGTTCTGTACCATTAAAAGCCATGTGCTCAAGGAAATGGGCCAGACCATTCTGGTTGTCCTCTTCCAAGACAGCACCCACCGCTTGCGCGATGTGGAACTCGCAGCGCTGTTTAGGCTGCTCGTTGTGACGGATGTAATACGTCAAACCGTTGTCTAACTTGCCATAACGCACTTGGGCATCAATCGGCAGTTTCTCCATCTCTTGGGCACTCAAGCCAAGAGATGCGATCATGCAGATAGCACTCAAAAATAATTTTTTCATAATGTTTACCTATTATCTCTCCGTTTTGACTCGAGATTGTCTCGGTCACAAACAGAGAGGATTATTGCCTTTAATTTCTATTCTTCTTTCTTCTCCTCCGCTTTCTTACGCGGTGTACGTTTGCGCTTCGGCTTTTCAGCCTCAGCCTGTTCGGCGTTGGCGGCCAGCAGTTCATCGCCGCGACTCTTCCACGGACGCGGACCTAAGATAGCCTCTACATCCTCGTGCGTGATCACCTCGCGCTCAATAAGCAGTTCGGCTATCTTGCGATGGCCTTCGGCGTTTTCCGTCAGAATCTGCTTGGCACGCGCCATCTGATCGGCTATAATACGCTGTGTCTCTTTGTCGATGAGATCGGCGGTATTCTCCGAATACGGTTTGGCGAAGCCATAGTCATAACGGCCGGTGGAATCGTAGAAACTGATATCTTTGAGTTTGTCGCTCATACCATAGTAAGCCACCATCGCATAAGCCTGTTTGGTAGCACGCTCGAGATCATTGAGAGCGCCGGTGGATGTCTGATGGAGGAAGAGCTGCTCGGCAGCACGACCACCCAGGAGCGAACAGAGTTCGTCTAGGATATGGTCCTCCTGAGTCAACTGACGCTCTTCGGGCAAGTACCATGCGGCGCCCAGCGCTACACCGCGCGGAACGATAGTCACTTTCACCAGCGGATTAGCCCAGCGGAGCAACCAACTGATGGTGGCATGACCTGCCTCGTGATAAGCGATAGAGCGCTTCTCGTCCTCGGTCATGATCTTGTTCTTGCGCTCGAGACCACCGACGATACGATCGACGGCATCCATGAAATCCTGCTTACCTACTTTCTTGTGCCCGCCACGCGCGGCGATCAGGGCTGCCTCATTGCAGACATTGGCAATCTCCGCGCCCGAGAAGCCCGGAGTCTGCTTAGCCAGAAAATCGATATCGAGCGAGTCGTCCAACTTCAGCGGACGCAAGTGTACCTCAAATATCTCTTTGCGTTCCTGCAGGTCCGGCAACTCGACATGTATCTGACGGTCGAAACGTCCGGCACGCAGCAGGGCTGGATCGAGCACATCGGCACGGTTGGTGGCCGCAAGGATGATGACACCGCTATTGGTACCAAAACCGTCCATCTCGGTCAAGAGCTGGTTGAGCGTCGACTCGCGTTCGTCATTGCCACCCGTCATCACGCTCTTCCCGCGCGCACGGCCGATGGCATCGATTTCATCGATAAAAATGATTGCAGGAGCTTTCTCCTTAGCCTGTCGGAACAGGTCACGCACACGGCTGGCTCCGACGCCGACGAACATCTCGACGAAATCGCTACCGCTCATGGAGAAGAACGGCACGTCCGCTTCGCCGGCAACGGCTTTGGCCAACAATGTCTTACCTGTACCCGGAGGGCCTACGAGCAATGCGCCCTTAGGTATCTTGGCTCCGATATCGGTATATTTCTTCGAGTTCTTGAGAAACTCTACGATCTCCTGTACTTCCTGCTTGGCGCCATAGAGGCCGGCTACATCTTTGAAGGTCACTTTGTCCTTCTTGTCACGGTCGAAGAGTTGCGCCTTGGCCTTGCCTACCCCGAAGATGTTTCCACCCACTCCGCTACCTATGCCGCGGCTCAAGTAGACGAAGAAGAGAATCATCAGTACAAACGGAAGCACATTGACCAAAATCAAGTACCAATAATCCTTGGATTTCTCATACTTGACATCAATAGCTGCCTGACCGAGCGACTTGCGCTGGTTGTTGACACCATCTATGTATTTGGAAAATTCCTCTACCGAAGGTATCTGCACATGCAGTTGCCCTTTGGCGCGTTCGCCATCGTCCTGCGAGCCAAAGACGCGCACATAATTTTTTCCGTTCACTTCGGCCTTCAGCGTATTGTCGTCATAGACCACCATCTTCTGGATGGCGTCCGCCTCGATATACGCAGTCAGTTTGGTGTAACTAAGGTCTTTGCTCACACCGTTACTCTCACGATTACCAAAGAGATAAAAGCCGATCACAGCGCACATAGCCGCATAGAACAGCAGACTGAACCATCGTCTCGGTCCGCCTCCCGGTTGGCCTTGCGCCGGTTGTTGCATTGGTTGTTTGTTCTTGTTATCTGCCATAGTCAAAATGTTGGATTAAGGACCTCTTCGTTGAAGGAAAAGGCCCAATAAGCATTACAGAACTTCCGGAAGCTCTGTTACCTTACCGTCTGCCCACAGATGTTCGATATCATAGAAGGCACGCGGTTCACGTTGCATAATGTGCACAAAAATCGTGCCGTAGTCCATTGCTATCCATTCGGCATTTTCCTCTCCGGCTACCGAGAGCGGGTGAACATGCGTCTCGGTACGCACAAAATCGTCCACCTCGTCCGAGATAGCGGATACCTGCGTGTTACTCTGACCCTCGCAGATGATCATCATCTCTACCGGAGCCTCCTTGATCTTGCGCAAATCGATCGTCACGATACGTTGTCCTTTGCGATTGCGGATTCCCTCAATAATAGTGTCCGCCAATTTCTTAGTTGTTATTTCTTTCATCGAATAAATTAATTTAGTTACGTTGTTTATTGGTTTAACGCGCGGTTGAACTGCCGCCTCTCGGCATCGCATATCCAACCCCATTTATTGAAATACTTACATATATTCCGGATGTGTATCCATAGCATGTGTTTGTCCCTGTAGGACGCCTGCACATGACCGTGCACGATGTTCCATGCGGGATAATAGAGTGTCAGCCAGTTGCGGTGGATGGTTCGTGTCAGGTCTATATCCTCTGGATACATGAAGTATCGTTCGTCAAACAGACCCGCCTCAACTGCAGCCCGCGTGCGGAGCAACATAAAACAGCCGCTGAGGTAAGGAGCGTTGACGGGACGCGACAGATCCAGATCGCGCAATTCGTAGCGACGGTTGCGGCGTGCAGTCATCCACTGTGGCAGAAAACGACGTCCGAACACATCCATCGGCGACGGCAATCGTTTGGCCAAGTACTGCTGTGTTCCGTCCGGATTGAGCACGCGCGGCATCAGTTGACCTACTTGCGGATTAGCGAGCATCCAGTCGTGCATAGCGTCTATGTCATCGGCCTTGACAACTATATCACTGTTCATCACCAGGTGCAACTCCGTCTGGTGATACGCGCTCTCGCGCAATGCTACATTGTGCGCACGGCCGTAACCGAGATTGGCTCTCAGAAACATGTAGCGTACCTTGCTGCGGCCCTTCGCCACTAACCATTCGCTATCCGCCTTTGTTTCGCTATTATCCAACAAATATATCTTCCGCAAGCGCTTGACACGCAGCAATTCCTCCACAAGAGGCTGCACCTCTTGCTCCCAGCGTGGATGATATAGCACTATGGATATGTTTAGCACAGTCGATAATAGTTGATATTGGTTATCTCAAAAACTGACGTATCTTACGCAGTTGTTTACATGCCACTGTGAGGAATCCTGCTCCCACGTGGTTTTTCCGGAGTGCGATACAGTCCTCTTGAGTCTTGGACAGTCGCGCACGCGTGCTGCGATTGCTAGCTCCGCCTGTCTCCATTGACACCAGAACCGAAGGTATATAGTGGGTCCTATAGCCCGTTTTGAAGATGCGCAGCATCATGTCATAGTCGGCAGCTATACTGAACCACTCGTCATACTCACCCACCTGTTGATATACTTCGCGGCGCACATAGACGGTAGGATGAGGAGGCATCCAGCCGAACTTCAGGCTACGCGGACTGAATGCATTGCTCTTCCATCGGCGCACTACTCTACCGCCCTTGCAGTATTGCAAATCACCATAGACCACATCAGCATGAGATGACTCAAAAGCCTCAGCAACTTGTTCGATGGAATCGGCAGAATAGAGCTGGTCATCGGAATGCAGAAAACCGATGATATCGCCTGTTGCCATGCGGATACCCTTGTTGATAGCATTGTAGATGCCACCGTCTTTCTCGGACACCCACCGCACATTGGCGTGCTCGCGCGCGTACTTCTCTATCAGTTCGCGCGTGCCGTCTTTGGACGCACCGTCCACCAGCACATGCTCTATATCCGGGTACGTCTGGCTCAGCACACTATCCAACGCGTGCTGCAGCGTTGCCGCACTATTATATGTTATCGTTATAATAGATATTTTCATATACCTTTTTTGTTTGTTCGTACGTTTTGTTCCACGCGAAACGTTTCACGTTTTCTATGCCGTCTTCTATGATTTGTTGCGTTGAATTCGACAATAGTCGGCGTACTATTTCTGCCATCTCTATCGCCATGCGTCGCGGCGTATCGTGCTTAACCATCAATCCATTATCGCCTATCACCTCCGGAATAGAGGATGTCCGCTGCGCGATGACAGGACATCCCGCTTTTTGCGCTTCCAGAATAGGCAGTCCGAATCCTTCGTAGTCGGACGGGTACAACAGACAGAGGGCTTCGTTGTAATAGCGATTCAGTTCCTCTTTCGACACATTGCTCACCATCTTCAGTTCCAGACCCGTCAAGCGCGCTACCTCTTGCGCAACATCCAGCCGTTTGTATTCAGCCGTTCCGTTACCGAGATAAAGCAAATAGCCTTTCTTCTCAACCGGCGAGAGCGGATAAAAATCATCACCTACACCGTTATAGATTACATGAATCCTATTCTCTTTTATCCACGGATAATAACGCAGCATATCGCGCTTGGTGTTCTCGCTGACACATATGACGGCCTCGCTATACCGCAGGGCTCGCTCTTCTTCCCACAGATGAATTGCCTTAGCCAGACCGTGGCGATAAAAATGATAGGTCAGATCGTGTACGGTCGTCACATTATGCACTCCCTTTTGCGGCAAGATGCGGAAATAGGACGAGTGGAACACGGCCGGCGCATTGGCCACATAGTCCGGCACACGATAGCGCTCAAACCAACGGGGCTCGCGCTCGCGCACGTATTCTAGTTCGGTCAGACAAATATCTTGATCCTCTCTGGCACGACTGAGCAGTTCGTTCCACACGACCGAAATACCTCCTACGCGTTGGAGAGAGAAGATAATATTGTCAGCTATTACGTTCATCATTGTTGTTCTATCAATTTGATCCATCGCGGCATGATGGCGGATTCGCTATATGTTTGTTGCGCAAACG